>OMCN01000747.1_pt1 | contig 12518 bp, 7 predicted proteins | sample 1645061 | NCBI WGS metagenome assembly OMCN01 (sample SAMEA103958124, study PRJEB25191) | human gut metagenome | biome: human-associated habitat [ENVO:00009003]; feature: intestine environment [ENVO:2100002]; material: feces | place: Germany | collected 2013/2015 | reverse complement strand
CGCAGCGGAAACGGGTTCGGCCTGCGGTGTTATGGTTTCCGCCTGGGGCCGCAGGGCGCAGGCACCGCAGCCCAGCGCAACCAGCACACAGCCAAGGGCTAACAACAGCGGGGCGGGTTTGCGGTATTTCAGCAAGTGGGCCACCCGCTTGGCCACCTGGCCCTGCCCAAAAGCGAGGGCACCGGGCATCTGGCGCACCGTGGCAAAGCGCAGAATGCTTTCGCAGTAATCAGCACGTTCGGCAGCGGGAGCGGTGCCGATGGCGGCTTCGTCACAGGCAAGTTCCATGTATTGCTCAAATTGGCGGAACGCCAGCCACGCCAGCGGGTTCCACCAGTGCAGGCAGGCGGCCAGATAGTACAGCGGCTTGGTAATGGGGTCACCCCGGCGGATGTGGGTGCGTTCATGCAGCAGTACCGCACGGCGTGGGGGACCCTGCAGGCTTTGCGGCATATAAATGCGGGGGCGCAGCACGCCAAGTGTGAACGGCGTGGCAACCGCAGCGCAGGTGTAGCAGCCATCCGGCGTTTTGCAGGCAAGGGTCACCATGCGGCGCAGGCGGCAATAGCCAGCCGCCGCACGCACCAGTAAAACCACTACCCCGGCAGCCCAGATCGCTGCCAGTGCCACCCAGATGTTAAACATGCTGCCGGGCAGGGGAGCACTGCCTGCCGCGCCCGGCAAAGCCTGCGCCGGGAGTTCCGCGGGCACGGTGAGCGCCTGAACCACGGCGCCAGCCTGTTGAATGGGGGCCGCGCTGCCCGGCTGCCGGATGGATACCGGGATGCCGCCCGGCAGCAGAAACCGCAGCCCGACCGCCAGCCAAAGCAGGCACAACAGTTTGCTGGGTGCCCGCAGCCTGCGCAGCAGCGCGCACAACGGTAGGCAGAGCAGTACCAGCAGGCCGCCGCACATACTGGTGCCAACGGCATACAGCACAAAAGAACGGATGCTGAACATCATGGCGTTTTTCCTTTCCGTTAAGCAGTAAGCAAGCAGCATTCAGGCATCGCTGTCCTGGCGGCGGGCGTCATCCAGCATGGCGCGGATGGCGGCAGCTTCTTCCTCGCTGATGGAGCTGGTGTTCAAAAAAGCGGCCACAAAGCGGGGCAGGCTGCCGCCAAAGCTTTTTTGCACTACGGCGGCGCTTTCTTCCTGTTGAACCTGGGCCTGTTTGACCAGTGCCGTTACGGTGCCGTTTGCATTGTGTAATATACCGCGCTCACACAGCTTTTTCAGCACGGTATAGGTGGTGCTTTTCTTCCAGCCAAGGGCTTCATTTGCCAGCGCTACCAGTTGGCCGCTGCCCAGCGGCTCGTTGGCCCACACCAGGCAGGCAAAGCGGTATTCGCCTTCCGCAAGGCGGTAATCCTGTTCCATTTCGGGGTGCTCCTTCTCTCATTTGGTCTATTGCTATAAACCTAGTCTATAACAATAGACCAAACTTGTCAACCCCCTGTAAAAAATGTTTGCCTTGCGCGCACACAGATGGTATAATAAGCGCACTTATGAATATTATGCACAAGGGTGCCCCGCCCCTGCGCCAAGGCACCGTGCAGTGAAAAATAAAAGGAGAACTCTAATTTATGAGAACGATCCTGCTGATTGCAACCGGCGGCACCATTGCTTCGCGCCCAACGGCGGCGGGCGGGCTTGCCCCGGCCATCACCTCGCAAGAGCTGCTTTCCTGCGTGCCGGAACTGGCGGAATTCTGCCGCATTGATGCCATCCAGCTGTATAACCTGGATTCCACCAACATGGGTCCCGAACAGTGGCAGGGCATTGCCGCCGCTGTGCAGGAAAACTATGACCGCTATGATGGTTTTGTCATCACCCATGGCACGGACACGATGGGCTATACCGCCGCAGCGCTCAGCTACATGATACGCAAAAGCCCCAAGCCGGTGGTGCTGACCGGCAGCCAGAAATCGATTTATAACCGCGATACCGATGCCCGCAATAATCTGTGGCGTGCCGTGGCCTATGCCTGCCACCCGGATGCCTGGGGTGTGCAGATCGTGTTTGACAATCAGGTGATTTTGGGCACCCGCGCCCGCAAAACCCGAACCAAGAGTTTTAACGCGTTTTCCAGCATTGATTATCCCGAAACTGCCATGTTCCGGGACCGCCGCCTGATCCAATTCCTGCAGCGCCCGACGGAGTATACCCATGCGGTGTTCAGTACCGCGCTGGACCCCAATGTGTTTGTGCTGCGGCTGGTGCCGGGCATGCGGGCGGATATCATCCCCATGTTGGAGGGCCGTTACCGCGCCCTGGTGCTGGAAAGCTTTGGCGTGGGCGGCCTGCCCGGCGGGGATGATGGTGCCATGTTTGCCGCCGTGCGGGACTGGTGCGGCGCGGGGCACCTGGCTGTGTTCACCACCCAGGTACCGCATGAGGGCAGCGACCTTGCCGTGTACGAAGTTGGCCGCGCGGCCAAAGCCCTGCCCGGTGTGCTGGAAGCGCACGATATGACCCCCGAAGCCACCGCAGTCAAACTGATGTGGGTGCTGGGCCAGACCACCGACCGTGCCGAGGCGGAAAAGCTGTTCCTGACCCCCGTGCAGTGGGATATCCTGTAAATCGTTCATTATCACATAAAAATAAAAAAACGGCGCAGAACCGGAGGAGATAACGCCCGGCTCTGCGCCGCTTTTTGATGTTATTTAGAATGTGAGCTAAGGAAACTTAAAGCAGAAATAGTATCAGATTACGTTGTGGTCCATCCACTTGTTGCTGACAAAGCGGATCATGAAGAACACGCTGCGGCAGATCCAGTCAATGAACATACCGAACCACACGCCGGTCAGCCCCATGTTGAGCTTGAGCACAAAGATGTAGCTCAAAATTACGCGGAACAGCCACATGCTGAAAATGCTCACCGTCATGGTGTAGCGGGCATCGCCGCCGCTGCGCAGGGCGTTGGGCAGCGTAAAACTGGTAGCCCAGCAGACAACGCTGAACAAAGAGAACCAGTGCATAACGGTAACGCACATGTTGAGCGCAGTATCCGAAAGGCTGAACAGCCGTGCAATGTAAGGAATCGTAAAAAACAGGCAGGCGTTGGTGCAGAACAAACCGAGCATTGCCATCAGGATAAACATCTTGGCGTAATGCTTGGCCTGTTTTTTGTCTCCTGCGCCAAGGCAGCGGCTGACGACGGGGATCATGGCAAGGCCCATGGTGCTGCCGGGAATGTTGGCAATGCCGCTGATGGTGTTGGCCACCGCGTTGGCCGCAATGGCGGAGGTGCCCAGGGTGGAAGTCAAGCTGCTGACGCACAGCTTGCCAATCTGGAACATGCCATTCTCCAAACCGGAGGGAATGCCAATGCAAAGGATGCGGCGAATCAGGTCGCCGTCCGGCTTCATATCCGCAATATGGCGGATGCAGAGCGGGTTTTCAATTTGCTGCTGCTGCCAGAACACCCACGCCGCGGCAAACACGCGCCCCAGCAGGGTGGCCAGCGCAGCGCCCAGTACCCCCATGCCCAGCCCATAAATGAACAGGGCGTTGAAGCAGATATTGATGATGTTCATGACCAGGCTGGCCAGCATGGAAATGCGGCTGTTGCCCTGCGCACGGAACAAAGCGGCCCCGGCGTTGTAAAACCCGATAAAGGGGTAAGAGATGGCGCTGATCAAAAAGTAGGTCTGCGAAAATCTCATCACATCGTCATCAATGCGGCCGAAAACAATGCGCAGGATGGGGCGGCTGAGCACCAGAATGACCAGCATGACAGCGATGGTGCTGACCGCAAGAACGGTGTACAGCTGTGCGGCGCTTTTGGCGGCTTTTTCACCATCGCGCCGGCCAAGGTACTGGCTGCTGATGACCGCGCCGCCGGTTGCCAGGGCGGACAGGATCTGGATAATCAAAATATTCAGGCTGTCCACCAGGCTCACGCTGGACACAGCGGCTTCGCCCACGCCGGATACCATAAGGGTATCCGCCATGCCCATGGTTACCGACAAAAACTGCTCCGCCAGCAGCGGCAAAATCAGCCGAACCAATGCCTGGCGGTTAAAAATCGGCTCCGACAGGGTGGATTCAGCGCTTTTTGTGTTGCTCATTCGTTCCCGATACTCCTTATTCGCTTTACGAAAAATTTACATGTTTATCATTATAAGACGAGAAAAGCAGAAAAGCAATATCTGTGCGAATCGAAACGATATTGTCCTTGCAAATGAGCAATTTCGTTTTCAAAAAGCAAAAAAAGAATGGATTTTGCACGGGTATCTGAAACGAAAAGCAACGATGAAAACAGCGCTTGAGCGAAATTTGTTCTGAAAGAAAAGGAAAAAGATAAAAACAAATATCGACTAATGGCAAAATCCAGCGTTAAACACCGGGCAATTTCAGTGCGGCAAGGAAACAATCTTGCAATACTGGCGCACAAAACCGGGATAAACCGCCCCGCCAGCACATACGCTTGTGTGTGGAAGAAAATACAGGGGGGAGGCAGACCGCCATGAAACAGACCCACCGCCCGCCGCGCAGCATTTACCCTGCGCAGAACCGCCACATGCGGCGGCGCACCCGTGTGCTGGCCGGGCTGGTGGCGGTTTTGTGCTTTGGCGGGCTGCTGGCCCGGCTGTTTACCCTGCAAATACTGGACCCCAGCGGTTACGCCAACCGTGCCGCGGCCCAGCAGCTGCGGGATACCACGCTGCCCGCCGCCCGCGGCGAAATTTATTCCGCCGATGGCGTTACCCTGGCCGCCAGCAAAACCTGCTGGACCATCCGGGCCTCCCCGCGGGAACTGGCGGATGAGCTGGTGCAGCCCGCCGCCAAAGCACTGAGCGAAATTTTGAATATTGATTATGACGCTACCCTGCAAAAGCTGAGCAAGCGCACCAGCAATGACTGCCTGCTCCGCCGCCGGGTGGATGCCGATCTGGCGGACGCCGTGCGGGCCTGGTGCACGCAGAACAACGCGCAGGGTATCCAGATTTTGCAGGATACCAAGCGCGTTTACCCGCAGGGCAACTTTATGGGCTGCCTGCTGGGTTTTACCGATGTGGATAATCAGGGCCTTTGGGGGCTGGAACTGCAATATGACGCCCAGTTGACCGGCCGGAACGGAACCATCCTGACTGCAAAAAATGCCTGGGGGTATGATATGCCCACCCATTACAGCACCCTGCAGGATGCCGTGCCGGGGAATGATATCACCCTGACCATCCGGGCGGACATCCAGCACTATCTGGAAAGCGCGCTCAGCGCCGCCGTGGCGGAGCATCATGTGGCGGCCCGTGCGGTGGACATTGTGATGGAGGTCGATACCGGCGCGATCCTTGCCATGTCCACCAAGCCGGATTACGACCCCAACGACCCGCGCACCATTGTGAATGAAACCATCCGCCAGCAGGTGAACGCCCTGAGCGGGGAAGAACGCAGCAAAGCCTTGCAGACCGCCCAGCAGGCCCAGTGGCGCAACAAGGCAATTTCCGATTTGTACGAACCCGGCAGTGTGTTCAAGCTCATCACCTGCGCTGCGGCACTGGATACCGGTGCCGTCACGCGGAACAGCCGCTTTGTCTGCGCGGGCAAGATCAATGTGGCGGGCACAAATTTCCGCTGCGCAAACGGGCATATCCATGGCAGTGAAACCCTGGCCCAGGGGTTGGCGGTATCCTGCAACCCCTGCTTTATCCAGGTGGGGGCGCGGCTGGGCAAACAGAACTTTTGCGATTACTTTGCCGCCTTTGGCCTGCGCGCCGCAACCGGTATTGACCTGCCCGGCGAGATCAAGCGCAGCGAATACTATACCGCCGACCGCATGGGCCCGGTGGAGCTGGCTTCCTGCTCCTTCGGGCAAAGCAGCAAGGTGAGCTACCTGCAAATGATCACAGCCGTCTGCGCGGTGGTCAACGGCGGCAAGCTGATGCAGCCCCATGTGGTGCAGTCCATCCACGATGCCGAGCGCAATACCGTGCAGCAGGTGCAGCCCACCGTAAAAGCGCAGGTCATCCGGCCCGAAACCAGCGCCGTCATGCGCGAATTGATGGAGGGCGTTGTGACCACCGGCACCGGCAAAAACGGTGCCGTGGCGGGCTACCGTGTGGGCGGCAAAACCGGCACCAGCCAAAAGCTGGACAGCGAGAATGAGCGCGCCCGCATTGCCAGCTTTGTGGCAGTGGCACCGATCGAAAACCCAAAAATCGCAGTCCTCATCTGCCTGGATGAACCCCACAGCTGGACCACCAGCGGCGGCGCGCTGTCCGGCCCCGTGGCGGCGGAAGTACTGCAAAAAAGCCTGCCGCGCTTAGGCATCCAGCCCAGCTATACCGAAGCAGAACAGGCAAAATATTTTACCACCGTGCCCGATGTGACCGGCTGGAAAGCCCCCGCCGCGGCCCAAAAGCTGAGCGAGTATACCCTGACTGCGGATGTGCTGGGGCAGGGGGAGCGGGTCGTCAGCCAGTACCCGCGGGCAGGCACCACCGTGCGGCGCGGCTCCGCCATCCAGCTGGACACCACCGGCCAGCTGGACCCCGCAGCGGACGAAGGATAACGCCGAGTGGTTGCACCCCCGCCCCATTTGCGATACAATAATATAAAGTTTATCCCAAAAAGGGGAGGGGAGCCGCTTGCCAAAGCTGCAAACAAACGGCGCAAAACAAAAACGAACCACCTATATGATACTGCTGCTCTGGGCGGCGGTCTGCCTTGCCCTGCTGGTGGTGGACTGGTGCTGCTGGGCACCCAACCGGCTGGACGCCGACATGGCGTCCGAACAACTGCTTGCCAACCTGCTGGCGCAGGAGGGCGGCGTGATGAGCACCAACTGGTACTATTCCACCGAGCTGCGGGTGCTCAACACCCAGCTGGTCATGGCACCGTTGTTCCGGCTGTTCACCAGCTGGCATACTGTGCGCGTGGCGGGCAGCGTGGTGCTGATCCTTTTGTATCTCGCGGCGTGGTTCTGGTTCGGGCGCAGTGCAAAGCTCAAGTACAGCGGCCTGCTGGGGGCCGGGCTGCTGGTGCTGCCCTATGGCGCGCTGTACCGCCAGTATGTGCTGGAAGGCCTTTACTATATTCCGCACATTGCCATCAGCTTTGTGGTGCTGGGGTGCGCGGTGCGCATTCTGCGCGGCGGGCGGCGGCTGGCCCCGGCGGCGGGCATGGTGCTGTTCAGCTTTGCTGCAGCGCTGGGCGGGCCGCGGCAGCTGTTCATCTTGAACATTCCGCTTACCGTGGCGGCAGCGCTGCTCTGCTGGCTGGATGCTCCGCCTGCGGATACCCTGCGCCAAAAGCTGGCCAATGCCTGGCGCACCCCCGGCGGGGCGCTGCTGGTGCCCACCCTTGCGGCGGATGCTGCCGCGCTGGCGGGGTACCTGGTCAACGCAAAGGTGCTGGCGGAAAAATATCACTTCCAGGATCAGGGATATGTGGCATTTACTGGGCTGAACCTGGACCGCCTGCAATGGTTTGCAAATGCGCTGCTGGCTTCCTTTGGCTGGCAGGAGGGCAAAGTGTTTTCTCTGGCCGCGCTGTTTAACCTTGCGGCTGCGGCATTGATCCTTTTTTGCTTTGTGTTTTCTGTTCGGTTGGTGCGCGGCAAAGCACGCTACCCGCTGGGTCACCGGCTGGTGGGGGCGTTTTTCCTGGCCGGGGCCGTCTGCTTTGCGCTGCTGTACGGCCTGACCAACAGCGGCCATTCGGACCGCTACCTGCTGCCGCTGGCAATTTTATTTGTACCGCTGCTGGAAATCATGCTGGCGGACTGCACCCCCCTGCACCGCCCGGACGCCCGTGGTCTGACGGCCCTGCTGGCGGCGATATTACTGCTGCGCGCCGGAACAGACTACCGCGCAGCGGCAGTGGCAACCAACCCCAACCAAGGGGCGGCACAGTTCCTGGTGCAGAACGGCTACCGGGACGGGTACGCTTCTTTTTGGGACGGTAATGTGATGACCGACGGCACCCTGAACGTGTGGACCCTGACCCCAAACAGTGTGCCGGAGCTGCGCCCTTGGCTGCAGGTCACCAGCCATCTGCAAACCCCTCCGCAGGGTAGAATTTTCTTTGTTATCTCCAAATGGGAAGCATACGGCGAGCGCCAGCCCACTACCCAGGCCCTTGCCGATGCCATGCCGGAGAATGCGCTGATCTATGAGGATGAAACCGTAAAGATTTACGGTTTCGCCAGCGATGAAGCCATGCGCCAGGCGTGCGGATTTGCGGCATTCCCATAAAAAATAAGCCGTCACAAACTTTTCACAATTTTCTTTGAAAATAATTACATCCCGCTGGTTGACAAACCGGCGGGATTTGTTTATAATCATACTGTTTCAAATCAAACTGTTTTAATTCAAACAATTAACAATCAAACGAATTGGAAAGTGAGGTGATCCAAACGCAGAACCGCAACCAACAGGATGACCACGGCTTTGTGCATGTGGGCCGCACCTTAAACTATGCCGCGCGGGAAATTTCCTGCGCGCTGGATGCGTACATCAGCACCAGGGTCAGCCCGGAGCTGACCGGTATGCGCGGCATGGTGCTGGGGTTTTTGATGCAGGAAACAGAAAGCGGCAAGCAAATCTACCAGCGTGATCTGGAAGCCCGGTTCCACACCAACCGTTCCAGCATTACCACCATGCTGCAGGGCATGGAGCAGTCCGGCTTTATCACGCGGGAAGTTGTCGCCAAAGACGCCCGGCTCAAAAGCCTGGTTCCGACCGAGAAAGGCCGCCAATGCGCCGCCGCCATCCACCAGTGCATTTCGGATTTTGAGCATGACCTGCAAAACGGGGTCAGCGCGCAGGAACTGGAAGCGATCCAGGGCACCCTGCACAAGCTGATTGAAAATGCAAAAGCCATCCGCGGCAAAAATTAAGGCGTATCTGAAAAGTCAAAAATTTGGTCTATTTCTATAAGCGCAACCGGATTTTGCGTTAAAAAGCCTTGGGCAACACCGCACAATTCCCGCCTGACGGCTTAAGCACCGCAGCCGCCGGAGCGGTGCTTAGAATTATGCGGTATCGCCCTTGGGATCCATAAAGGATTCCTGCGGCTCCTTGCCTTAAATCCTGCTTGTGTTTGCGAAATATCCGTTATTTTCTTTGTTTTCAGATACACCCCAAAGTGTTCCGCAATGCTTTGGCTTAAGAAGTTCAGGCGCTGCCCCCGGGCAGCCAAACAGGAGATACCATATGTTTAAGTCACTTTACAAAGAAACAGAGGGGTTCCGGCTGGTTTCCATCCTGACCCCTTTGTGCATGATCGGCGAAGTGGTGATGGAAATGATCATCCCCAAGCTGATGTCCTCCATCATTGATGATGGCGTTACCGCCGGCAATCTTTCCCACATTTACCGCATTGGCGGCTGGATGATCGTGGCAGCGGCCTTTGGCCTGCTGTTCGGCGTGCTGGGCGGTGTGTTTGGTGCGCGTGCTTCCACCGGTTACGCCCGCAATCTGCGCCGCTCCATGTACCGCAATATCCAAACATTCAGCTTTGCCAATATCGATAAATATTCCACCGCCGGTCTGGTCACCCGTATGACCACCGACGTGACCAACATCCAGAACGCTTACCAGATGATTTTACGTATGGCCATCCGTGCACCGTCCAGCATGGTCATTGCCATGATCATGGCGTTCACCATCAACGCCAAGCTGGCTTCCATCTATCTGGTGGCGGTCATCATTCTGGGCGGCTGCCTGGTGCTCATCATGTCCCGCGCCAGCAACTATTTCTCCGCCGCATTCAAAAAGTACGATGACCTGAACGAGAGCGTGCAGGAAAATGTTTCCGCCATCCGCGTGGTCAAAGCGTATGTGCGCGAAGATTACGAGAGTGAAAAGTTCAAAAAGGCATCCGGCAATGTGCAGGAGCTGCTGCTGCGTGCTGAAAAAGTTCTTTCCTTCAACTCTCCGCTGATGATGGCCACCGTTTACACCTGCATCCTGCTGATTTCCTGGCTGGGTGCCCGCATGATCGTGCTGTCCGGTGCTACCAGCTTTACCACCGGCGAGCTGATGAGCATGCTGACCTACTGCACCAACATCCTGACCAGCCTGATGATGCTGTCCATGGTGTTCATCATGATCTCCATGTCCGCCGCTTCCGCCAAGCGTGTGGCTGAAGTGCTGGAAGAAGAAAGCACCCTGTCCAACGGCGAAAACCCGGTTATGAAAGTCAAGAACGGCGCTGTCCGCTTTGATCATGTCTGCTTCCGCTATAAGGCCGATGGCCGCGATGTGCTGTCTGATATCAACCTGAACATCCGTTCCGGCGAGACCATCGGCATCATCGGCGGCACCGGCAGCGCAAAAACCAGCCTGGTGCAGCTGCTGCCCCGCCTGTATGATACCACCGCCGGTCATGTGTACGTTGGCGGCGTGGATGTACGCGATTACGACCTGGAGATCCTGCGCAACAGCGTTGCCATGGTGCTGCAGAAAAACGAACTGTTCAGCGGCACCATTGCCGAAAACCTGCGCTGGGGCAATAAGGATGCCACCGATGCCGAGATCGAGGAGGCATGCAAGCAGGCCTGCGCCGATGAATTTATTGAGCGCTTCCCCGATAAATACAACACCCACATTGACCAGGGCGGCACGAACGTTTCCGGCGGCCAGAAGCAGCGTCTTTGCATTGCCCGTGCTCTGCTGAAAAAGCCCCGCATCCTGATTCTGGACGACTCTACCTCCGCTGTGGATACCGGCACCGACGCCAAGATCCGCAAGAGCTTTGCCGAAAAGATTCCCGGCACCACGGTGTTCATCATTGCCCAGCGTATTTCCAGCGTGGAAAACGCCGACCATGTGATCGTGCTGGATAACGGCAGGATCAGTGGTTACGGTACCCCGGCCGAAATGCTGGCTACCAACCCCATCTATCAGGAAGTTTATAACAGCCAGACCAAAGGCTCCGGCGACTTTGACGAAAAGGGAGGCGATAACAATGGCTGAGCAGAAAGCAAAAGTGGTTAAGGTTGGCCGCGGTGGCCCCCGCGGCCCGCGCCCCAAAGTCCAGAACCCCGGCAAGATCTTCATGCGCATCCTGCGCTATGTGATGGAATGCTACCGCATTCAGGTCGTTGCGGTCGTCATCTGCATTTTTGTCAGCGTGTTTGCCAACGTGCAGGGCACTTTGTTCATGCAGACCTTGATCGATGGCTACATCCTGCCCCTGCTGAAAGAGCAGAGCAGTGATTTTTCCGGCCTGGCCTATGCCATCGCCCGCACGGCAGGCTTTTACGGCATCGGCATTGTTGCCGCCTTTGCCCAGGCCCGTATGATGGCTTACGTTACCCAGGGCACCCTGAAGCGCCTGCGCGATGAAATGTTTACCCATATGCAGACGCTGCCCATCAAATACTTTGACCGCAACGCCCACGGCGATATCATGTCGCTGTATACCAACGATATTGATACCCTGCGCCAGATGATCAGCCAGAGCATGCCGCAGCTGCTGAACAGCGCTATTACCGTTGTCAGCGTGCTGGTTTCCATGGTTGTACTCAGCGTGCCGCTGACGGTGCTCACCCTGGTCATGGTCGGGATTATGCTGCTGGTCACCAAGTATCTTACCACCAACTCTTCCAAGTACTTTGTTTCCCAGCAGCGTGATATTGGTGCGGTGAACGGCTACATTGAAGAGATGATGAACGGCCAGAAGGTCGTTAAGGTGTTCTGCCACGAGGAAGAAGCCATTGAGCAGTTTGATAAGCTCAATGACCAGCTGTTTGAAAGCGCGGATAAGGCCAACCGTTACTCCAACCTCGGCGGTCCGGCTAACACCCAGCTGGGCAACCTTTCCTATGTGTTCTGCGCCATGATCGGCGGTGCGCTGGCTCTGTCTGGCATGACAGGCCTGACCCTGGGCAAGCTGGCCAGCTTTTTGACCTTCAACCGCACCCTGAACATGCCCATCAGCCAGATCTCCATGCAGTTCAACGCCATCATCATGGCTCTGGCCGGCGGCCAGCGTATCTTTGACCTGCTGGACGAAAAGCCGGAAGTGGACGAGGGCAAGGTCATGCTGGTCAACGCCAAACGCCTGCCGGATGATTCTGTGACCGAAACCAAGGAGCGCACCAACCTGTGGGCCTGGAAGCGTGTGAACGCCGATGGCAGCGCAGACTACCGTGAACTGAAGGGAGATATCGTCTTTAAGGATGTAGACTTTGGCTATGATCCGGGCAAGATCGTCCTGCATGATATCAACCTGTATGGCCGTCCGGGCCAGAAGATCGCCTTCGTCGGTTCCACCGGCGCAGGCAAAACCACCATCACCAACCTCATCAACCGCTTCTATGATATCCAGAAGGGCACCATTGAGTATGACGGCATTGATGTGACCCATATTCATAAAGACGACCTGCGCGCATCCTTAGGCATTGTTCTGCAGGATACCCACCTGTTTACCGGTACGGTTATGGATAACATCCGCTATGGCCGCCTGGATGCAACGGACGAGGAATGCCGCGCCGCCGCCAAGCTGGCCAACGCCGATGAGTTCATCCGCCACCTGCCGGATGGCTATAACACCACGCTGACCGG
>OMCN01000741.1_pt1 | contig 12585 bp, 11 predicted proteins | sample 1645061 | NCBI WGS metagenome assembly OMCN01 (sample SAMEA103958124, study PRJEB25191) | human gut metagenome | biome: human-associated habitat [ENVO:00009003]; feature: intestine environment [ENVO:2100002]; material: feces | place: Germany | collected 2013/2015 | reverse complement strand
TCCTCATCATATAACATATTTTTTCTGCAGATTTTTTGTATACACATTCTTTATCTTTGATATACTTATCCATTTGACGCCATACAGAGTCTTGACTGATTCCGCTATAGTCTCCTGCAAAATTCTTAAAAAGAGCAATCAACAATTCTTTAACAGATATTCCGCTTCCCTGAATACGCGGAAGAATCTTTTGCATAATTTCGTTATCCATTGCTTCATTTTCTTCCAATAATCCACTCTTTTTGTTATTCAACATATAAAATACAATCTCATCCCTGACGCGATATCCTACATGCGAATTAGCCTCTTGCAATATTTCATTAATACTTTGCAACTGAGAACAAATTTTGATAACAAAATTCTGATCTTCTACATCCACATCCTTTTTTAAAACAATGTACTCAGATTTAAGAAAATCATTTGTTACTTCACAAGCTTCAGCATCTTGTACTTCTTCAAAATCAGGGACTAAATCAACATATGAAAACTCAATTGTGTTTGCCCTGTCCAGTACTTTCTTACTAAATGGGAAAGTAGTTTCATCCATATTGACCGTACCAATTAGATACAAGTTTTCAGGAATGTAAATCTCTGGATACAAATGCATCTGTTTTATAGATGCCTGTATCTACTCTTTTACGTCATCAAATCCGAAATCATATGCTTAAGCGTGCGGATTTCCAACGGATGATCTTCCGTTTCAAAAGTGAATAAAACATCTGTCCCCGGCAATAAATGATTCTCATAATACAAACTGTTCTTCCAAACAAAATCAGAAACATACTCTGGTTTGCTCATCAGTCCCGCATGCTCCCAATAGGTAAACTTTCCTGTCTGTGTATTTAAAATTGTAAAATCCGGATAAACTATGATTTTACGCCCTTGATATCTTAATTTTAGCGGCCGCTCATATTTGTATAAAAGCTGATCTGCTTTCATATGTAATAGATTTGCTATAATCACCTCTGACTTAGAACGCACAAATTCACCTGCGTTTGTCTCATACCTCAATGTCTCCGGGTATTTATTGCATGGTTCATATGTTTCCTGTTCCCATGCCCGAATCCGATGTGTACAATTCTCTTCCAATGGTATAATCAACGACTGCCTGTCTTCTGTCATTGATTCATACACCTGCATTTCCTTATCATAACAATATGCTCTTTCAAATTTTCAAGCAATTTCAAATTTTTCTGTAAAATAGGCTCTACTTTCTCATAATAACCTTTTTGCGCTAACAATTGAATCTGTTTCATCTCCCTTTTCGAAAGATACTTTCTTATACATTTTAAGTTCTTGTCAAGATACTGCCATTTATAATAAACCTTTTTTGCTTATGTGTAATTATCAAAGAACCTTTTGGTACAGTCTTCTGAAACTGCTGAATCCTATCCAATAAATCTCTTGTTTCTTTTATTTGGTTTCTTACTTGTTTCTGAAATAATTGCATCCCCAATAATCATCCTTTCCTTCTTTGTCTTAAATCGTACTAAATCCTTCTCGCAATCTTTTTTAGTACTACTTATTTTGATTTTTCGTATTCTGTGCTCCCCGGAAGTAGTACATTAAATCCAGAATCAACGTTTTTAACACCACTTTTCAATCTCCTTTCGTCCATTTTTCTTTCAAAACAGTACATAGTAGCCATCATTCTTTTATTTGGTACTACTTTTTTCTTTTTCCCATCATGATTTGATATAAAAAGTAGTACTTAATTGCTTCATTCTTGCTTATAGCACTACTTTGCCTTTACATCATCTAAAATTCTTGCTTAAAGTAGTACTTTGCAATCTCTTTATGCGCTTTTAGTACCATTTCTTCCATGCCACCCTTTCTGAAAGCTTTCCAAAAAGCTGTTCCCCACACACAACAATTCTTTTGCTCCCTCTTCAAATATTTCTATTTCTTGGGCACCAAAAACTCACCCTATCATCCTTTATCTCACACAATCATTCAATTTTTATTTTACATCTGAGATTTCATCCGACACGGATATCAATAAGAACAATATCCCCAAAAGCATTTGAAATTGCTTATTCAAAAAAGTAACAACCACAAAAGTGGCTCCCCACACAACATAATAACACTCTCAAATGCAGTATTGCTCTGTGATTTGATAATAGGGTAGAGGGAGAATAATTATCTCGCCCCTCCCATTGAACCGTACGTACGGATCTCGTATACGGCTCTACAACTTATATTCCAACTTTTGCTAAGTAATAGGATAAGGGATTGAGCAGACCAGCTCCATCTTTTATCCTATTTTCAAGTAAATCTTTACTGATAATGAAATTCACCACGTTCATTCCACTTCTTCTATACCACCCAAGTCTTGAATTCGCAACTTTATGAATATCTTCCTGACTGTATCCGTTTCGGTTCTTCCAGTTTAGATAACTTAGGTTTCTGTAGATGGTTTTCGGCTTCTTCCATTGCTTCATGACTATCATTCTTATTTTGTGTCTTAGCCACTGTCCAAGCTCTTCCACAAATTGCTTCATCAACCCGATTCTAAAGTAATTAATCCATCCTCGCACAATCTCATTTACTCGCTTGATTGTAACCACAAGAGGTCTTGCTATTGCTTTCCCTCTCTTCAGATATTCACACAGCTTCTTTTTAAGCTTCTTTTTCTTTTCATTGGTAGGTTTTACTTTCCACTCTCCACCGTTTTTCAGAAATGTGAATCCTAGGTATTTGCTTCGCATCGGTCTGACTACTTTCGTTTTTGTTGCATTTACTTTTAGAAATAGTTTCCGTTCCAGCCAATCACTTATGGAGTTCATCACCCGGTTAGCCGCCATTTCACTTTTAGTGAAAATTAATACATCATCTGCATACCTTGTAAAGCGGAGTCCTCTATGTTCCAGTTCTTTGTCCAGCTTGTCCAAGTAGACATTTGAACATACGACTGAAAGAGGACCTCCTTGCGGCACGCCGGTAATAGTTGCTTTTTCCAAGCCGTTTTCCATTACACCTGCTTTCAGATATTTCCGAATCAGATTTAATGTGGTACTGTCATTTACTTGTTCTCTTAGTATCTGAATTAATTTGTCGTGATTTACCTTGTCAAAAAACTGTTCTATATCTATATCCACTACCCATTCATACCCATCATTCAAGTATTCCAATGCCTGTCGAATGGCATCATGACAACTTCTTCCGGCTCTGAATCCATAACTATAGTCACTGAATATCTCTTCATAAATATCAGATATAGGCTGTGCTATTGCCTGCTGGATAGTTCTGTCAAGTGCTGTGGGTATTCCCAATGGTCTTTTCTTACCATTGTCTTTCGGAATGTATACTCTTCGGACTGGTTTCGGTATATATGTTCTGTTTCTAAGAGATGTAACGATTTTCTCTCTGTTCTTCCTTATATAATCTCCCAGTTCTTCTACAGTAACTCCATCAACACCACTCGCACCTTTATTGGCAACTACCTTTTTATAGGCTCTGTTCAGATTTTCTTTTGACAAGATCACTTCAATCAATTCCATTGTTGTTACTCCTCTGACTTATCCTAAAATTCATACATAACACCCCTCTAAGTATAAACAGTATTCCTCGGTTACGTTCCTACTTTTCCTGTCCACTCGATTTCTGGCTCATGTATTATTTTAAACATAACGATTCGTACTATAAATCGTTTCAGTCCTTCGGCTTTCGCCTACTATGACATCATCTGACTCCCTCTCTAAACCTTTTTTCGACCATACCTTTCAGTATGTGAGTAGGGTCTCCCGAGGTAAGACGCTAATCTTTCGTTCCACAACCTCTTGATTTACAACTTCGGTTTACGTTTACCTTTTGGGCTTTGGTTTGTCTAGCAACCTTACCCACCTAATCGCCTTATCAAGTTTCTGTACGTAGGCTCAAGAACTTTGTTACACCACTTCCTTCATCCATACCATTACTGGTACCGACTTGTGGTTCACTACACTTGGCGGTAAATACCCGTGACTGGACTTTCACCAGTAAGATTAGTGCCATGCTCGGCACACTAGGAAAGGGCACAGCAGAATAAATTCTGTGCGCCCAATCGGGAACTTTCTGATTAATAGAAATCTTACTTAACAGTTTTTACGGTTCCCTTGAATCCGGCTTTCTTCAGCTGAGCCTTGAATGCTTTCAGCTGCTTTGCAGACATACCGGAAACCTTGATTGTCATCTTTTTGGTGTCTACACCCTTAAATGCAGTCTTATCAACCTTTACGGAAGCAGACTTGATGACGATTGTCTTTACAGACTTTGCACCTGTAAATGCCTGAGCGCCAATGGTCTTGATGCTGGCTGGAAGTGTAACAGTTGTAGCTTTTGTAGCATTTGCAAAAGCCTTTGCTCCAATTGCTGTAACCTTGTAAGAGACTCCATCTACAACAACCTTAGAAGCTACTGTAACACTCTTCTTTGTTGTCTTTGGTAAAGCCTTTACGGTTGCTGTACCGTTTGCTGCGGTACTTACCTTTGCGCCATTATCAGCCTTGACGTTTGTCTGTTTTTCCGGAGCTGGAGCTACTGTTGCAGAATCTGTTGCAGCATAAGCAGTACAAACAGATCCAAACATCATAGTAGCAGCGGTAATACCTACCAGCACCTTCTTGATTAATTTGTTCATTGGGATATAATCCTCCTTCCCTGATTATTTATGTGAAAACCCTTTCGGGGAATCACCTATTTCTGCTCTGTGCCATAGCCATAATATCCATGTTTTCCATAGTAGCCATAGCCTTTTCCATAATAACTCTTGCCATAGTAGTTGCCATATTTGTGATAATATCCATTTGCAGCGCCTTTGGCACGGCTGAGTGCAATGCCCACAACCGGACACCCGGCACGCTCCAACTGGCGGATCGAATTACGAACCATTGCCTTTGGCGTTTCTCCTGCGCGGACAACCAGCAGTGCGCCATCACACAGCGAGCCAATCTTTTCTCCATCCGATACCAGATTCAATGGTGGAGCATCAATAAACGTATAACGATAATTTTCATCCAGTTCCTCAAATGTACTTGCCAGTTTCTGTCCTTCGAGAAGCATGGACGGGTTAATAATATTTTCTTTATTCGGAAGGAGATCTCCCGCTCCGATATTGGTACGCAACACATATTTGTCCAGCGTATCGTCACTTGCCAGATAATCGGAAGTTCCCAGAATTTTTCCATTGTCTTCCCGGACAATCTGATATTTGTCAACCATAACACTCTTGCGCAGATCCATGTCCACAAGAATGCTCTTGCTGCCGGCTTCTGCCATCTGCCGCCACAGCTGCATGGCAATAAAACTTTTTCCCTCATCCGGAGCGCTGGATATCACCATGATTTTTTTCACTTTGCTTCCAAGAAAGCTCACATTGACGCGCAGACGGTTCAGTGCTTCCTCTACCGCATACGGAAGTTTCGGCATATTCTGGACGGTCGCACGGTTTTTCGGTGTAAATTCCATTACTTTTTCTTCCTTCTTTTCTTTTTCTCTTTACTGATCGCTTTTTCTACCTCATCAGAAATTTCTTCGATATCCCCCTCCGGAATAACGGTAAACGGCATGATACCAAATTCTTTTTCGACATCCTCTGCCGTATTTAAGCTGTCGTCCATAAGCATACGTACCACGAAGATCACAGCTACAAGAAGCATTGCAACAACCGCTCCGAGAATAATATTTTTGGCAAGGTTCGGCGAACTCGGTTCATCTGGAACCACTGCATATTCCGCAATGGTCGGCTGTGCATTCTCAGATGCATTCATAACTTTCGGAATATAGGTTACCGCTGTATCTACAAGTTCATTGACCATCGACTGTGCAAGTTTTGGATCATTGTCCTCCACCGACACAGCAAGTAACCGTGAATCTCCAACAACCGAGATGCTTACTTTCTTCAAAAGATCTTCATATTCCATATCCAGATTCAGGTTATCAATCACTTCATTGAACACGGGACGGATTTTGATCAATTCGGTATAGTCCTGGGAAAGGGATGTTCCGATATTGAAATCCGACAGATCAAGCACACTTCCACTGGATGCGGAAATCATATACATTTTTGCAGTTGCCGTATATTTTGGTGTGATCAGAAAATGTGTGATGGAGCCTGCAATCACTCCCCCGATCACAAATGCGAGAATCAGCCATACCAGCTTTGCCCGCAGCAGATAAAAAATTTCAAGCAGATCAATTTCGGTTTCTTCGCTGTTCTGCTCTGTCAATTGGTTTTCCTGGTTCATTCGTTACTTTCCTTTCTCTTGCACCAGTGGATACAGTTGTTTCATGGATGTCTCCAGTGAATCTTCATCCATATAAAACTCCCAGTGCTTTTTCCCATCGTGCAGCTTTTCTCCAATTTTGGATGTACCGTCGATTGTGATAATTCCTTTGTCTGTATATCCCTGCATATCCTTTAACAGGGCAGTTAGATCATTCATCTTAATATCTGTCGTTGCATACGGGCGCAGCCGGTCATATAATTTCACGGCTGCATTGATATCCCCCGTATTCTGTTTTTTTATCTTTTTCATGAATGCGTTTAAAAAGATCTGCTGGCGGCGCATACGCTGCGTATTGCGATCGTCATCCATGGCATACCGGGACTGCATGAGCAGTTCTGCCTGCCGGTCTGTCAAGGTAAGCGTTGCACCTTTCTTCATAGCCGGATCCAGCTTGGTCATATCATCTTCCAATGTAACGGTTACTCCCCCCACCTCATGATTCAGAAGTGGCATTGCATCCATTTTCAATGCATAGTATCCATCAATAGGCAGCCCCCCAAGCATTTTGGATACGGTCTCAACCGTATTGTCACAGCTTGCAGCCTTGTCCTTTCCATACCAGTGTGCCGTACAAAGCTGCATCTGTGCACTGGCATTGGCACTTCCGTCTTGCAGAAGCATTGGCACTTCGGTGATAGTGTCCCGGTTCAGCTGCAAAATTCCATATGTTTTTTCTTCTTTGTCCACAACAACAAGCATCAGTGCATCTGCCATCGAACCATGATATTCTTCTCCTTCGGCATCTTCGTTTCCGCTTTTGTCGGTTCCGATAAAGAGATACGTCTGAACCGGATGGGCAAATTTCCAGGTTTTTTTATGTAGCTTGATCGAGACGGTTTTTTCCTGAAATTCTTTCCAGACACGCTGCGTTTCATTTTCTGTGGCTGCCTGCCGGATACGCACGTCGTGCCGATCCATCCCACGGATGATAAAATATACAGCACTGATTACAAGTACGGCAATGATAATTTCTATAACTGCACGCATGGTTTTCTTTTTTTCGCTCACTGCAGTACCTCCCTGGTCAGGCGATCCGTTTTCTGGAGGAACGCTTCGCCAAATCTCTTTGTAAGCACGATGCGCCCCTCGGCAAGATTCGGATGCCTGGTATCCATGTTGTGGCAATCACTGCCAAGAATAATGGTTGTGGCTTCTTTTGCAAGCTGAAACGCTTTATGCCTCTTTTTCCAGTTCAGAAATACGCCTGCATTCATCTGCCTGTATAATGGAAGTTCCATGACCGCATTCCAGATTTCTTTTTTCTTCTGGAATTCGTAATAACGCTCAATATGGGCGATGACAACCTTCAGTTTCTGGCGCTGTACCAGTTTCTCCACATCTGCATAAACAGCAGAATCCCACTGGGCAAACGGCATTTCCAGAAGAAGTGTCTGTGTTCCTTCCACACAAAGTTTCGGGATCATTCCGGCACTTCCGATTCCCTGAAAGTAGTAGACTTCCGCTGCCAGATGCAGCTTCTGATCCAGATTTGTCTCTGCCATTTTCGTTTTCAATTTTTCATAGCTGCGCTGCCTGCGCAATAAAAATTCTTCCACAGAATCTTTCTGTGCATAAAAATGGGGAGTTGCTACGATTTCATCAACCTGCTGCTCCCTCTGTGCTGCTAACATGTTCAGCGACATTTCGACATTTCGGCTTCCGTCATCGATTTCCGGAAGAATATGTGTATGAAAATCAATCAGCATTTTTTATGGTCCATAATTATTTCATAATCATATTTGTAACAGAAAATATTTTACCCCATATCTTTACCCTCTCACAGTACGTTTGCACGCAAAAATTGGCGAATTTTACCGGTTTTCCGTTTGTAAACGCACAAATACTCATGCCCTAAACGCGCCTATATTTTACGTTTGAAAAGTGTTTATTATTTTTCAATAACTGATACTATCTTTATATAGAAAAAATTGGAAGTTTTTGGAAGATACAGAGGATCACAAAATGAATAAGAAACGGGAACCTTATGATAAAATTGCAGTTGGCGAGCGAATCCGACATAAACGAATGCAGCTTGGACTCTCTCAGGATGAACTGGCCGTCCGGATCAACCGTGCAACAAAATACTGTTCGGATATTGAACGCGGGATGTGTGGCATGTCCATTGAAACGATGCTGGCAATTGCCAAAGCATTAGATATGAATTTAGACTATATGATGTTTGGAGAAATTTCTGAAACAGAACGGGAGTGGCAGCAGAAAGATGCTCTGACCCTGATCCATATAATAGAAAAGGCGCCCGCCTCCCAAAGAAATTATGCGATACGCCTTCTCAAACTATTTATTGCTGCAACCGGTACTTCCTCTACATAGACCCGTTCTTCTTCACGACTTCCGGTACCGTCCGGAAAAGTATTTTCACATCCAGTCCCAGACTCCAGTTTAAAATGTAATACCGGTCCAGTTCCACAACTTTTTCAAAATCCGTAATATTACTGCGGCCGCTCACCTGCCACATTCCGGTGATTCCCGGTTTGATGGCCAGACGGCTTCTGTGGTGCAGTTCGTATCTGACCCACTCATCCTCTGTAGGCGGTCTCGTCCCTACCAGAGACATGTCCCCCTTTAAGACATTCCAGAACTGTGGAAACTCATCGAAAGACCAGTCACGGATAAAGTTCCCGATTCCTTTCTTCACCGTTCCATCCGGCAGCTGTCTGCAGCCGATGATACGCGGATCAAAATCCAGCTTAAACATCAGCCCGTCTGTGACTCTGTTTTCTGCGGCAAGCTGTGCCTTACGTTCTTCCGCGTCAGTATACATACTCCGGAACTTGTACAGCTTAAACTTCTTTCCGTTTTTCCCCACACGGATCTGGGAAAAGAATACCGGTCCGGGTGACTGAATCTTAATGGCGGGAGCCAGAAACAGAAACAGAATACCGGTGAGCACACATCCCACCAGTCCCCCGATAATATCAAACAGACGTTTTACAAACAGTTCTCCGGTGGAAATCGTATTGATGCTTGTGGTTAACACGGTGTATCCCCCAAGACGCTCCACAAACTGCCGCTGTGTTCCGACCATCAGTTTATCTGCCAGCTGAATATGCACCGTAATTCCCATCTCGTTTAACTGCCGGACAAGATCATCCAGCTGGGCACTCTGCAATGGCAGATTTACAAATACTTCATCCACCCATTCCCTGCAGAGATATTCCACCACATAATCACCTGCTGCAACCAGCGGAATTCCCGCAATTTCCGTCGGATAATCCTCTGGCATGTTTCCGATCACAGCCACACCCGATATCTGAAACATCACATAACGTTTCGCCCGGATATCCTTTTCCACCTGAGACAGCCGGTCAAAGTTTGTGATAACCAGTACGGACTTGTTCTGCTTCAGATGCAGCGTGCGAAGAATATGTTTTTTCCACAGAAGTCTTGTTCCATAGGTAAGCAATCCATAGAATAATGCCATGAGAAAGAACGTGATTCGCGAAAAATCTCCCGCATCTTTTACCGAAAACAGATACAGGACAGCAACCAGTTCCACAATCGCCACATGCTTAATGGTTGCGATAAACTCTACCAGATATCCACGTTTTAATACATTTTTAAGTGTATTCAGGAAAATCAAAAGACAAACATCTATCAGGATCAGAACGATAGACAAATTTGCATATATGTAATTGGTATATAGATTGACAGTTCTATGTCGTAATGTATAGGCTAAAAAAAATGCCACCTGCAGGCAAATCAGATCCAGAATCATAAAATCCAGATGCTTTACCCAATTGTTTTTATTCTTCCGGTACACAATATCTCCTCATTTGTATACAAACTTACTACTAAGATTGTACCAAACTCCGGTGTAAAAGTCCATAAAAGAGGGAGGATATTCCCATGAAATACCCTCCCTCTTATTTCCATTTTCACTTATCGATACTCTGCAAGATTAATACGGATCAGAGCCTTATGCAATGCAAATTCCGCGCGCTTTAAATCCAGATTGTCATTTCTGTTGTGAATCCGCTCCTCTGCCCGCTCTCTTGCGGCTTCCGCACGCTCCAGATCAATCTCTTCCGGCCATTCTGCCAGTTCTGCCAGAAGTGTTACCTTATCTCCCAGAATCTCGGCAAATCCGGCATGCACTGCTGCCACCTGTTCTTCATCCCCATGATGGATCGTGACAAGCCCCGGTTCCAGTACCGTTGTAAGTGGATTCCGTATTAAACTCCAGCAGATCCGCAGTTCCCTTATAAAAAACGCGGTCCGGCGTGATGATTTCTACATCAAATGTCTTTTCCATCTCTGTTTCCTCCAGCCGGCACACACATTACCCTGCATATGCCGCCTTTACCTCATCAATTGTTCCGGCATTCAGGAAATAACTTTCCGGCACGTCATCCAGTTTTCCATCCAGAATTTCACGGAATCCGCGGATGGTCTCTTCCACCGGAACATATTTGCCTTCCAGTCCGGTAAACTGTACTGCCACGGAAAACGGCTGCGACAGGAATCTTTGTACTTTACGTGCCCGGCTGACAACAAGCTTATCATCCTCCGACAACTCATCCATACCGAGAATTGCGATGATATCCTGCAGTTCTTTATATTTCTGCAAAATCTCCTGTACTCCACGCGCAACCTTAAAATGTTCTTCCCCGACAATTCTCGGGTCAAGGATACGCGAAGTAGAATCCAGCGGATCCACTGCCGGATAAATTCCAAGTTCCACAATGGAACGATCCAATACCGTTGTGGCATCCAGATGCGCAAACGTTGTAGCCGGTGCCGGGTCTGTCAGATCATCGGCCGGCACATATACCGCCTGTACGGAAGTGATAGATCCGTTCTTTGTGGATGTAATTCGTTCCTGTAATGCACCCATCTCGGTCTGTAAGGTCGGCTGATAACCTACTGCGGACGGCATACGTCCGAGCAGGGCAGACACTTCCGATCCTGCCTGTGTAAAACGGAAAATATTATCAATAAATAACAGAACATCTTTTCCGCCTTTATCACGGAAATATTCTGCCATCGTAAGTCCGGTAAGCGCTACACGCATACGTGCCCCTGGCGGTTCGTTCATCTGTCCGAACACCATGGTTGTCTTATCGATAACTCCCGACTCTTTCATTTCATAATACAGATCGTTTCCCTCACGGGTACGCTCTCCGACTCCGGTAAATACCGAATATCCACCATGCTCTGTTGCAATGTTGTGGATCAGTTCCTGGATCAGCACGGTTTTTCCTACACCGGCTCCTCCAAACAATCCGATTTTTCCGCCTTTCTGATACGGGCAGAGCAGATCGACAACTTTAATTCCTGTTTCTAACATTTCCTGGGAAGTTGCCTGTTCCTCAAACGAAGGTGCCTTCCGATGAATCGGCCAGTGCTCCTTGGTCTGCGGAGGTGCAATTTCATCGATTGGCTCTCCCAGCACATTAAACAAACGGCCAAGTGTTTTTTCTCCTACCGGTACCGAAATCGGTCCTCCCGTCGCTATAGCATCCATACCGCGGACAAGTCCGTCCGTCGGTCCGAGTGCAATACAACGCACGGTATCATCCCCCAGATGCTGTGCTACTTCAACGATCAGTTCTCCGCCCTTTTTTAAAGGAATACGGATTGCATCATTGATCTCCGGAAGATGTCCTTCCGGAAATTTGATATCGAGCACGGCACTGATCACCTGCGTGATCTTTCCTATTGCTCCTTTATTTTCCATGTTTCTTCTCCTTTATTACGTCACTCTATCGCATTTGCTCCCGCAATAATTTCCGTCAATTCCTGTGTGATAGATCCCTGTCTTGCACGGTTATATTTTAAGGAAAGATCCTCTATCATATCTTCCGCATTGCTTGTTGCGGAATCCATGGCCTGCATGCGGGCACCGTTTTCACTTGCCACGGCTTCTACCAGTGCCCCATAAAACAGACTTGTCACATATTTTGGAATAATCTGATTCAGAGCCTCCTGTTCGTTTGGCTCATAATTCATAAGAATTTCTCTGGAAGACTTTTCCTCCGAAGGTTCACTTACTTCCATTGGAAGCATACGGATCAGCTGCGCTTCCTGACTAACGGTATTTTTAAAATGCGTATATGCCAGATAGATCTCTCCTATTTTTCCTTCCGCGAAATCGTCGAGCACTCTCTTACAGAGTGCTGCTGCATCCGGATATGTCGGATTTTCCATAATTTCCGAGGCATCTACCTCGATGTGATATCCTTTTCGCTCCAGTATCTCAATTCCTTTTCTGCCAACTGCATAGATCACGACATCCTCTTTGGCAACATCATCATTTTCTGTGATCAGTTTCACTACATTCGCATTATATCCTCCGGCA
>OMCN01000740.1_pt1 | contig 12586 bp, 10 predicted proteins | sample 1645061 | NCBI WGS metagenome assembly OMCN01 (sample SAMEA103958124, study PRJEB25191) | human gut metagenome | biome: human-associated habitat [ENVO:00009003]; feature: intestine environment [ENVO:2100002]; material: feces | place: Germany | collected 2013/2015 | reverse complement strand
CAGATACTCCACATAGTCCAGCATCTGGCAGGCTTCCACAAAACGGTCATCCAGAGCATCTTCCGGTGTCTTGGGTGCGTATCGTACTTTCCAATCTTCCAGCAGATGCAGATAATCCGTCAGCACCCGGAAACACAGCATTTCATCCTCCCGGAACTGACGGATATAGGGACGCTTCGGCTTGACCATAGCTGCGGCAGTGGGCGGTTTCGGGTCAAGCCCGAAGTCCAAAGCCAGCTTTTGCGCTGCTTCATAACTGCTCAGATTGAACAGCCTTGCCACAAGGTCGATCACATCCCCTTTGGCTCCGCAGCCGAAGCAGAAAAAATAGTCCTCATTCAGCTTCAAGCTCGGATGCCTGTCGTTGTGGAACGGGCAGCAAGCCATGCCGTTGTGGCTCACTTTCAGCCCGTAGTGTTCGGCGGCTTGCTTGACACTGATTGCCGCTTTGATGGTTCCATAGATTGTCATAAAAAACCCTCCGTTCATAATATTCTGGAAAGCACGAAGCACCCGCAGTGATTGGCAGGTGCTTCGCTCCTTCTATTATGGTTATGACGGATTTTTCAAAAAACAGGCTAATGACAGGACAATCCTGTTTCAAAAAACAGGACAACTTATCTGAGGACGTAGATTTCTTCACATTTACATGATATAATTAGAAAAATGAAAAAACAGGACAGGAGGGCAAGCATGAATCAAGAATTGATGACATTGGATTTCTGGCAGGATACGGTCATATATGAGAGCAAAACATTTCCTGTCGGTACGCTTGCCTGTGATGCACTGAATGTTCCTGTGAATACCATTGCAAAAATAAACGAGCAATGCGAGAAAATCAATCTGCTGCTTGGAATATTAAACGCCGGACAGGATGCTTCTGCACTCTGTCCTATTGCAAAGGAAGCTGCTCTGACGATGCTCGATATTCTCAGTCAAACACCGCCGTTCTCCTATATGAATATCTCAAAGCACAGAGAACGGATTGAAAAAGTCTTTACTGTGGACAATGCGCTGAAATATGTGGAGTTTGCCATAAAAGCCGCAACCAATTCTTTGCAATTTGAAGAAATCCAGAACTTTGCCGATGCGATGATGCTCCAACGCTATACCGCAGTTTTCGGGCATCTGGCATACTCCCTTGGGGAATACCAAACGGCCATGCTTGATTTTGCAGAAAAATCAGACGGCAATGAAGCAGAACGCACCGCAGAGGGTTTTGCAAAAATGTTCGGCGACTATTTTCCGCCGGAGTTCTCTATCACGGAGGGCAATGCCTGGATGTCTACTTTGAATAATTCCGTTCAGTATATATCGGTCATCCGTCCCGGCGAAAAAGTTGCGAAGCTGGTCAAGCGGATGCACTATGTATCCTTTGTGGGGATGTTCCGGTCTGATCTCTTTGAGGGCTTGTGTGTCGGTCATGCACCGAAGAAATGTAAAATTTGCGGCAAATGGTTTCTGACAACCAACGCAAGGCACACCAAATACTGCGGCGGCTATGCACCGGGGGACAAGCTGCACCGCACCTGTCGGCAGATCGGCAACCTGAAAGGCAGAGAACAACGGGAGCTTGCGGACGATCATCCGGTGAAACAGATTTATGAGAAACGGCTGAACACCATAAACCGCTATGTGAAGCGTGGTACTCTGGACGCTGATCTTGCAGAGGTTATGAAAAAGCTGGCAAAAGATAAGATGCTCCGGGCATTGAGCAATGTAGCCTATGCCAAGGGAGCTTATGAAAAAGAAATGGACCAGGCGGCTTTGAAAAAGGAAGCAAGTGCAAAAATATACAAAGAAAGGGACAAACATGAATAGAAAAGAACTTAGTCAGAATCATTGGAAATACTACTTAATGCTCGAAAAGCGTTTTGTTGAATCAATAGAGTTTGTAGAACTACATGAGGACAATTTTGATGCATTTTCTAACGGATATGCCCTCTTAATTCAAGCCATAGGGGCAGAGTTGGATACTGTATTCAAAGAGTTTTGCGGTTTCAATACAACGGATCGAAAAACGGTTGCAGACTATGCACAGTATATTTTGACCAACACACCGGATATAAAAAATCAAAAAATCAGTGTACAGGAATACGATATCGAAATACAACCGTTTATGAATTGGGATATTACCCAGCCCGCACAGTCGTTGCAATGGTGGGGAGCATTTACAGATGTCAAGCACAACCGCTATGAGCAGTTGAAGCAAGCAAAGCAGGAGAATGTACTAAATATCTTGGGAGCTTTGTATTTGATAGAAATGTTGTACTTGAAGAAAATCACTGATGGGACAGACGAATTTGATGTGTTTGATGAATCTTCCAACTTGTTTAGTTTGAAAAACTGGACTTCTAAGGCTGTGCCGCTGAGCCAAGCTTTTGCCGTGCTAAGTGATATGATGGACGACGAAAATAATACTACTAACAAAAAGTTCGATGCATAATTACTGTCGATATTGATAGAGAAAGAACCGAAAGGAGGTGCGCTATGCTGAGTGATTTTACATGGAATATGACCGGATACATACCGAAACACCAAGTCAATCCGCACGGTGATGGTATCATTCCCTATGTGGCAGAGCGCATCTTCCAACTGGAACCGGAGCCGCCAGCGGTGGGCAATCTGAACGAATATATCCTGTCTGCCTTGCAGGAAAAGAACCTGATGTATTTCTCATTCTTTCTCCACCACTACGAGCCGCAGCTTAACAAGCGCATCAAAGACTTTCTCGGTGTGGATGGCGGCGATCTGTATGACACAGACCGATTTATAGATATAAAGCTCTCCTGCCGGGAGCAAATGCTCCAAAAGCTGATGGACTATGATCCTGCCAAGGGTGCGGAGTATGCTACATACATTTTCCCGTTCATCCGGGATGCTATGCTCCGTTTTCGCATGGGCGAAGAAAAATGGTCGGTGTCCTCTCTGACCAATTACAAAATGGTGCGGTCAATGGCTTGGCTGTACCACAATACCAAGGATGCGGTCAACGAATTTTCCAAGAAATACAACTGCGATCTTGCCCTTGCGGAAGAATATCTGAAAGTTGTCCGTGGAATCCGCAATCAGCAGCCATTCTATGTGACAGACGAGAACGGCGAGGAAACAGGCGAGGATGTAGCCCTTGACGATAGCTGGAACTATACCGATATCCTCTGGAACGGCATACAGGCAGAAAAGGTGCAGCGGGCATTTGAGAAACTGAATTACCGGGAGCAAACCTTGCTTGAAAAGCGGCTGGCGATCTGTATGACCTGTGGGCGTGTCGGCTCATGGAAGAACCGCCCCACCTTTGAAGAACTGGCGGTTATGTTTGAGGGCAGTACAGCCAGCGGTGCAGAACGAGCCTACCGAAAAGCAGTGGACAAGTTGACGGAATTGTTGGTTGCCGAGGGCGCAATCCATGCAGTCCGGCTAAAACAGAAATCCAAGATCAAGCGAAAAAAGAAAATCGCCGCCGCAATCTACGAATATCAGGCAGACTGCGACGGCGAATGGGGCGAAATATCATTAGATTTTGAGAACGGCAAGGCAGAGGTCATTTTGCTTGCCGATTGGGATACAGTGAAAACGAACAAATTTGCAAGCAGAGCAATCGCCTATCTTCTGAACTGTGAGAACGAAAAATTACCCAAGGAAATAATGGTGGCCTTTGAATAACGAGGGAGTGAGATACATGGAGCAATTACTGATTGTTGAAGATGATATCGGTTTGAATCAAGGCTTATGCAAAGCGCTGAAAGCAGATGACCGCCAGATTATATCCTGCCATGATCTAAAAGCGGCAAGAGAGCAATTGCTTTGCGGCGGTGTATCCCTGATCCTGCTGGATATCAATCTGCCGGATGGCAGTGGGCTTGAGCTGCTCCGGGAGGTCAAGGAAAACATACCCGGAGTTCCTGTTATTCTGCTGACTGCCAACGACACCGATCTGGACATCGTAGACGGACTGGAGAGAGGCGCTGATGATTACATTACCAAGCCCTTTTCTCTTTCGGTTTTGCGGGCAAGGGTGAATACCCAACTGCGAAAGCAAGCGTCAAACCATAAAAATGCGCCGTTCCATATGGATCTATTTCACTTTGACTTTGAGGCTATGACCTTTTATGTGGGAGATTCAAAAGTGGAATTGAGTAAAACAGAACAAAAATTACTGCGTCTGCTTGTTGAAAACCGAGGCCGAACCATGACCCGTGGAGACCTTGTCGACCGGATCTGGACAGATGGCGCAGAATATGTGGATGAAAATGCTTTGTCTGTTACGATCAAGCGTCTGAGGGATAAGCTTGGTGCACAGAAATACATTAAAACCGTCTATGGAATCGGTTATAGCTGGGTGACAAAAGATGAATAAAACCGGCATTGTGATCATACTGCTGTGTTTTCTGGCGGCGGCAGCTGTTGTGTTATGGGAGCGGAGAAAGGCCAGAAAAACGATGGAAGAAATCGAAAGGATGCTGGACGCTGCCATGACCGGCTCCTTTTCTGAAGCCACTTTTGATGAAAGCCAGCTGTCTGCTTTGGAAACAAAGTTTGCACACTATCTTTCCGCAGCAGAAGCATCTTCTCAAAATATAGCGCAGGAAAAAGACAAAATCAAAACCTTGATTGCGGACATCTCCCACCAGACAAAAACGCCGATTGCAAACCTGCTGTTATACAGCGAGCTTCTGAAGGAGGAAACTCTGCCTGCATCGGCGAAGGCAAATGTGGAGGCGCTGTACAAACAATCGGAAAAGCTGCGATTTCTGATCGATTCTCTCGTAAAGCTTTCCAGACTGGAAAACGGGATCATTTCACTCTCCCCCCAGCCGGCAGCGCTGCAGCCGCTGCTTGAAAGCGTAGTAGAACAATATGCCGCCAAGGCTTCTGAAAAAGGATTGTCTTTGCAACTGCAAGATACCGATGCTTTTGCTGTATTCGACTTCAAATGGACAGCGGAAGCGCTGGCTAATATCGTAGACAACGCCATCAAATATACAGAGCATGGCACCATTACTATTTCTGCCGTAAGCTATGAAATGTTTGCAAGGATCGATATATCGGATACCGGTTCAGGCATCCCGGAAAGTGAGCAAGCGAAGATATTTGCTCGCTTTTACCGCTCAAATAGTGTGCAGAAACAAGAAGGGGTCGGCATCGGCTTATACCTTGCCCGACAGATCATATCCGGCGAGGGCGGTTATATCAAGGTTGCTTCCGTTCCGGGAAAAGGAAGTACGTTTTCCATATTTCTGCCGAAATAACAACAATTCTATCAAAACTGTTAGATTTCATTTTCCGCCGGAAAGAATGTGGAAAGATTCCTATGCGATAATCTGTATGTATCAAAGGATCATTTCCTTTCATACATACAGATTTTTTCATGGAGGTACTCATTTATGGAAGTTTTACAGGCAAAAAACCTGAAAAAGATTTATGGCTCCGGCAATAACGCAGTTCATGCGTTGGATGGAGTTGATTTAAGTGTAAAGAAGGGCGAATTTGTTGCAATTGTCGGCACATCCGGCTCCGGCAAATCCACGCTGCTGCACATGCTGGGCGGGCTGGATCGCCCTACAAGCGGCACGGTCATGGTGGACGGACAGGATATTTTCTCCCTGAAGGAGGAAGCGCTGACCATCTTCCGCCGCAGGAAAATCGGCTTTGTGTTCCAAGCATATAATCTTGTTCCGGTGCTGAATGTGTATGAAAATATTGTTCTACCCATTGAGCTGGACGGTGGCAAGGTCAATAAGGATTTCGTACAGCAGATTGTACAGACACTTGGGCTGGATGATCGTCTGGATGCGCTGCCCAATCAGCTCTCAGGCGGTCAACAGCAGCGAGTAGCCATTGCCCGTGCGCTGGCGGCAGCACCCGCTATCATTCTGGCAGATGAACCCACCGGCAATCTGGATTCCAAAACCAGCCAGGATGTATTGAGCCTTTTGAAAGTCACCAGTCAAAAGTTCGCCCAGACAATCGTAATGATCACTCACAACGAAGAAATTGCGCAGATGGCAGACCGCATTATCCGTATCGAAGATGGTCGGATCGTCTCCCAGAACTAACGGGAGGTGGCTACGATGAATGTCAAAAACAGAAAATGTATTCGAAAGCTCAGCTTAAAATCTCTTTATGCGAACCGTCGCCGCAATCTGATCGCCATTTTTGCCATTGCGCTGACAACGCTGCTATTTACGTCCATGTTCACCATTGTCTTGTCGTTGAACGCCAGTTATGAAACCTACCAGTTTCGGCAGGTAGGCGGCTATGCACACGGCACCTTTAAGGATGTTTCCCCCGAGCAGGCGGAACGCATCGCTGCCCACCCAAAGGTGAAGGCTGCGGGGGTACGGAAGGTAATCGGTATCACTGCGGAGGGGGTCTTTGCCAAAATACCGGCAGAGATCAGCTACATGGATGCCAACTGCACTAAATGGAGCTATGCAACCCCTACTACCGGACGGATGCCCGAAAGCGGCAAAGAGGTAGCCATGGATACGGCAGCGTTGCAGCTGCTTGGCGTAACGCCGGAGCTGGGCGCCGAGGTCACGGTTTCCTATTCCATTACGGACAAGGATCAAACCGCCTTTACTGTAACAGATACCTTTACGCTGGTGGGCTATTGGGACTATGATGAACTAATGCCTGTTCATTACATCAACATCAGCCGTGATTACGCAGATGACATCGAAGCGCAGGCAGTGAAAACAGGTTTACAGCCTTTCCGCACCGATTTGAATGTCATGCTGGCCTCCGGCACAAACATTCAAGGGCAGATGGAGCAGGTGGATACCGATCTCGGCTACACATGGGACAGCTATACCGATCCCAACAGCGTCCGGATCGGCGTCAACTGGGGATATACCTCATCCCAGCTGGAGTCGAAGCTTGATCCGGAACTTGTGATCGCCATAGCAGCTTTTTTGCTGCTGGTGATTTTTACCGGGTATCTTATCATCTATAACATTTTCCAGATCTCTGTTGCAGGAGATATCCGGTTTTACGGACTTCTGAAAACCATTGGCACAACGCCCCGGCAGCTCAAACGCATCATTCGCCAGCAGGCACTTCTGCTTTGTCTGATCGGCATTCCGGCAGGGCTGCTGCTGGGCTACGGCATCGGCGCTGTTCTGGTACCTGTTGTCTTGCGCTCCACCCAGTTGGATGCAGGCATCACCACCATCAGCACTTCGCCTGTGATCTTCCTTGGTTCTATGCTGTTCGCCTTGTTGACGGTGCTTTTGTCCTGTTCCAAGCCCGGAAAAATGGCAGCCAAGGTCTCTCCGGTGGAGGCTACCAAATATACAGATGCGATGCAGACCAAGAAAAAACAGCGCAGCACCCGGGGAGCCAAGCTCCATCAGATGGCCTTTGCCAATCTGGGACGAAACAAGAAAAAGACGGTACTGGTGGTGGTGTCTCTGGCACTGTCGGTGACACTGTTCAATGCGCTGTGTGCCTTTGTGGGCGGCTTCAGCATGGAGAAGTATGTATCCTCCATGACCTGCGCCGATTTTATCGTCAGCACGCCCGACTATTTCCGTTACAACCCGGCAGATGAATTCATCACGCCAGAACAGATCGAGGAGATCGCAGCAAACACAAAGGCCAGTCTTTCCGGCACGGGATATGCTGTGCGAAAACCCGCATATCTGTGGATGACGGAGGATGCTCTGCGGCAGGACTATGCAAGGTACGAAAGCGCCGAGCAGTTGGACAGCCATATGAGCCGCATGGAGCACCGGGGCGATATGGTGATGGGAGATACCAGAATCGAGGCTCTGGATAACAGTCTGTTTGACAAGCTGCAAGTGTTCGACGGAGATATTTCTCCCATGTTGGAGCCGGACAATAACGCCATTGCCATTGCGGTTTCTTTGGATGATTACGGCAATCTGCCCAATCCTGAATACTACCCCAAGGTGGGAGACACGATCACGGCTACCTATGCGGATGATGTGAAATATATCGACAGCCGCACCGGGGAACTCCGCACCGAAGATACACCGGAGGAGTACTTTCAGGCAAAATTGTATGGAGCCAGAGATGTAGAGTACACGGTCTGCGCCTTGGTAGAACTTCCGAATTCCATGAGTTATCGTTATGGTGGTATTGGATATAACGCAGTTTTGCCTGTGGACACCGCACAGAGGGACAGCGGTGGTGCAGCCATTCCGATGCTCTACCTGTTCGACACAGCAGACGACGCAGACGAGGCCGAAGCAGAGCAATATCTATCGAAGCTCACTGCCGGTGAGTTTTCGCCCTTGATGTATGAAAGCAAGGCCACGGCTCGCTCTGAGTTTGCTCAGTTCCGGCAGATGTTCCTTCTGATCGGTGGTATCCTCTGTGCTATCATCGGGCTGGTGGGACTCTTAAATTTCTTCAACGCCATGATGACCGGTATTCTTTCCCGCCGCCGTGAATTTGCTGTGCTTCAGGCTGTAGGAATGACGAACCGGCAGCTCAAAACCATGCTGATCTACGAGGGATTGTTTTACGCAATGTCCTCCGTAGCGGCGGCCTTTATTCTGTCGCTGGCGGTGGGACCTCTTGCAGGAAAAATGCTGGGCAGTATGTTCTGGTTCTTTGAGTATCGATTCACCATTCTGCCTGTCCTGCTGACAATTCCGGTATTTCTTCTGCTGGGGTGGCTGATTCCTTGCATGATGTATGACAACGCAGCGAAATGCAGTGTTGTAGAGCAATTAAGGGATGCTCAATAACTGTTAAGCAAAAAACGGCCCTCTGCCAAGGAAAAGGCAGAGGGCTGAGTTTTAATCTAAGGGTTTACATTCAGTTACAGTTTTTAGATAAATTTCGGGATCACCGTTCAAGATCAAGTCTGCATATCCAACCGGATCATTGTAGATTAGATAATCCAGTTCTGACCGTTGATACATATTGTCAGCAACCTCATTCTCCACGGCGATGGTATCAATGGCAATCATGCTGCCATCTAAAAATTTCAGTTCCACACAAGCGGTATCCATGTTAAACTCACAAGAAATCAATCTATCCATAAGAAACCTCCATTTTGCGGGATGTTAGATCATCCCAAAATATTTGAATGCTTCTCGGATTGCTTTCTCTTTTTCCTGCGGACACTGGGGCTGTCTGGAATCCTCGGACTTCGGCAGATTATAGTTCTTACCAACCCCAATCCCACATTTTCGTTTAATCTGTGAGATATAGAGGTTGGACACCTTTAACCCGGTATGCTCCAACACATACTCCTTGATCTGCGGATAGGTTGCCCCATCCTGAAATTCGGACATATCCATATCTTCCAAAGAGAACTCAACCCGAATCTTTTTCGAGTCGACCTCACCCTTGGAAAGCAAGACAACCGTCTCCACATGCACGGTATTCGGAAACATATCCACGCACTGCACCTTATCCACGACATACCCCCGCGCCAGCAGCACCTCCAGATCCCGCGCCAGACTCGTCGGCTTACACGAAATATAAATCATATGATCCACACCATAATTGATAATCTTTTCCAGCGCCTTCGGATGAATACCATCTCTTGGCGGATCAAGCACAATATAATCCGGCCGTTCCTCAATCGTATCGAGCACCTTTAAGACGTCACCCGCCAAAAATTCACAGTTGTCCAGATGATTGAGTGCCGCATTCTCTTTTGCCGCCTCTACCGCTTCCTCGATGATCTCCACGCCCACAACTTTTTTGCAGACCGGAGCGAGCATCTGTGCGATCGTACCGGTACCGCTGTACAGATCATAAACGGTCTTGTCTGCCAGCATGTCCGGATTATCCCCGAGGATAAATTCGCGGGCTGTGGAATAAAGCACTTCTGCTCCGAGAGAGTTTGTCTGGAAAAAAGAAAACGGTGAAATCTGAAAACGCAGTCCCAACAGCTCCTCATAAAAATAATCCTGTCCGAACAGTACTTCCGTTCCTTCGTTTTTTACGACATCCGCCACGCTGTCATTTTTTGTGTGAAGTACTCCTTTTAAGGTTCCTTCCAGGGAAAGTGCCAGAAGTACATCTTTCCATCCGGCTAAAAGCTGCTTTTCTTTTTTTTCGTTTACCGTTCCGGCATGTGGACATCTGCCCTGCTTTTCCAGCAATGCAGCCTCTATCTTTGCACGCTCGTCCGGCTCCTGCTCCTGTACATTTCTCCAATCCTGCGTCGTAGTGATCAGATCAACTAAAATCTCTCCGGTCTTTACTGCCTTTCGCACAAGAAGATGGCGCAGATACCCGGTATGACGCAGTCTGTGATAGAAGAAGATTTCCTGCTCCCTGAAATAAGCGAGCGTTGCCATGAGAATCGCACGGAAATCGCCATCCACGATCCGACAGTCCTCTACCGTTACAATATCGTAAAAACTGCCGCGCTTGTGCATTCCAAGTGCCAGCGGTCCGTCCTTGTATTCATCTCCAAATGAAAATTCCATTTTGTTACGGTAAGCAAGCACACGCGGACTGTGTCTGATTGGCAGAAACTCATAAGCACAGGCATCCCCGATCGCCTGCTCTATCATGCCGCGTACCTGTGTCTCCTTGATCTTTAACTGTTCTTCATAAGGCAGACTCTGATACGTACATCCTCCGCACTGTCCGAAATGCCGGCAGGTATCTGCGGTCTCCCGTGGCGATTTCTTCACGGTTTCCAGAAGCCGTCCTTCCGCTTTTCCTTTTCGTACCTTATTTACTGCAAAGGAAACACGCTGTCCCGGAATGGTATTCTTGACGATGACGCGTTCTCCCTCGTCTGTCATCACAATCCCTTTGTTCGGGAATTCTACGGTTGTTACGTTTCCTTCTGCAATCTGCCCTTTTTTCATTCTTTTACTCCTCATGCATCATTCTGAATCTTATTTTCTTACAGAAAAAGGGACTACACAACTGCAGTCCCTTCTTTCTTCGTTCGGTTTTCTTTTTCTGCGCACCGCTCAAACTGCCTGAAAGTTCTCACGCTTCCGACAATGATTAGTCCTCTGTCTTGTCTGCGGAAGCATCCTTAGACTCTGCAGCCGGCTCATCATCCTCATCCTCGAAGAAGTCATTGTCGAACTCATCTTCAAAATCGTCCTCAAAATCATCCAGATAATCCGGTGTAAAGAAACGATAAATTCCATAGATTGCTGCTGCAACTGCGACAACGATTCCAATCACGGCGAATACAATCACGAATTTGGAAGGTTTCTTCTCCTCTTCTTCCTGTCTCTTCAAAAACTTATTAAGCTTTGCTGCATCCAAAACATCCCCCACTTTGGTAGATGCTAAAATATCTTCTACTTTACTCATGATGGCACTTCTCCTTCCTGCATTTTTAATTACATCCATTATAGCATATCTTTCCCTGTTTTCCTATGAAAAATTTGCGTTTATAAAAAATTTATCATATCTTTTTTAATTTTGCAAAGCTTGCAAACATCTTCTTTGTTCCGACTTTGTCGAAATCTACGGTCACTTCATAGTCCCTGCCCCCGGAAACAATTGCCATGACTTCTCCATCGCCAAATTTGATGTGGCGGACACGATCTCCCACCTGATAGGACAATGCTCCACCCGCGGAACCAAAATCACGCTGGTTTTCCACCTTTGTATATATCGGTTTTGTGGCTTTGGAGGAACGGAAGGTCGATCCATATCCCTCTCCCACTTCTTTTCCATATCCGCTTCCACCATAACTCGGCACCGTCCGGAATGCCTTACGCGCCTTCTGAAATGTGGACTGTTCGATGGGTTCTTCCTTTGTCTTTGGCTCATAAATCTTTCCGGAAAGAAGTTCCGGCGGAATTTCCCTGACAAAACGGGATACTTTTCCATACTGTGTCTGCCCCCGCACCATGCGCACACGCGCGGAAGTGATTGTCAGATTTTTCTTTGCACGGGTAATTCCCACATATGCCAGACGCCGTTCTTCCTCGATCTCGGCCTGGGAGTTATCACTCGTAATAGACATATAACTCGGAAACAGTCCGTCCTCAAGTCCTGCCAGATAGACATTCGGAAATTCAAGTCCTTTCGCACTATGTAAAGTCATAAGTACCACATAGTCACTGTTTTCGTCAAAACTGTCAATATCCGCAACCAGAGCGACATTTTCCAGAAAGCCGTTTAAGGTCGGAGCTTCTTCCCCCTCCGCATAATCCACAGCTTTGCTGATCAATTCGTCAATATTTTCGATTCTTGCCTCTGCCTCATCCGTTCCCTCTGCTTCGAGTTCTCTGACATAACCGGTCGTTTCAATAACTTCCTGCAGCAGATCTGCCACGGAAAGCAGCTTTGCCTTTGCTTTCATAGATTGGATAAACAACACAAACGGCCGGATCTTTGCTGCCGCTTTGCCCAGCCCCGGTACCTGTTCTGCCACACAGAGCGCATCATAAAAACTGATCTCCTGCTCCTGGGCATACAATGCCACTTTGTTGATCGATGCAGCACCAATTCCACGTTTTGGGATATTGATGATACGCCGCACCGCCAGATCATCCTGCCCATTGTCGATGGTCTTTAAATATGCCAGCAGATCCTTTATTTCGCGTCTTGCATAGAAGTTTACTCCACCAACGATCTTATACGGAACATTGGATACCACCATCTTTTCCTCGAATAT
>OMCN01000734.1_pt1 | contig 12672 bp, 13 predicted proteins | sample 1645061 | NCBI WGS metagenome assembly OMCN01 (sample SAMEA103958124, study PRJEB25191) | human gut metagenome | biome: human-associated habitat [ENVO:00009003]; feature: intestine environment [ENVO:2100002]; material: feces | place: Germany | collected 2013/2015 | reverse complement strand
GCCGGTGTGGTGGAATGGTAGACACAGGAGACTTAAAATCTCCCGGTAGCAATACCGTACCGGTTCGAGTCCGGTCACCGGCACCAACCGGACCCAATTCAATATCGCGGAGTAGAGCAGTTGGTAGCTCGTCGGGCTCATAACCCGGAGGTCGGAGGTTCAAGTCCTCCCTCCGCAACCATGTTGTGCAACCAAAAAAGATATTGCACCGGAAACCCCCGATACCACAACGGTTTCGGGGTTTTTTCGTGCCCCAATTTTCAAGTGCAAACAAAAAGATATTTTTCTTTGTTGAGAGGACTTGAACTACCGACCCCTCGATTGTTAGGCGGCTTTTGAGAGATTTATTCTCCCGAAAGTCGTCTTTTTTCGTTTCCCAAGAAATTTTTTTCTAAAAGGTCTTCCCTAAAATGTTGGAATGACCTCCCCGTTTGTTCAGGAAAGAGGTTTGCCCTACATTTTAGGGCAAACCTCACTTAACTTAATAACACCGTAATCTATGGGCTGACTTTGCAGAAGTAATTCTATGAAGTCAGCCCTTTTTTTATTATCTACGAAAGGAATGAGCACCATGATCAAAATCAGAATCAAAAACGCCGATCACGAGATTGACATCCGCTTCCCTATCAGCGAGAGCGAAAGATAAAATGCAGCGGGAGCTTATGAGCAAACTTGCTGAGTTGGAGAGCAGACATAAGAGGCGCCTTTCTCCGGATGATATCCGTTATCGCCTCCGCATGGATACGGATAAGGCTCAGAAGGATTCCCCGGTTATTTCAAAAGAGCTTTTCTGTAAAGCAATCTACCTGCTCAAAGAGCAAGAATCCATCGATGACGAATTCGGTCGAGCGTTACAGAAAGTCGGAAACGGCCATTTCGCATACGGAACAGAGAACAAATACCGAGAAGCACTTCTGATGGTTCTCAAGGACGCAATTAACGATCAGTATGACTACATCGACTGGTGGCTCTACGAAGGAGTTCCCGACTATAAGATCTGGAACGAAGATGAATCTATAGAATGGGATCTTACTGAACCGGAGGCGCTGTACGATTTCATCACGACAGAATGCAAATAAGGCTTTGCCAATGCAACCGAGTCGAGATCTGCAGGTCGCGGCTCGGAGAGGCGTATCAACAGCTAATTGACCACGAAATTGCGTGTGGGATAGTCAAACCCGTGAGTGCACAGAAAGCCAGGATAGGAGTCGGAGCGGCCTGGAGGAAAGGGGCGCCAAAGGCAAAGCTTTTATTTGAGTTGCGAGGTGCAGAATGCAGATTGACATTCATAGAGAGAAAAAAATAGTTTGTATCTGGTTGACCCGGAAAGAATCTTCCGAGTACAAAAACGAGAAGAGTCCCATCCTAACACCGTTGTTTGAAGGGTACAGAAAGAGGAAGTACCATATTGCCGTATTTATGTCTGGCCCGGGGGATCTTTATGACAGTATGCATGGACTGCTCCTATATAACCGCCGTAAGATGGCAGAAAAGGAATTAGGTGTTCAATGGCCGAGGTCAAGAGGATAAAACAGCATTTTGTGTTAAACTTGTGGGAACCCGCTGCTCCTGCGTTCTGCTCTTTCGCCAAACCCTATGTGGGCAACAGACATGATTTGCTGAAGGTTGCAGTCAACATGAAAAACGCCGACCCGCAGAGTGAGACGGCAAAAGCAATACAAGAGTATTTTGGCGGGAAACACGGAGCTACGCACAAGATTGCATATCAGGAAATCGCGATTCTTACTCCCGTAAGAGTATGGCATTGGTGGATTCCCCCTGAAGGAACTCGCGGTAGATGCGTTTGACGATCTCCGCTTCCTCCGGGTCGATCTCCGGCAGTCCGTCGGCACCTTTGCGGTAACCCAGGAACTGGCCGTAAGGGATGCTGACCTTACCGTCGGAGAACCGTTTCCGCTGTCCCCAGGTGACATTCTCGGAAATGGAGCGGCTTTCCTCTTGGGCAAGGCTCGACATGATGGTGATGAGCAGTTCCCCTTTGGAGTCGAAGGTCATGATGTTTTCTTTCTGGAAGAAGCACTCACAGCCGGCCTCTTTCAGCTTGCGGATGGTGGTCAGGCTGTCCACGGTATTTCGCGCAAATCGGCTCACACTCTTGGTCACAATCAGGTCGATTTTTCCCGCCAGGGCATCCCGGATCATGCGGTTGAAGCCGTCCCGGCGCTTGGTGTTGACGGCGCTGATGCCCTCATCGGTGTAAACCTCCACGAAGTCCCAGTCGGGATTCTCCTGAATGAACCTGGTGTAGTAATCCACCTGGGCCTCATAGGAGGTGAGCTGTTCTTCGCTGTCCGTGGAGACACGGGCGTAAGCGGCTACCCGGCGGCGAACCCGCTCCTTGGTGGGTGTTTTGGTATGGATATTCAGTGTGGCGGGGATGACCGTAACCTTTTTAGCTTTCGGCATGACGCTGCTTCCTTTCCCTTGTTTTATTCCCCTTTTGAATTTGCGATTTTGTGCGTGAGACCCCACGCCCGTTGTCCGGCTATGAAGGCACAGAGATTTGACCCGCCCCTGCCGGGTTATTCCCTCAGAAACTTATGCGAATTCGCGCATGAGGCCCCACGCCCGTTGTCCGGACAAGAAGCCCCGGAGATTATGACCGCCCCTCCCCGGCGCCATCCTCCAGCACAGCCGGATTGGTCAGGTAAACCTCCGAGGGCTTTCTTCCCGCTCCGTGGGCGGGTGGCTGCGGCTTGGCGGCAAGATACTCTATATTTGCAGGCGAACAAAAAAACTTTGATGGAGATATAATAAGCAAGACCAATACAAGCATCGCAGCAGCGCAAAGAATCAACCTGCGTTGCTTTCTTCTCTGCCGCCTTTTCCTTGCGATATATTTCCTGTAATCTTCTTTACCGGAGGCTACACTTGGTGTCGGCTGGGATGTTGGTCGGGCTTGTTCGTTGTTCATCGTGGTTTCTCCAATCCAAGGGAAAGGGCGGTAGCGGGACTATGCCCGTCACCGCCCATCCTTATAAGATTATCTTATTGGGTTATTTTACGTATTTTTTTCTTTTGCTGTACATTACGGTGCCGGTTACACCAAGGCCAGAAGCAAGCAGCAGGACGATCCAGAGGATCATGTTGCTGTTATCGCCGGTCTGAGGTACATCATCCAGAGCGCCGGTGTTCGGATTGCTTTCCGTCGGATCGGTCGGCTTGGTTGTGCTTCCGGTAGCCGGAATCTCTACCGCTGGACGCTGATAGCCGCAAACCTTGCATTCTTCATGCTTGGAACCCTTTTTGGTTGCAGTTGCTTCCTTATCTACCACCCACTTAAAGCTGTGTGCTGCAACATCAGCCTTATCGCCGCAGGAGCATTCTTTCCAGTGGTTGATAGAATCGGATTTCCAGTCAGAGCTGTAGTTGTGGGTATGCTCACCGCCGCCGGTTGCCGGGATAGTTTCGGTTGTCATCGTATAACCGCAGACGGTGCATTCCTTATGCTTTGTGCCGCTTGTGGTAGCTGTTGCCGGGGTGTCGATAATCCATTCACCGGCGGTATGAGCTGCTTCCTCAGACTTTGCGCCGCAGGAACATTCATGCCAGTGCTTGTATGCGTCGGATTTCCATTCGGTGCCGTAAGTGTGGGTGTGCGAAGCTCCAAGTGGAGTCAGCATGAAGCTGTACACTGCGTTGTTAGGTTGCATAAACATAGCTACACCCGCTGTTCCGTCTAACGTTACATTTTCTTCCTTCAAACCCAAAAATGTATAGCCTTCGTCAGACTTAATGTGAACCTCGAGGAAGTATTCTACGCCTTCCTCTATAAGCTCATCCGCACCAAGACGCTTTACTGTTTCGCCTTCGAGATAACATAACACGTAGCTACCACCTAAAGCAACACCATCCTCATCATAACAACGATAGGTATCGCCATAAGAAAAGTCTACTACATCTGGTGTAATGATTTTTACAGAAATATCGCTGGCTTTTTTGCCAACAGCATAGTTGCCCAGTGTAAGTTTGACAGCCTTAATTGATATATCACAAGGGATATAGGTTGCTTCTGCGGTTACATTACCTTCCGGCATAGTGAATTTCGCAGTCATGTTGTTTTCAGCATCAACGGTAGCACCGGTAACAACCCACTTCTCAAATGCCAAACCTTCATCTCGTCTATCGTCCGCCAACAGCACCACTTTATCACCGGGTTTCGCTTTTGTGATGTCTATATAACTTTCATTTTTAGCCACACCGTTTGTTACGGTAATATCATACATCTGCGGCAATGTTGAGGATGTCACCTCATATTCCTGAGAATGAAAATAAGCAAGAGATACAAAGTGGTATTCATCAAAAAGAGGTTTCGATACAATCTGCCACTCTACTTCATTGACGAAAAACCGCGGGTTTTTCGACAGCTTGTGGGTTTTGCCGCCTTCACCGTCTATGCGGACTTGGACAGAAAACCTCCATGTTCCCTCTGTAAACGTATTCCCAGAGAAAACAGTATCCCATTTTCCTGTCTCTGTGTTTTTCTTTTCCCAGTGAGTCATAGTAATATATGCAGGGCTGCCTTTTGTCACTGTAAATGCCGGATAATTGGTCGGTTCGCCATAAGATGGTACATTAATTATCGCTGTGGCTTTTATGGTGTCAACCTCTTCGCGGGTACCCTCCGCAAACGCCGTCATCGGCATCAGTCCCAAAACCATGACCAGACAGAGCAGCAGACTGAGCAGCCTATGTGTTTTCTGTTTCATAAAGGTTTTCTCCTTTTGATAATCGATTTTCCATATCTTTTTCTATTCCGTCTCCCGGCGTATGGCCTCCGGGCGGATCATGAATGCTTTCAAACCTGACTGAAAGCGGAACTCAAATCATATCAATCAGAACCACCGCCTTTCCTTACAGACTGTCCATGACCGCAGCCATGTACTGTTCGGTCACGGTTCCAAAAAGGAAGGCGTCGATCAAACCGTCCCGTTTTGCCTCCTTGACCTTTTCCGCCAGCTCGTTGTCTGCCTGATCGTCTACCAAAATGACGATTTTACAGTCGGGGTCAATTTTCTTGACCTTGTCCCGGATGGCGAGCCGCTCTTCCAGCATCCAGGGGGTGTAACCGGTCGCTTCCATTAACAAGGCATAGGGCTTGAAGGTTTTGCAGCGCTGCACGGTCTTGTCCGGATGCTCAGAGATTATGACCTGATAATCGTCCAGTTCCTGTGATAGCGTTCTCTGTATCGCCTTTGCGAAAAGCCCGCTCTGCATATCCAATAAGATTTTGCGCATATTCACATTCGCTCCTTCCTTGTTAGTTTACCTGCCTATGAACACAAGGCAAGGCGATCATATATAGACTGCCTAAAGCGTGTTTGTACCGTTTACCCGGTATGATTTGCATAAAGCAGCTATGCTCTGACCTGCTGAAAACCGAAGTGCTTTTCGGCTGATACACAAAAAAATCATTTTGTCAAGTACATTATAAAGATTTTTTTCGCATTTTTCACTCCGAAAACGGAGGTTTTTTCGCGTATCACAAAAAATCCGTTTGTCAAGTCTATTTTAGTGATTATTTTTGCGCTTGTCACTCCGAAAACGGAGGTTTTTGAAAAAGGGCAAAAAAATACCCGGTTCACCGTTGTCCGATGAACCGGGAAAATGTTTTATATTATTCGTCTTTCAGAGCTGTGACGATCAGCTTGCTTTCTATGGCTGCCGCCATCAGCTCCTCCTTGCTGTCAAATCCGCAACGGCTGACCATATCGCGGATATGCCACCGCGCAGCGTCGCCGGTAATCCCCAGCTTCTGCCCGATCTCCCCGAAGCTCATGCCCCGGATATACAGGCGCAGAATTTCAAGCTGTATCGGCTTAATCTCACTCGATAAGATATCCTCCAGCTCCACGGGCGGTGTTTCGCCGGGGAAGCTGCGCTCTCCGCTGAGAACGCGCTCAATAACCGCCATTACTTCGTCGTCCCCGTGGTCTTTATAGCACAATCCGTCGGCACAGCCTATCTTTGCCTTGGAAAGCACCTCCGGGTCTACCAATGAAGTCATTATTACAACCTTGGTATTGGGACATTTTTCCTTAATCCGCTTTCCTGCGGCAAGCCCCGAATGGCGGTGGAGGGTCTGGACATCCATCAGCACAAGGTCAATCCATTTGCTGCAAAGATTTTCCGCCTCAAAGGCATCCCGGACAGCGCCCACCAGATGAAAGCGCTCGTCGGCTGTAAACAGCTTGACAAAGTGCTCCTGTATGTATTTGTCATCCTCAGCTATCAGGATATTGATCATAAATTGTCTTCCTCCTTCCTCGGAAGATACAGGGTAAGGGCAAACGCAGGGCGGTGAGAAATCTTCATATCGCCGCCGGAAGCCTCTACACTCCTGCGCAGGGAGGAAAGGCCGCTGCCTTCCGTTATTTTATCCTTCGGCACTTCGCCGTTGTTTGTAATCTGTACTCGCAGTAAACCGACCTTCTCGGTGATCTTGACATTGATTCTGTCTCCCTTGGCGTGACGGATACAGTTGGTGACGCATTCCCGCACGGCAGCCGTTATGAGCTGCTCCGCCGTGGTGTCAGGAGGAATATAGCCGTCCAGCGTTACCTTGACGCCGAGCTGTTTGGCTTTCTGCTGTGCTTCCTCAAAGGTTCCTTTTGCAGTGGAACGGCTTGCCGAAAGCATCCCGACAGCCTCCTGCAAATCCTTCAGCTTTTGCTTTGTCTCGGTAGAGGAGCTGTTCTTGACATCTTGAATGGTGAGTAAGCTGCTTCCGAGGGTGTCGTGAAGCCAGACCTTCAGAGTTAGGCTTTCTTTTTCCCGCACCTCGTCCTCCATGCGCGCATACATCTTTTGTAGCCGGAGGTTTACCTTTTTCAGTTCCTCGTTATTCTCCCGCAGACGAACATTGCCTTCATAAAGCTCGGTCTCGTCATGGGCGGCAAGCTGGACATAACCTGAAAGTCCCTCACCGTTGAGTTCGCTGCGGCAAAAGCGGTAAATCCTGTCCTCCCAAGTTCTGTCGTCCCTAAAACGGTAGCAACCCGCTACATCCGTCATGGCCTCCACTTGGCTTTCCGATGGGGGCGAAGATAGGGCATCCGTCATGTCGCTGAGTGTCCGGGGAAGTCTATCTATCAGCAAGTGGGACAGTTCTGCCATCTTCCGGTTAATCAGAATGATATGTCCGTCTGCGTCCGCAAACAAAAGTCCCACCGGAAGATCGTCAATCGCTTCCTTGACCGACCATTCGTTGATTTCCCGTTTGCTGCGCCGCATTTCCGCGATAAGACTTATGACGGAATATGCAAAGGCGGCGACAAGGATACAAATCAGAGCCGGCACCGGCAGATGAAAATCACTTTGGGTAACATGCTGATTATACCGAACAAGGAAGCAAAGCAGCACAAGTAATCCGTACAGCAGAAATCCGTCCAGTACAGTATGTATTACCGACCGGCGGTGGAAAAACCGGTACAACGGCAAAACAAGCTGTGCCAGCACGCCAAGCCAAGTGATAATAATCACCGCCATCTGTGCGTAATGAGAAAGTTCGCAAAAGCAGGTCATCTTCCGACACCTCCCCTCAGAGGCAGGATCAATTCCCACTCGTTCTCGTCCGACATCGCAACCGAAGCGTCCGGCCACTCTTTCCCGAGCGGACTCAGATCCTCCCTGCAGCCGACGGTTACACGGATACGAAGCACGCCTTCCACCACGCTCACCGATACCGCGCAGGAAGTGATGCTGCAAAGCGCCGCTTCCACCGCGTCCTCGAAAAAGTCATAGGCGGCGGACGCAATCTCGCCGGGCAAATAGTCCCGTTCCGCATCTACAAACACCACACAGTGCGCTCCCATGGCTTTCAGGTAGCGGACAGATTCCTCAATGGCGTTTTTCAGTTCGCCCTGCGGAACGTCAAACCCGTTCTGGATGGAAAGCGTCAGGTGCTTTTTACGTTTGACATAGCCGCCGAGCACGGCGATCTTGGACAGAATGGCGTTTCCTTTTTCCGCGTCCCCGTCCACCAGCTCGTACTCCTTCATCAGCCGCGCAATGCGGTCGATTTGTTTCTGCGTGGAGGCGGTCAGCAGGTCATACAGTCTGTTCTGCTCCGCAGTCACCTTTCTATCCTTTTCCAGCACATACTCATGCCTCAGCATGGCGGTGCGTTCTTCCAGTTCTTCCTTGGCCTCAGTCAGCTCACGGCGCAGATTGGTAAGTTCGGATATATCCTCCGTCCAGACCGTATATCCGCCGCCGATGGGAGCTGTGTGCAGCAGCTTTCCTTCGGACAAGGCTACAGGAGCATTAAGAGCTTGTTTAATTTGTTCTACTGATAGAGGCTCGGCAGATGCGGAAGCATACCGGACATTATAGTTTTCATCAACAATCTGTGCGCTGTTGCCGACGGAAGTCTCAAACATTTCGTCATACCGTGTGTTGGTGGGGAGCAGTCCGCAGTAGATACAGCATTCAAATACAGCGGCAAACAGCAGCGAACACGCAGAGGACAGGTCTCCTGCGAGAAGTTTTGTGACAGGATTCTCAACCATGTAGGTAATAATATAGTAAACCGTCAAAACTAAAGCTACAATCAACGGTGCAAATGCTCGGGGTTTACGCTTTATTTTGCCGCCGGAATACATCACATAAAACGAAGCAAATGTACATAGTGCAAACCAACCGAACACCATGAAATATCCGATTCCGTGTTGGTAATTGTCCGGTGAAAAAACACGATGAGGGAAGGAAAAGGCGAACTCGTGAAGGTCATTCGTCATAATCATCAGGAAAAGTAAAGCGGCGGGGATATACAGCAGCTTAACCTGCCACTTCAGCCTGTAATCCTCCGTTTTTCCAATAAACAGGGAGGCAAACAGCGTATACAGAGGTATCCCGACCAGCGGCAGATAATACAGATACCAAAAATACCGGCTGACATTTACATCCGTGCAAATGTAATACTTCATAACCTTAAAGTTCAGCCAAAGGATCATCAAAACGGCAATGCCGCACAGATAATGCCTTGCCTGCTTCTGAACAACTCTCCGGTACAGGGAAAAGCCCCATGCCGTAATCAGCCCGATATGGAGCAGAGAGCGGATAAAGTCCGTGAACAACACATCATCAGAGTTGTTTTGATTGTTGTAAAGCCTGATCACGGCGGCTATCACAACGACGGCAGCCACAACGATACAGATTGCCTTATTGTTCCTGGCTTTCACTTTCCTCCGCTCCTTTCCGAAAATTCATACTGACAGGGGTTGTTTGTTGGTTACTGTGTAACCAACAAAGGGACATCCCTTTGTAAAATTCTTATTTTGTCCGGCATTTTTGCATCCGGACATAAATATACAAAATAATTATAGCACATAATTTTGAATTTTTCTACCCTGCTTTTTTTGTATTTTTCGTAACTTTTCGTATCGGTTTGGAAAAACGCAGGGTGTCAACCGTAGTAGTAGTAAGAAAGGAGATACCGCAGCAAGCATAGGGAGTGTAGCCACACTCCCGAAAATGCCCCTGCCGGTTCATTGCTTGTTGGGATAGTCCCAAACCCTTATTGGAAACGGAAAGGACGGTGAACGAATGGCAAACCGAACGAGAAGCATTGTGCTGCGTGTCCCTGTCACCGCAGAGGAACGGGCATTGATTGAGAAGAAAATGCAGCAGATGGGAACGCGTTGCTTCTCCGTCTATGCCCGGAAAATGCTGATTGACGGCTATGTTGTCAAGATTGATTACAGCGACATAAAAGCCATGACTGCCGAGTTGCAAAAGATCGGCACGAATATCAATCAGATTGCCCGACGTGTCAATGCAACGGGGACAATCTATGCGCAGGACATTGAGGACATCAAGGGGGTTCTGAATGAAATATGGCTGTCACAAAGATCCATCCTATCAAAAGCACCTTGAAGAAAGCCCTTGACTACATCACCAATCCGGTAAAGACAGACGATAAACTGTACCAAACAGAAAAGTGTTATTTCATCGTCCCCGGCAGATCGGCCTATGGGTGGGGTCCTGTTCTGTCCCCAATGTGGGAAATACGTTAAACAGCACACACGGCACAAGAGGAGATTCTGCTCGGACCGTTGCCGGATGAAATACTGGAACAGCCACCCGGATCAGATCCGACGCATGGCGTATTACACGATCACCTGCCAGAACTGCGGAGAGGAGTTCCGCTGCTAAAACACATTTCGGCTTCATATTCTGCCTGCGTCATAGCGGCACCTCCTTCCGACACGACAGTATATTGCCGGAGCTGGGATAGTCAATGGCAGGGGCGGAGAGTTATCAGAAAGTTATCATTTACGAAGTCTCCGTACAAAACGAAAGCGCACGGAAACTTAACATCCCCTGCCCATAATTATGGATTGTTACGGCTTGACTATGATGAAATAGTCAAAGTCTCTTTGCTGATTCGGCAAAATTTGCTTGAATCAGCAAAGAGACTTTGACTTACTTTGCACATTGAACATCGGTATCACCTGATTCATCAAAGAGCCATCCGAATCAGCAAACAAAATACCAAAGCGCAAACAGCAAAAACTGATTGCGCTATTGCTTGATCGAAAGTGTGCCTCAGAAATCTGACTCCACGAAAATATTATCTGAAAACTGGAACGGAAAAAGTTTTTTAATGCGGATTTCAGCAGAAAAATCAATATTTTCTGGAAAAGATTCATAGTATACTATCAATAATCATTGACAAAAATTGATTTTGCGGATAATATATTAAAAAAGGAGCTGATCTCAATGGCGATTACAACAAAAGAGAGCATTCTCAAAGTTCTGAGTGCTTATAATCCGTGGTGGAAAACCGGAACAGTTAGCCCGCAGATGTCAAAAACCTACAAGAGGTTTGCATTCCACGAAGCGATGAAGCGGTTGACGGATAAAGGAATTCGCCGCTCTGTGGTTTTGACCGGGACGAGACGCGTTGGAAAAACAACCATCCAATACCAAATGATCGAAGCGCTGTTAAAGTCAGGTGTGGCACCACAGAAAATTGTTTTTATTTCTTTGGATCATCCTATGCTGAAGCTCAGCCAATTTCAGGATGTTCTGGAGTGCTATCATGAAAATATCTATGCAGAGCAGGATGTCTATTACTTCTTTGATGAGGTGCAGTACGCACAGGACTGGGATCGATGGTTAAAGGTCATTTATGATACACAACCCAACACCCGTGTTGTTGCAACCGGCTCGGCCAGCCCAGCGTTGATGAAAGGCAGTAGAGAAAGTGGTGCCGGTCGTTGGACTGTTATACAAGTCCCAACGATGTCTTTTTATGAATATTGTGAACTGCTGGATTTGGATCGACCCAATATCGCCTCCGATTTGAAAGTAACAACACTGCTCCACAAAAGTCAAATTGAGCGGACACAAATTATGATGCAGCTTTCCAAGGTTCAAAATCATTTTATGCGGTATTTGCAGGTTGGCGGTTTTCCGGAGTTGGCATTGGCTGACAATGATTTGATGGCGCAGCAGATCATGCGAGAAGATGTTGTGGATAAAGTTCTTAAGCGTGATCTTCCCTCGCTGTACAATATCCGTAACGCAACGGAGCTGGAGAGAATTTTCTTATACCTCTGCAATGTATCTTCGGAAATTGTATCGATCGAGGCAATTACGAAAGAACTGAACGGTGTATCTCGCACAACTGTAGAAAACTATATTCAGTATCTGGAAAGTGCAAATTTGATTTATCAGAGTTGGCCGGTTGATATGGCAGGGAAAAAGGTATTAAAGGCGCGTCCTAAAATTTATATCGCCGATGCGGCAATTCGGAATGCTGTTTTGATGGATGATTCTGTTTTGACGGACCCTGTTGAGATGGGAAAGATTGTTGAAACGGCTGTTTACAAGCATGTTGCAGCGTTTTACTATCAATATGCTACTTCGGTGGGCTATTTTAGAGGTGGAAAAAAAAGCAAAGAAATTGATATTGTGGTGGACTATCCTAATACGAAAAACATCCTCATTGAAGTTAAATACAGAGAAGGTGCGCCAATTGCGGATGATGATGCAATCGCAGAATTGTGTGAGGAATCGTCGGCAGCAATAATTATAACCAAGAATCCGGACGATTATGGAGTTCATAACACAAAGTGCGGTAAAAATCTACTACGAATTCCTGCATTTGCGTTCCTTTATTTGCTTGGGAATGCAGAAAAACATGGATATCGCGGAATTGAACAATAAAATAGGTTATATTCTGTCCTTTCCGTCCGCAGTGTCCCAGCCCATCAAAGCGAAACCCATAAAACAATGCACCACGCCGTCAAAGCATGGTGCATTGTATCCACGAGCGGTAGATTTGCCATCTTGAGTGACCAAAATAGATACACTCACCTGAAACCCCTGAGAAATCAGGGGTCTCAGCGTTTTTATGCCCTGTTTTTTCAAAGCGTGTTTTATAGATACACAAGGGCATTTCAGAGCGTCAGGCAGGACTTGAACTAAATTCTCGGCTGATTTGGCCTGCTTTATGGTGGGCTTTACGCCCTCGAATACTTTTTGTCGCTCATCTTTCCTAAATAATTTGAGACTTTTTATTGAAGAGGTTGGTATCATATTTTGATACCAACCTCAGCCTGTCGAAAAAACCGGCTGCGCAGCAAGCGGCAGCCGGGTTTTTGGCACAAATAGAGAGAAAAGGTGGAAAAACCAGGAAAGGAA
>OMCN01000724.1_pt1 | contig 12761 bp, 10 predicted proteins | sample 1645061 | NCBI WGS metagenome assembly OMCN01 (sample SAMEA103958124, study PRJEB25191) | human gut metagenome | biome: human-associated habitat [ENVO:00009003]; feature: intestine environment [ENVO:2100002]; material: feces | place: Germany | collected 2013/2015 | reverse complement strand
ACAAAAGAGAAAATTCCCCATCCCCAACCGCCTGCGTGCCTCATGACGAGCAGTGTAAACGGAGTGTACGTCCCCGCAATGTGCAGATAGATAGCCCCGTGATCGAATTTGCGAAGCAATTCCTTCAGCTTACCCGGACGGCTGCCGTGATACCACGTAGAACTGATATAGGATGAAAGCATTCCTGTTAAATAAACAGAAATACAAGCCACTGCCCATTGCGGTTCGGCATTTTCGGTTGCTTTCACTAGCAGGAAGTAACCTGCGATAACTCCAAGCAGTATGCCTGCTCCGTGACTGAGCGTGTTTGCCCATTCTTCTCCGTTGCTGTATCTTTTGTTTTTCAATGTTTCTTACGTACTTTGTTGAAGTTACAAAGATACTTTATTTTCTGTAAGTAGTCATCTTATTCTTTTTTTAATATGATTTTTCCATTGTACTGTTCCGCCACTTGTTTACGGAAATCGAGGAAAGCGGTATATTCGCCGGGCTTGTATACCCCTTTACGCATAAACAGTTGATGAACAATATATATCTTATTGTCTTTTGTATAGATACTGGAATGAAAGTTCCCGAATTTACTTTTTAGATCGATTGGTTTGGGAAGTCCTTCCACGATATATCCGTCAGGTAGTTTGATGCAGATACTATCAGTGTCCGAATACCCGTAGTTAATATGGATAGGATATTTCCGGCTGATGGCACGAGGTACACTGAATCCTTTTTTAAATATGTTAGTCGGGATGAACAGCCGGTTTCCTGTTTTGTAACCGTATTGCTGGCTGCTTGCCGTATAACTGAAAGTGATAGATGGATTCGCTTCCTTACATTCTTTGATTTGCAGGCGAAGGATGTCGGCTTGCGAGAGGTTGAGGGTCGAACGGATGTGGTCTTTCTGTTTGTTAGGTTCCAAATAAACGATTCCTGCCTCATTTTCGTACTGGAATAATCGGGATATTTCGTTCACTTCTATTTGTGTTTCTGCCGTAGGTGATAGGGTGATAGTAGCTATGATGTGCTGTGTGTTCAATGAATCGGGATACGTGGGCAGACGATGTATGCTGCCACCGGCGGGTTCGATAAGCAATGCGTCATGTCCGGCAATGCCTTGGTGGATATAGCCGAAGGGAAGCGATGGATCGGTACATTCCAGCCACAGAGTGTCCTTGGGGAGAGGTACTTGCAGAATGACGTGATTCATCTGGTTGGCGCTGGAGAAATCAGGCAACAGGCGTTCGTTGGTAGTGCTTATCACCGTATAAGTAGAAGGTATGCCTATTTCTTTCAGCATGGCACGGGTGTAATTGGAAAGTCCTTTACAATCGCCAAATCCGGTGCGGCAGACATCGGATGCTGCGATAGGCTGCAATCCTCCGATACCTAGCTGTATACTGACGTAGCGGGTAGTTTTTGCCAGATAGTCATAAATTGCCTTTACTTTTTCGCGGTCGGTAGAGCAGTGAGCAGTCAGTCCGTGCAACTTGTTGCGGAAAGGTTCGGTGAGTTCGTCGCGTCCGTCGAGTAGTTTGTATTGCCATTCTCCGTATTTTTGCCAAGTACTCATGTCCCCTTCCGATTTGTCATATTTGAAAGCGGAAGGAGCGAAATAAATCCGTGGAAACAATTTTGCGAAATCGGGACCGAACGGCTCTTTCTGTACCGGCAGCAGTTTCGAAGCGGTGACTTCAATCACTTGCTGCCCGTCCGTACCGGTCGACTTTGTCACTTGGATATTTTTTCCTCCAGTGTTTAGCTCGCGGTACCTGCATTCTTGTCCGGCAGGCAATTCGATCCGGTATGTCGCTTGTTCCACTCCTTGCTGAAAGTCTGTTTGCGGAAGGAAGGACTGGTAGCCGATAAGCCCGTTATTACATTTTATTTCCCATTCATATTTTACGGTGAAGGGGAAAGAGGGGAAGTTACATTCGTAATAATAGGCATAGTCATCTGTGCTTAACGAGGAACTATATTCGCTCTTTTGCAGTTCCGATTTTTTTATCTTTCGGACGCTTTGACCGGATGCGTTAAGTATTTCTCCCGAGAACTTCTGTAAGGAACGGAACATATCGCATTCACAGACGAAGTGTGCAGCATTCAGTCCTTTACGGTTAAGAATGAGAATCGTGCGGCTTTCTTTTTCGATAGATTGCGTCATTGATTTGCAGAGGACTTCCGTCCGCGAATCCGTTATAATAGAAGTGGCGTCTTTTGAAAGGTCTTGTGCCTGTACAGACATGATAGAACCGAGGTAGAGACCGAATAATAATCCGATGATTTTCATTGCTGATTTTTTCATTATCAGAATATTGAATGATTTTTCTTATATTTTTTTGAGTACTATCAACGTGTGATTCTTCTCAATGATTTTTGTCCACATATCTTGCAGTTGTTTATAATGTTCAGGAAGGAATATATATTCTTTGAGGTGGAATCTGTAGCTGACCAGGATCGTATTCCCTTGTTTTTGAATCATATATCTGCATTGCAGATGATCCCCCTCTGCTCGGATAAATTGCGATTGGGGTAGTTCTTCCACTTCATAGCCTTCGGGAAGGGCCAATTTGCATAATAATGTGAATTTATACGGATATGGAAATTCGACAGGAAGCACTCGGTCGGTCTGAATAAATGGATTGGTCTCCAGTTGTGGGAAAAGCATCGGATTGATGTAGAGGTGATCACCTACCTGTTCGGTTTGTATGGTGAAGTCGAGTTCCTCTTTTATCGTACCCGGATCGTTTTCCGTATGTTCCACTTTTAGGTTGGTGACGGTTAGCCTGTCTTTCGGGGTAATTTCGGTTGTCGGGTCTGGAACGATACTGTCTTGTTCTTGTTGTCTCTTTTTCTGGTATTCCACCGCTTCCTGTCCGTGCAAGACTGTACTGCGGTGTCCTTTAATTAGGTTACCTTCTAATTTAGCTTTAATGTTCATAAAGCTTGTGTTTTCTGTGAGCATCATTAAGTCTACCCATTTGTTCTCCTCCTTTTCTGTTGGCGAAAGTATGCGTGCTTGGTTAACAGACAAGTCCGGCGGCAGAATGTTAAGAGAAGGAATATCCATTGAACTGTCCAAAAAGACGTATTTTTCTTTGTCCGTATCGTAAACGGCGATAACGAAGGTATTAAGCTTTTGCAGAGACGGGAAATTATGAGGCAACATTCCTGCTGAACGGCGGCTTAAAACAACTGGGTAGGCTTTCAGCCCGAAGTCTTTAAGGATGCTGATTAGGATAAAATTCAGATCAGCATTGCTGCCGCTTCCTTTTTGAATTACTTTTTCGAGGTCTTTGCTATAAAGATTATATCTTCCGTTCCAAGCCAGTTTCTTTTTTAGCAGACGGAATGAGTGGATGATTCTTTCCTCAAAATTCATTTTGCTGGTAAAAATCTCTTTGGTCTCCGGGCGGAACGGGTTGATGAAAGAGAGGAACACGCCGAATTGTGTATTCTCCGGCTTAATCAGTTGTTTATCTACATCTTCCCATTTCTGGCTATATGGTTCGTATTCTTTGCCGGGGAAGTTGGTACCTTGTAGGTCAAAACTTATTTGTACTTTATAATCTTCCGGACACCAGCAATAGGGTTCGTCCTGACGGATAGCTGGGAGGTTCTGAGAAATGAATGTCGTTTCTTGTGCCAGGATAGTGAAATCTTTGTTGATTCCTGCCGTTCCACCTTCACGTGCCGTTGCGTGAAGGGCAGATTCTTTTTGTTTCATTTGTATGTAGTCTTTTCCCCGAAGTTCGATGTTGTAGATGAATACATTGGGAATTGTGATTTTGTATTGGTTGTATAGCATGGGCAGTTCTTCTTGCATCATCCAGTTATCTATGTGGATGAAGTAGTCGGAGTAGAGCTTGTAGTGATATTCGATAATAGTCCCCTCCTTGACAGCGGGTAGGGAGAATTTAAGAATTTTGTATCGGTTGTCAATCCGTTCGAAAGATATGGATTCGCGTTTCATAGGTGTTTTTACACATTTCCCGTTTTCCATGTTATAAGAGCAACCTTCTACTTCGCTGGCCCTTTCTTCTCCTTCCTCTTTATCCGTAGGGGCATAAAACGGGACAGAAACATCGGCGTATGCCGTTCCCTGTGGCTTCAGGATTTTTATGCGTATCCAGTGTTCTGTTATCAGTTGAAAACCATCGTGGTAGGTAAAGTTGCTCTGCCCCTGGTGGAACAGATAGAGGGCTGTGGCAGTAGTATCCGGAGTATAAGTGGTGAACAAGAGTTCTTCTTTGGAGGGTTTACCGTATTTCAGACTGGGAGTGATTACTGTTGCGGCTTGTTGCGGGTAAATGGGTGACAAAAGCTGTAACAGGAGTGTAAATAGAATGAATAGCTTTTTCATAATCTTGTGCGTGTTTTTAGTATTCGGACAAAGATAAAAAAAATAGAGAAAGATTAACAGTCTTTCTCTATTTTTTTTATCTGTTATGCGGATCATGTTTTATACCAGATGTCCGATCCATTCTTCGCGGTCACCCGGAAGGAGGTCGATCACCGGAATTTCCACCATTGTGTAGCAACCCGGTTGCTGCTTCATGGAAGCACGTGCTACGCATACCAGTACTTGTGCAGTCAGTGCAGGGTTGTTGATGCGCATATTAAATTCAAATAGCTGATTCTGGGTTTTGCCCGATACGCCTTTGCGGGTGAGGTTTACTCCGTGTCCCATGTCGAGAAGGGCGTCCACGCTCGGAACCTGTTTCACGTGTGTTTCGTCATTCACGAAATAAGGATCTGCTTTGATAGCTGCGGATACTTCTTCAAATTTGTATCCGTCTTTCAGCTCGATATATACCATGCGACGGTGGATTCCCGTACCCGTAGGGATAGTCATAGACAGGGCGGCTTTCACTCCGTCAATGGCTTTCACGGCTACTGTATGTCCCATACTCATTCCCGGACCGAAGTTGGTATAAGTGATCCCTTTCGGAGCAATGGCTTCGAGCATAGTACGTACGATAGAGTCGCTTCCCGGGTCCCAGCCTGCGGAGATGATAGATACGGCTTTGTGTTCTTTGGCCGTAGCATCCAGTGTGCGTCGTAAGTCAACGATACCGGTGTGGATGTCGAAGCTGTCTACGGTGTTGATTCCCATAGCCAGATATTCTTTTGCATATTTCTCAACGCTGCGGGTCGGAGTACAAAGGATGGCAACTTCTACGTCTTCCAACTCTTTTATATCCTTTACAACTGCATAATTTGCCAACTCTTCCGGTTTATTCTCGGCTCCTGCACGACGAACTACTCCGGCTATTTCGAAATCTGGTGCGGCTTGAAGCGCCTCAAGTACATAATGACCAATGTTGCCATAACCAACGATGGCAGCTCTTACTTTTTTCATCCTTTTATTGGTTTTAGTGAACAAATTTCTTTCTTTTGCTTGCAAAAATAAACATTTTACTAGTAGCTTTGGTTCGTTAGCTTAATTATTTTTAATTTTTTCACTAGTAATGAATATATTTGTTGCGAACGTCAAACTAGATGAACAAAAATAACGTAATTCTTTAATTAGTGTGCTATCATCTCATTGAAAAAACTCTGTGTCCTCTATGTCCTCTGTGGTGAAATTGTTTTATCTTTGTTCCCATTATGATAGAATATGTTAGAGGCGAGCTTGCCGAACTCAGTCCGGCAACCGCAGTGATAGACTGTAATGGGGTGGGGTATGCCGCCAATATATCTCTGAATACCTATTCGGCTATTCAGGGGAAGAAAACTTGTAAATTATTTATTTATGAAGCTATCCGTGAAGACGCTTACGTGCTTTACGGATTTGCCGACAAACAGGAACGGGAGATTTTTCTATTATTGATTTCTGTGTCGGGGATTGGAGGAAATACGGCACGAATGATTCTTTCTGCTCTTTCTCCATCAGAGTTGGTCAGTGTAATCAGTGCTGAAAACGCGAATCTCCTGAAGACGGTGAAAGGTATCGGGCTGAAAACTGCACAGCGTCTCATTGTCGAACTGAAAGATAAGATAAAGACGGTAGGAATGGCTGCCGTAGGCGGAACAACATCCGCCGGAATGTTGTTGCAGTCTGCCAATGCCGAAGTGCAGGAAGAAGCGGTGGCTGCGTTGACAATGTTGGGTTTTGCTGCCGCACCTTCGCAGAAGGTTGTTCTGGCTGTTTTAAAGGAAGAACCGGAAGCCCCGGTAGAAAAGGTGATTAAACTGGCTTTGAAGAGATTATGAAGCAACGGAAAATTTATATGAAAACATGGCTGGAGGCTCATCGTCGTGTAAAGGTGGTAGCTACGGACCAGTGGTATCTTGATTTTGTCAATGAATTACTGCCTTTGGTGGCAGAATCTAGTTTATACTGGGAGACTGCGGAGGAAGATCAACAGCAGGTTGCTTTAATACTAGCTTTGTATTTGGAAGACTGTGTGGCTGACGGGGGAAACTGGAGACAATTTATCCGTTGGCATCAGAAAAGTTACGGACGTTACCTTCCTTTTTATTCGTTGACGGACGAATATCTGCCTGACGAGATAAATCGTGAGGATGTCGCTTTTCTTTTGTGGGCTGTCAATTCTCCGGTAGGTGACTCTTTCGATGGAGTGGAAAATCCGTTGGATGAAGATTTGTTGAAGTTTGCGGATGTAATCTATAACCGTTTGGATGCTGTTTTTGAAGAGGCTCTTATCAGTGAGAATCTGGCTGTGGACTGGATAATGGAAACGGAATTGATGCAGAGAAAACGGAAGCCGTTGCCTGCTGCCGTACCCGGTGAAAAGTTACCTACGAATGTCGAACGCTTTTTGGAGGCAAGCAAGGGAGAGGCATTAATGTTCTTTGATTCTTATGAGGCATTGAAAGTCTTTTTTGTGCAAGCACTGAAATGGGAGGACGAAGAGGATTCTCTTTTACCTGATTTGAAGGAGTTTGATAACTTTGTGTTATATGCCAATCCGAAAGGTCTGTTGATAGGGCCGGATGTTGCTTCTTATTTTGCAGATAAGCATAATCCGCTTTATAGTGCTGAAGAAGCGGAGGAGGAAGCGTACGAACTGTTTTGTGAAGAAGGCTTGTGTCCATTCGATTTGTTGAAATATGCTATGGAACATGACTTATTGCCGGAGGCCCAGTTCCCGTTTGAGAATGGAAAGGCTCTGCTTCACGAGAATTGGGATTTTGTGGCCCGTTGGTACTTGGGAGAGTATTACGAAGGGGAGTAAATTAGTATAAATACCGAGAAGAGTATGGTAATCAAAAAAAGTAATAATCCCTTTGCCGGAAAGGCAAAACCCGGAGTCGGAAAGAAAAAAACTTCGGGAAAAAGAGTCGGGAAGTCGAAACAGGAAAAGGCTAATAATCAGTTGAACAGAAGGGTGAAATAAAATAATTCTAATATGAAAAACAAGTATCTTTTATCTTTATTATGGGTGATAGTAAGCGGATTTGGAATCTTGATGGCACAAGAAATAGCTATCATTCCGCAACCGGCTCATTTGATCGTGAAAAATGAAAGTTTTAAATTCGGTAAGCAGCTCAAAGTCTGTATCGCTTCTTATCGGGGTGATAGCGTTACTCTTGTTTTCGATTCATTTAAAGATGATTTCCAAAAGGCTACGGGCATAAAAGTTACGTCTGTGCGTAGTGAGGCTAAGGCTGGAATCGTTTTAAGTGTGAATCAAACGCTTGCACCGGAGGCTTATAAGTTGGATGTTTCGCCAAAACAGATTCGTATTGAAGCTGCGCGCCCTGCCGGGTTTTATTATGCACTTCAAACATTGAAGCAGTTAATCTCCCGTCATGTAATGGCAGGGGTGGCAGTAGGCGGCCGGCAGGAGTGGAGTATTCCGACCGTAGAAATAGAAGATGTTCCCCGTTTCGAATGGAGGGGCTTTATGCTGGACGAGGGCAGGCACTTTTTCGGAAAAGATGAGGTAAAACGGGTGATTGATATCATGTCTACTTATAAAATGAATCGTTTTCATTGGCATTTGACTGAAGATCAGGGCTGGAGAATAGAAATAAAGAAGTATCCCAAGTTGACGGAAGTAGGTGCTTGGCGGAATAGCAAAGTTTTGGCGTATGGCGATGTGAAAACGGACGGGCAGCGTTATGGAGGATTTTATACCCAGAATGACATCAAAGAAATTGTAGCTTACGCCAAAACTAAATTTGTGGAGATTATTCCTGAAATAGATATCCCCGGACATTCCCAGGCTGCTGTTGCCGCTTATCCGGAGTTTCTGGCTTGTGATCCTGAAAATATGCATGAGGTGTGGCTACGGCAAGGCATTTCGACGGATGTTATCAATGTAGCTAATCCTCAAGCCATGCAATTTGCCAGGGATGTAATTGATGAACTTATCGACCTGTTTCCATTCCGTTATATTCACTTGGGCGGTGATGAATGTCCTACTAATAAATGGCAGAAAAACGAAGAGTGTCAGTCCTTACTAAAAGAAATGGGCTCTACTAATTTTAGAGATTTACAGATTTATTTCTATAAACAACTAAAAGATTATATGGCCACGAAACCTGCCAACCAACAACGACGACTGGTGTTTTGGAATGAAGTACTCCACGGAAATACTGCGCTCCTAGGTAATGACATCACCATTATGGCATGGATAGGGGCTGATGCTGCGGCTCAAAATGCAGCAAAACAAGGTATGAGTACAATTTTAAGCCCACAAATTCCTTATTATATAAACAGGAGGCAATCTGATCTCCCTACGGAACCTATGTCGCAGGGACATGGTACCGAGACGGTGGAAGCCGTTTATAATTATCAGCCGATGAAGGGAGTGGAGGCAGACTTGCAACCTTATTATAGCGGTGTGCAGGCTAACTTTTGGACTGAATGGGTGGTTGATTCTTCTGTACTTGAATATCTGATGTTACCTCGTCTTGCGGCTGTTGCGGAAGCCGGATGGACTCCACAGGAGAAAAGGGATTATGTAAGTTTTAAGGAACGGATTCGTAAGGATGCCGTATTGTATGATCTCAAAGGGTGGAATTACGGCAAACATATAATGAAGTGATTTGCCTGGTATTTTTAAGTATGTGTTCTTAAAAATGAAATAAGGAGGAGCTGGAGATTTTTATTATCCTCCGGCTCCTCCTTATTTTAGAATTATAGTTTATGATAGGCTGTTGACTATTGCTCTGTTGCAGTTTCCTGTGCTTTCCGTTCTTTCTTTTTATTGATGAACTCGATTTTCAGATTCGCAGCTTCCTGTTCTTTCTTGATTTGCTGCATTGCCGAAAGGATCTGTGATAATTGGTAGATATTTGCTGCTGCCTGACGGTCAGTGGGGCTCATGGTCGTTTTGTAAATACGGTCGCCGAGATATTCAACTCGGATATTCTTGTCTTTATTGAGATTCAGAAATTCGATTACGCTTCCGTCTTCTCCGAGTTTATAGTCCGCTTTTTCTATCTTTTCGTTCATATCAACTGTCTCATAACTGTCCTTGGATGTAGGAGTTTCTGCAAAACTACCGTCAGGAGCAATTACTTTGACACCGACATGATGAATGTTATTGCTGCCACAATAAATAGAAGTCATACTCATGATACCTTGTTCATTTACCTGAAAGCGTAGATATGAACGGTGCAGATTCTTTTCAACGGTTTGGGTAGGCCACAGATAATTTCCTATTTGCTGGTACTCCGCATCTTTCTCCAGCGTGAATTTATCTTTGATTGCATCAAATTCCTGTTGTTTTACTTGCAGGGCACTGTCCAGATACGCAAGTGTTTTTTGTTGTGCTTTCGTCTCAACATCCAGCATTAGTTCCTGACCGGCTTTACGCGCTTCGAATGCTTTCGGATACAAAATTTTGATACTGTCGATTTGAGACTTTGCTTCTTCGTAGTCGCCACGTTCATAAGCGGCTTTAGCAATCACCAGTTTCTCGTTCGCTTTTTTTTCAATGCTATTTCCGCAAGCTGTCAGCACTAATGTGCCGCAAAAGAGGTAAATCAGTTTTTTTATCATACTGTATATATTTTATTGTTCATCATCCTTCGTTTACTTTATTAGCGACAAAAATACAAATATATCCCTTATTTTTGTAATTTTGCCCCCTCAAAACTTATAACTAAAAGGAATGATAGAGTTGACTCAAGAGGAATTGAAGCAGCATTTCAGCGAACCAATCTTCGGACAAATAGCCGAAACTGCCGATGCACTGGGCTTAGAGTGCTATGTGGTAGGTGGTTACGTTCGCGATATTTTTCTGCAACGTCCCTCTAAAGATATAGATGTAGTAGTTGTAGGCAGTGGAATTGCTATGGCAGAAGCACTTGGAAAACGTCTGGGACGTGGTGCTCATGTCTCTGTTTTCAAGAATTTCGGAACGGCACAAGTAAAATATAAAGGCACGGAAGTAGAATTTGTAGGAGCTCGCAAAGAGTCATATCATCGGGATTCACGAAAACCTATCGTGGAAGACGGAACACTGGAAGATGATCAGAACCGTCGTGATTTTACGATTAATGCTCTTGCCGTTTGCCTGAATAAAGCACGTTTTGGGGAACTGGTAGATCCGTTCGGCGGTATGGAAGATATGAAGGAGAAGACGATTCGTACTCCTCTTGATCCGGATATTACGTTTAGTGATGATCCGTTACGTATGATGCGCTGTATCCGTTTCGCTACGCAACTGAATTTTTACATTGATGATGACACTTTTGAATCGCTTTGCCGTAATAGGGAACGGATCAACATCATATCCCGTGAGCGTATTGCAGATGAATTGAATAAGATAATTCTTTCGCCTGTTCCTTCAAAGGGCTTTATTGACTTGGAGCGTAGTGGGTTGTTGTCGTTAATCTTTCCCGAACTGGCTGCTTTGCAGGGGGTAGAAACACGGAATGGCCGTTCGCATAAGGATAACTTTTATCATACGTTGGAAGTACTTGATAATATCAGCAAGAAAACGGATAATCTTTGGCTGCGTTGGGCTGCCTTGTTGCATGATATTGCCAAACCTGCCACTAAACGTTGGGAACCAAAAGCTGGCTGGACGTTCCATAACCATAATTTCATCGGTGAAAAAATGGTTCCGAATATTTTCCGTAAGATGAAGTTGCCGATGAATGAGAAGATGAAGTATGTACAGAAAATGGTTAGTCTGCACATGAGACCAATCGTGATTGCGGATGACGTGGTGACAGATTCGGCTGTTCGTCGTCTGCTTTTTGAGGCGGGAGATGATATTGATGATTTGATGACTTTGTGTGAAGCGGATATTACTTCAAAGAATATGGAGCGTAAGCAACGTTTCTTGAATAATTTCCAGTTGGTTCGTCAGAAATTGAAAGACTTGGAGGAGAAAGACCGGATTCGTAATTTTCAGCCTCCGGTAAGTGGGGAGGAAATCATGGAAACCTTCGGTTTGCAGCCTTGCCGTGAAGTCGGGGCTTTGAAAAGTGCGATTAAAGATGCTATATTGGATGGATTTATCCCGAATGAATATGAGGCCGCTCATGCCTTTATGTTGGAAAGAGCTGCGAAAATGGGATTGAAACCACTTGACTAATTGGCGGTTGTTTTTACTATTTGTATAAGTCTAAATCTGTATAAACAAGAAAACAGTGAACACTTAATGAATCTACTCCATACAGTGTTCACTGTTTTCTTGTTTTGTTGATTCGGTTACTGCTTAGGCAGTGTCACAGAAAAATATGGGTTAGGTATGCGTTGTTCAAATATAACTTTTTTCAACTTTTCTACGATATCCGGATGTTGGAGTGCCACATCGTTGTCTTCGTGAATATCTGTCTTTAGGTTATATAGGAACGGCTTTCCTTTTTTAACGATTAATTTCCAATCATCCATGCGCACTGCTATCTGGTTGGTTTCATTAAATTCCCAATACAGGAAGTCATGTTGTTTCTGTTTTTTCTTGCCAAGCAAGGTCGGTGCGAAAGAAATTCCGTCGAAATAGTCAACTTCTTTTTCGGCTTTTTTTAAAATGGCGGCCGCCTCACTTTCGGCATTGAGGAATTTCTTTTCATAGTCGGCCAGCAGTTTTTGGGCATCTTCCTGCAAGGCAGACGCTTCTCTGATGCGTGCAATGATGCGGGCGATGCGTTTTTTGAGCAGGGCGACGACGGTTCTGCCAATCGGCCGGGCCAATGCGGCAACGACAAGAACAAATGCCATGGCGACCCAGAATTCCGCACTCTGGTAAAAGACTTCGTGGTGTCCGTCCAGTTCGGCCGCGGTGTTGTCAATGATGTTGGCAACATTTTCCGCCGCTTCGATTACGGCATTTTGAGTGGCGTCAATAATTTCTTTGCCCGGGGTTGCTGCTTCTACTGCCATGTTTGCACCTTAGTTTTCCAAATCTTTAATTGCGGCCTTAATGTCGGAAGCCTTAATGCCTGAAATTCCGATTTTTTTGATGACGTCAAGTGCCAGGTCTTCGGAAACGGCTTTAATTTGTTTCAGGGCTTCTTCTTTGCCGGCATTAATTTCTTTTTCGCCTTCTTTGATTTTTTTCTGAAGGCGGGCTTCGAGTTCGCTTTGTTTGTCGGAAATCAGACGGTTCATTTCGTCTTTGGTGTCGGCCAGCGACTTGTCGGCTTTTTCAGTGGCGGCGGCCAAAGCGTTCTGATATTTCCGCAAAGCGGCTTCGGCTTGTTCCTTAAGGTCGGCCGCCTTGTTGAGATAACCGTCGATTTTACGCTGCCGCTGTTCCATAATATCCGCAATTTTGGGAATAATGAATTTGGACATGATGAACATCATGCTGAAAAAGCAGACGACCAGCCAAAACAAC
>OMCN01000717.1_pt1 | contig 12864 bp, 11 predicted proteins | sample 1645061 | NCBI WGS metagenome assembly OMCN01 (sample SAMEA103958124, study PRJEB25191) | human gut metagenome | biome: human-associated habitat [ENVO:00009003]; feature: intestine environment [ENVO:2100002]; material: feces | place: Germany | collected 2013/2015 | reverse complement strand
ATGCCAGCAGATCCTTCACTTCCTTACGGGCGTAGAAATTTACGCCGCCAAAAATTTTATATGGAATATTTGCTGTAATAAAACGTTCCTCAAAGAGACGGGACTGTGCATTGGTACGATAGAGAATGGCACAGTCTTTATACTGATACTCTCCTTTGCGTACCCGCCGGGCAATATCCCTTGCCACAAAATCCGCTTCCTCTGCCGCCGTATCCAGCTGCTCAAAGGTGATCTTGTCCCCGGCTCCATTGTCCGTCCACAGACGTTTTTCCTTTCGCCCCTGATTGTTGGCAATCACAGCATTGGCTGCATCCAGAATATTTTGCGTGCTCCGGTAATTCTGCTCCAGTTTGATCACTGTGGCATCCGGAAAATGATGTTCAAAATTCAGAATATTGTAGATATTCGCTCCCCGGAACTTATAGATAGACTGATCATCATCACCTACAACACAAAGATTCTGGTATTTTAAAGCCAGCAGACGGATCAGTTCAAACTGTGCGGTATTGGTATCCTGATACTCATCCACCATAATATAGCGGAAACGATCCTGATACGAGGCAAGCACCTCTTTGTCCAGTTTGAACAGTTCCACGGTTTTCATGATCAGATCATCAAAATCCAATGCATTATTCTGCTTTAACGCCTGCTGATATTCCCGGTAAACCTGGGCCTGTTTTCGTTTCACATAATCGCCTGCCGCGCGCGTCTCAAATTCGATCGGATCGATCAGCTCATCTTTTGCGGAGGAAATAGCAGAAAGAAACATTTTCTCTTTGTACATTTTCGTATCGATTTCCAGACGTTTGCAGATATCCTTCATCAGAGTCTTCTGATCATCGGAATCGTAGATGGTAAAATTGGTGCCAAACCCCAGCCTGTCAATATATCTGCGCAAAATACGCACACAGGTGGAATGGAATGTGCACACCCAGATACTTTCCGAACCATATCCCACCATCTGGTCAATACGCTCCCGCATCTCCCCTGCCGCTTTATTGGTAAACGTGATTGCCATGATATTGTAGGGATTAACCCCGCATTCCTCAATCAGATATGCCGTACGATGTGTCAATACTCTGGTTTTTCCGGACCCGGCACCTGCCAGAATCAGAAGCGGTCCGTCGGTTGCCATCACAGCCTGCCGCTGTGGTTCGTTCAGTGCATCTAATAAGCTCATATCGTTTCTCCGTCTCTTTCCATAATTCATTATTCGTGTGTCTCATTATATCATAGATAGTCCGAATAGAACATACATTCTTTTGTTTTTTGAAAAAAGCATGAAAATGCCTTGTCATCTAGTTTTTATTACTATATAATGTGATATGAGGTGAAAATATGGACAACGAAGTAAAAGAATTTCTTGCTGCACTGCAGAAGAAACTGGTTTCAATCGATTACATCAAAACGGAAGACATTCCAAATATCGGTTTATATATGGATCAGGTCACGACCTTTATGGACGAGCAGTTAGAAGCCTGCAAACGCTATGAAGATGATAAAATTCTGACCAAAACAATGATCAACAATTATGCCAAAAACAATCTGCTCCCTGCCCCGGAGAAGAAAAAATATTCCAAGGAGCATGTGCTGACCCTGTTATTCATTTACTATTTTAAGAATCTGCTCAGCATCAACGACATCCAGTCCCTGTTAAATCCCCTGACGGAACATTATTTTGGCAACAAAGCCGGATTTAATATGGAAGATGTCTATAATGAGGTTTTTAATTTAGAGAGCACCGAGTCCGAGAAATTATTAAAAGATCTCGGAAAAAAATATGCACTCTCCCGTGAGACGTTCCGGAAATTTCCGGAAAATGATCAGGAATTTCTGCAGAATTTCAGTTTTATCTGTCTGCTCAGCTACGACGTATACATCAAAAAGATGATTATCGAAAGTGTTATCGACAATATCAACAGTCAAAACAGTAAAACAAATAAAAAAGAGAATTCCAAAAAGGAATCCTCCAAAAAAGACACCGTTTAATCCAAACGGATGATTGTATTTTCAGGCACAGATGCAGATACGCATCCGTGCCTTTTTTCTATTCCTGTTCCGGATGTTTCTGTGACAGACGGCTGAATACCATCTCATATCCGTCATTTCCATAGTTCAGAGAACGATTGACACGGCTGATCGTCGCTGTCGATGCGCCGGTCTTGTCCGCGATCTCCAGATATGTCTTCTGTTCACGGAGCATTCTTGCCACTTCAAATCTCTGTGACAGAGACAGCAGCTCGTTAATCGTACAAATATCCTCAAAAAAAGTATAACATTCTCCTTTATTTTTCAGACTGAGAATCGCATCAAACAGATGATCTACTGCCTCTGTTTTAAGTTTCTTGCTCATTATGCTCCCTCTTTCCTTCCAAAAATCATGTCTGTATTTTATCATATTAAAGTTTTAAAGTAAACAGATTTCTTGCATTACCCCATTGTTATGCTATAATGTTTAGTACAGTTTACCAAACACGAAAACGAATGGAGAATCTATGATATGAAAAAGATCGGTTATTTTTTTTCCGGCTTTCTGCCAATTTTAACAACAACAGCTGCACAGATACTGGCTTCTTTTTTTATGTTCGGAATCGCAGCTCTGTTTCTGTGTCCGGCCTCCCAGAGCACAGGCTTTGATGCCGATACCATCGAAACACTTCTGACCAATACGGAGTTTAATGCATGCATCATGCTGATTTATACCGTAACCTGCATCGTATTCATGGGAATATGGTATTATCGCTCCTGTGGGGGCAATTATCTTCCAAAACCATCCCTCACGTTTCATCCTCTGCAGTTTTTATCCATCATTCTTCTGATTCCCGGCATGCAGTTCTTTTCCGGTTATCTGACTTCTGCGGTATCTCTTCTTTTCCCGAACTGGCTCAGCCAGTACGAAAAACTCATGGAAACCGCAGGCTTAGACTCCGACATCGGACTGTTCATGTTTATCTATGCCGTAATTCTCGGTCCTGTCTGTGAAGAACTGGTTTTCCGCGGCGTCACCATGCGTCTGGTCCGACGGGCACTTCCGTTCTGGGCTGCCAACCTGATGCAGGCGGTTCTCTTCGGAATCTTTCACATGAACTGGATTCAGGGAATTTATGCATTTGTTCTCGGTCTTGTACTGGGATGGATCTGTGAAAAAGGAGGAAGCATCTATTTCTCAATGTTCTTCCACATCCTGTTCAACTTCTGGGGAACCATCATCGGACCGCTACTGAACAATCTCAAAGAAACGGATCTTCTGGGAATTATCATCTTTCTCTTTACGATTGTTTCTCTCGTTTTGGGCTTTTCCTTATTCCGCCTGGGAACGAAATGTCGCGATCAGAAAGCGGCGCGCCTTATGGCTGCCCCTGATCATGATGATCATTTCGAAGCAGCTGAATGATCCGGTACTCATAAAACACGGTGATCACAAGGATAGCGGCAATCACCAGCAGACTGTACGCGTCCTTGAGTTCGATCCCGATCACATCTCCCACACACGGAACCATCAGACCGATGATAAACACCAGTTTTACCAGCCGGATCATCCGGATGGAATATTTACGCACCTTTCCCACACACACCTCTTTCGGAAGCCGGTTTATTTTTTCCGGTTGACAGCTTACCAGGCTGAGTCCCACATAGATCAGAACAACTCCTGCAATGTTACAGATAAATTTATATGGCGCAACTTTATAGGCAATCCCATAATAGATCTGCAGTCCGATATAGACAATTCCAAGGATCATTCCTATCGCCTCCGCAAAAATTGCCGGAACGGTTAAATCTTCTTTTTTCATCTGCTTTTCTCCATTTCATTCTGTAAAATCATATCCTAATTCTAACACCTTTTTGACTTGAATTCCATAGTTCATGTGCTATAATGAAACACAGAGTAACAATATAACAAAGGAGATCTCATGGAAAATCTTATTTTACCAAAACAATACAAATCAGAACTGAATCTTCATGACACACAACTTGCCATCAAGACAGTCAAAGATTTCTTTCAGGCACTGCTGGCGCAGAGACTGCATCTGACACGTGTTTCTGCTCCTCTTTTTGTAGACCCGGCAACCGGTCTTAATGATAACTTAAACGGTTATGAACGCCCGGTTACTTTCGGTATTAAGGAGCAGGACGATAAAAATGCCGAAGTTGTCCATTCTCTCGCAAAATGGAAACGTTACGCCCTGAAAAAATACGGATTTCAGGTCGGAGAAGGCATCTACACTGATATGAATGCCATCCGCCGCGATGAAAGTACGGACAACATTCATTCTATTTTCGTAGATCAGTGGGACTGGGAAAAAATCATTCATAAAGAAGACCGTAATCTGGACTATTTAAAAGAGACCGTTCGTACTGTATATAAGTGTCTTCGCAAAACAGAACAGTATATGGCCATCCAGTATGATTACATTGATCTGATCCTTCCAAAGGAAATTTTCTTTATCACCTCCCAGGAACTGGAGGATCTGTTCCCGGACAACACACCAAAGGAACGTGAGTATTATATTACCAAGGCAAAAGGTGCTGTATGTATCATGCAGATCGGTGACACCTTAGAGTCCGGCGAACCGCACGACGGACGTGCTCCGGATTACGATGACTGGGCTTTAAATGCAGATATTCTTGTTTATTATCCGGTTCTTGATATTGCACTGGAATTATCTTCGATGGGTATCCGTGTAGACAAAACTGCACTGATTTCCCAGCTTGACAAAGCCGGCTGTCCGGAACGCAAGGATCTGCCATTTCAGAAATCCATCATCGATGGAACACTTCCTTATACCATCGGCGGAGGAATTGGTCAGTCCCGTATCTGTATGTTCTTCCTTCGCAAAGCTCATATCGGCGAAGTGCAGAGTTCTCTCTGGCCGGAAGAAACAATTGCAGCCTGCGAGGAACATGGTATTCAGCTCTTATAATTTATTTTACATAATAAAATAAACAAAGCAAAAAATCAAAGAGGAAAAACGAAAAAACGTTTTTCCTCTTTTTGTATTATCTATCTCCTCTAAATTACAGCTATAAGGTTTCCTCATCCGCCTCGCACATGCGATACCCTACGCCCAGTTCATTTACAATATAATTTTTTTCTCCCGGTCTGGCTCCCAGCTTCTTACGGATATTTACCATATTGACCTGCAGTTTTTTGATGCTGCCCTCATCGTTATACCCCCAGATCTCTTTGATAATGGCTGAGTATGTCATAACCTTTCCCGCATGTTCCGACAATGCTGCAATGATATTGTACTCTGTCTGTGTCAGCTTCACTTCTTTTTTATGCAAGAAAACTCTTCTTGCATCGTAATCAATGGTCAGACCGGAGGCCTTAAATTTTCCACCCGGAAACATTCCGTTTTGCATGCGATGTGTTGTCATGCGGAGCGTAGAACGTATCCGCGCAAGAAATTCATTGGAGCCAAATGGTTTTGTAACATAATCATTGGCTCCCATATCCAAAGCCTCCACTTTATCTTTTTCATCTGACCTGGCAGAAAGCACAATCACCGGCGTCAGGGAATCTTTCCGTAACCGCTTTAAAAAAGTCATTCCGTCCTGATCCGGAAGTCCCAGATCTAAAACAACGAGATCCGGTCTGTGAGAAGCATACATCATCATTCCGTCTTCGCAGGAATATGCCGATAATGTCTGATATCCGTTTGCCTCCAGAAGTGTAGCCACCAGATTGTTAATATGTTCATCATCCTCAATAATTAAAATCTTATATTTATTTCCGTTCATGCCTGTTCCTTCTCCTCCATATCCAGATAAAACCGGAAAAGTGCACCTCCATTTTTCTTATTTTCTGCCTTGATCTTTCCACCGTGCGCTTTGATAATTGTTGCGCACACTGCCAGTCCTATTCCTGCATTGCTCCGTTTGCAATCGGAAGATACCTCATACGCCTCATGACTCCCGTAAAAAACGGATTTTAATTTTTCTTCCGGAATTCCACATCCATCATCCTGTACTTCAAATACGGCTTTGTCCGCCACAAGAAATACCTTCAGTCCCAGGTGCACCATTCCCTTTGCATGCTGCACCGCGTTTTCTAAAATATTGATCAACACCTGCTGGATCAGGATGGCATCCATGGGAATTACCACAAATTCATCTGGAATATCAATTTCAACCTCCTGATCCGGATATCTTTTATGAAACTTTAAAATCACCGAATCAATCAGCTCATCCAAAACCGTAGGTGTCTTAATGATTTTTACTTTTCCACTGTCAAGTTTTGTGATCGAAAGCAGGTTCTCAACCATCCGGAAAAGCCACTGTGCATCCTGCTGGATGTCCTGCAGCATCTTTGTCCGCTGTTCCTTCGTAAAATCATTATCCGGATCAAGCAGCGCCGAGCTGGAGCCATAGATCGTGGTAAGCGGAGTCCGAAGATCATGGGAAACCGCACGGAATATGTCTGCACGGATTTTTTCTTTTTCTCTCTCTGCTTCGAGAATTTTATTATACTTTATTTTGGTGGTAAACCCACAGGTAATCAAAGCCATCAGTATAATGATCACTGCCGATGCCATATTCTCCGGTATGGAAAAATTAAAGTGAAAAAATGGAAATGTGAAAGCAAAATTCAATTCAAGAACGCTGAGAATTGCAGCTGCCACACCATACAGATACCCCGGTGTGATCACAGAAGTCAGAAAGACTCCAAAAATAGATACTGCCGGGATCAGCGCATTTTCCACAGTACTGTTTTGTATCCACAAACAGACCATAAAACACACCAGCTGAATCCCGACGGTAATGGCTATATCTCTTATGATATACAATGTTTTTTTCATCCGAATCTTCTTTCTCCTTATCTCTTGCATCCGTATGTTTCATTATAGCATAATGGCGGTTAAGATTCGAATAAAAAATGTATTTTTCTAAGAAATCGTATTCAGTTCCTCCATCCACAATGTTGCACACGCATCACTCGGCATACGCAGATCTCCTCTCGGAGAAACAGCAACAGATCCGACTTTCGGGCCGTCCGGAAGGCAGGAACGTTTAAACTGCTGCGCAAAAAATCTGCGGCAGAACGTTTTCAGCCATTTTAAAATAAATGCATCTTCATAAGTTCCCGCAAATGCAATTTTTGCCAGACGATAAATTTTTGCAGGGGAAAATCCCTGACGCAGCATGTAATACAGGAAGAAATCATGCAGTTCATACGGACCTACCAGATCCTCGGTCTTCTGTGAAATTTTTCCGTCTTCCGGCGGCAGAAGCTCCGGAGAAACAGGTGTATCCAATACATCATACAGTGTATCGGAAAGCTGCTTGTCCTCACAGGTATCCGCATAATAACGCACCAGATGCCGGACCAGTGTCTTTGGCACAGAAGCATTCACGGCATACATGGACATATGATCTCCGTTGTACGTTGCCCACCCCAGTGCAAGTTCCGACAGATCTCCGGTTCCGATCACAAGCGCATTTTTTTTGTTCGCAATGTCCATCAGAATCTGCGTGCGTTCCCGCGCCTGGGAATTTTCATATGTCACATCATGCACCGAAGGGTCCTGTCCGATATCCGAAAAATGCACATTTACCGCCTGACAGATATCCACTTCCACAAATTCTGCCCCAAGGCTTTGAATCAGTTTGACAGCATTGTCATATGTGCGGTCGGTTGTCCCGAATCCCGGCATGGTGACGGCCGTAATTCCCTTACGATCCCGCCCACACAGATCAAAGGCTCGCACGGTCACCAGAAGTGCCAGCGTCGAATCCAGTCCTCCGGAAATACCTACCACAGCATTGGCTCCGGTATGTTCCAGACGTTTTTTTAGTCCCATTGCCTGAATCATCAGAATTTCATCACAACGCTTTTCCCTGTTCTGTCTGTCTGTTGGCACAAACGGTGCCGGATCAATAAACCGCGTCAGTTTTGTTTCTTCTATTTTTAAAGAGAACAGAATCTCGGTATGTGTCTGATCCTCAGTGACAAAAGTTGTCATTCTGCGGCGCTGTGCACAGAGACGTTCCACATCAATCTCCGAATACAGGATGCCATGTCCAAAACGCTTGGATTCCGCAAGAATCTGTCCGTTTTCCGCAATGATGTTGTGCCCGGAGAACACCAGATCCTGTGTAGACTCTCCCTCTCCCGCTGACGCATAAATATATGCCGCAAGAAGACGTGCAGACTGGCCACTTACCAGTTCCCTGCGGTAACTGTCTTTGCCGGTCAGTTCATTCGAAGCCGACAAATTCACCAGAACAGACGCCCCCGCCAGTGCATGGGAGATACTCGGCGGATTCGGTGTCCACAGATCCTCACACAGTTCCACACCGATTCTGAGTTTCGGCATCTGTTCACAGACAAAAAGCAGATCCCGGTCCGCAGGAACACAGCTTCCGTCCGGCAGAACCACCTCTGTCGCAAGCTCTGCTCCGGATACGAAATGTCTCGCCTCATAAAATTCATTGTAATTCGGCAGATAACTCTTCGGTACAAGTCCAAGCACTTCTCCATGGGAAAACACTGCCGCCAAATTGTATAATTTTCCAAGGATTTCAAAGGGAAGTCCCACGAAAAAAATGGCGTCCAGTGAAGCACTCTCTTTTACTAATTTCATCAGCGCATCCTTTGCGCCCTGCAGCAGACGTTCCTGCAAAAACAGATCCTGACAGGTATATCCAGTAGGCACAACTCTGGAAAAACTACAATCTTTGCCCCCTGACGGGTACTTTCTTTCATCATATCCAGAATCAGCTCTGCATTATATTTTGTATCTGCCACTTTAATTTTCGGTGTAACTGCAGCTACTTTTACAAATCCCTGTCTCACTTTCTTAACTCCTTTAATTCTTCTACGGAAAATTCATATGCCTTGTTACAGAACTGGCACTTTACCTCGATGCTCTCCCCATCATTGATGATGTCATCAAGATCTTTTTTGCTGAGCGTTGAAAGTGCACGCGATACCCGCTCCTTAGAACAGTCACAGACAAATGCTGCCGGAATTTTGTCGGTGATTTCCAACCCGAAATCTCCGAGAATTTCTTCGAGAATTCCTTCCGGTGTCAATCCTCGCTCCAGCATCATAGTCACAGAATCGATCTCTGCAATACGCTTTTCCAGTTTTTCAATGATCTCGTCACTCGTAAACGGCATAAGCTGAATAATAAATCCACCGGCCTGACGCACCGTGTTGTTTTTGTTCATCAGCACACCCAATCCTACCGCAGACGGAATCTGCTCGGAAGTTGCAAAATAATAGGTTAAATCTTCTGCAATCTCTCCTGTCTGCAGCTGACACTGTCCCACATATGGCTCTTTTAGTCCCATATCTTTGATGACGCTCAAAATACCGAGATCCAGCGCGCCCCCTACATTTAAATGTCCGTCTTTGTTTGGCGGAAGTTCCACAATCGGATTATTGACAAATCCCTTGACATGTCCATTGGCGTCCGCAGTAACGGTAAGTCCCCTGGCCGGACCGCTGCACTGAATCTGCAGGGTCAGAAGATCCTTTTCCCCTTTTAACATTGTTCCCATCATCGCACCGCCGGACAACAGACGTCCCAGGGCTGCCGTCATGATCGGGGACGTATTGTGATCCTGTCTGGCGGTCTCCACCAGATCCCTCGATGTAATTGCAAATGCCCGGATTGCGGCACCTGCTGCGGTTGCTCTAACAATATAATCTGCCATGTATCATTTCTCCTTTATTCTTTTCTTGTAACAAATGTGATACGCTCACTGTCGGCTTTGACCCCGGCGTCGGTGTAATCATCATACATTCCTTCACAGACCAGTCCCGCCTGCTGCAGAAAATCCACTATCTGTTCCACCTTATAATTTCTCTGATAGTGTGTTTCCGCATATCGGCGGTACAGCTCTCCCGCTTCCGGGATAAACAGTGTCAGGTCATATTCATTGATTCTGGTCTCTTCGTCATAATAATTTTCCCAGATAAAACTTCCTTCCTGCCTGCTCTCCGCAAATGTGTGATCTCCAAGAAGCTGTTCGTATTTATAGGCGGTATTCATATCAAAGATAAATACTCCACCGCTTTCCAGACAGGCGGCAACCCGCCGGAATGCATCGGAAAGTTCCTGTGGCTCAAGCACATAATTGACACAGTCACAGGTACAGCAGACTGCCCGCACACATCCATCCAGTTCGAGTGTCTGCATCTCCTGCAGCAGATAAAGAATCGGCGGATCTGTCTGCTTTTCCATGGCTTTCTGCAGCATATCCACAGAAACATCCACACCGGTCATATCATACCCACAGGCAGCCAGTCTCCGGGTCAGTTCTCCGGTTCCGCATCCCAGATCCAGCACCGGTCCGTCTGCAATTCCATGCTTTTTTAATGTCTCACAAATATATGCACACCATTCATCATAGGGCACATTATCCATAAACAGGTCGTAAACCTGCGCAAAACTCGTATACGCGTCCATTCTTTTCCTCCTGCTTTGTATCATAGTTTAGCAAGTTTTTATGGCAAAAGCAAGGTTGATTATTCTTCCCGAAACCTTTATACTGAATGCATAAGTTGAACTACAGAAAGGATTTTCCATGCCTGACAACTACGAACATTATATTTCCAAAAATATTCAGGCCTTCTATCGCAGAAGACTTTTTTCTCCAATGATATATCTGGTTTTGCTTGCAGTTCTCTGGATCGTATTTCCACTGGGTGCCATGCTGCGGCCTGCACAGCTTTCCGACAATACCAAAATTGCGGACGCCTACAAGAACCATCACCGTTATGTACGCATGACCTTCACAGATCTGAAATTCAGCGGATATACCTGTGAAACCTATGGCCAGACCCGCGGATATTATTATTACACCACACAGAAAAATAATTGCAGCATCATTCTCCTTACCCCGCATACATGTGAGGAAGGACTCCCTACGATCGACCGTCTGACCGTCACCGGCCGGATCGTCAAAGGAAAAGAATCTTATCTGGCACTTTTGTCCCAGCTTTCCTCTGACCTGAACTGGACCGAAACCGGTATCCGCAATCAGCTGTCTTCGTATTATTTCAGTGAGCCTGACTATCATTTAACCACGACGCGCATTTTATTCTTCGCGTATTTCGGTTCCATGATTTATACCGTCCTGTATCTTCTGATCTGTATGGTCTATATCCGGTTCCCGGTGCTTTCCCCACCGTGCCAGAACTTGATCGTCTTCGGACATCCGGGTCAGATTCTCGCCGAGGCCGAGGAAGAACTTGCAACACTTCCACAGCTGGCAACGGAGGATATGTTTATTACCGAACATTATTTTATCATGACATCACCATATGGAAATGCCATTGTACCTATTCAGGAGATTCTGTGGATCTATAAACATTCGACGCTCCACAAAATGCTCTGGTATCATTTCAGCATCTCTTATACCATGCATATTACCGCAAACAAACATATGTATGTAAACTGTCCGAAAAATACCAAATCCGATATTGACGGTATTATGGATTACCTGGCAGAAGCCAATCACAACATTCTGGTAGGTTTCAATGAAGAAAACCGCCTGAAAGTCCAGGCGGTTCAGGGAAAACCTTTCCATATTGAAAAATTTTATGCGTTATTGCGCCGCCGCGTCTAAAACATACAGGCTTTGCTTCCGATTTCATAATCCAGATTTTCATAGGCTTCCCTTACCACGGGAAGCCTTTCTTTTTCTTCCGGCGGTAATTCATGTTCAGAAAGTATCTTTATATTCTCCTCAATCTGTGCAATATCATAGGTATCAAATCCATACTTTAACCTTTTCCAGCACAGCCGGCGCTGCTCTCCATCCATCATGGGAAACTTTTCCTGCCGAAGTATGTGACCGCTTTCCTGTGAATCTTTTGTCTCCTGTTTTACTTCTTTCACAGTCCCCTGCAGCTGCTCTAAGAAGATATGCAGATTCCGGTTTATAAAGGCACGGTTTTCGGTCTTTGCCGCCATCTCCATAATTTCTGCCTGCTGGGCAATCTCCTCTTTTCCAATCTGGCGGCTGATACCTTTGATTCCATGAACTTTTGTCTGAAACATATGCAGATCCCTCTGGACATATTCCGGAAGTTTCGGAAGTAAACTCTCCACCTCTTTCCAATAAGATTCCAGCGTACGGATATCCGCAGCGTTCCTCTGCCCTGTAGCTTTCGCCTTCTTTGACGCATCGACCGGATTCGGAAGTTCCCTGTATCTTACCGGAATTCCGGTTTCTAAAACCTGCCTCATCCGCTGCAGCCGGATCGGTTTCGGCATAAAATCGGTAAATCCATGCCGGATGGAACGGCTTCTGACTTCATCAGAAATATCCGCTGTCATAAGAACAAGCGGTGCATGACTGTATCTTTGTATCTGATCCGCCGTCTCAAATCCGGACATTCCCGGCATCATCTGATCCAGAATAATCATCTGGTATTCCCGTTCTTTTACCATCTGTACAGCTTCTTCTCCTGACACCGCCAGATCCAGTATAAACTTCCATGGAGCCGCAAGTTCCTGAAAAATCACCCTGTTTGCTTCCATATCATCCACCAGAAGGACACGTGCCCGCGGATAAACCCAGTTCGGCTGTATTTCTTCAACCTGCAGATCACTCTGTTCTTTTAAAATTTCCTGTCCGATGTTTCCCGGCTCTGATATCTCAGTCGGAACCTGTTTCTGATAAAACCCAAAAGATACGCGTGTCCCTTTTCCCGGATCACTCTCTGCTCTTACCCAGCCATGCATCATTTCTACGAGCTGTCTGACAATTGACAGACCCAGGCCAAAGCCCTCTACCCCCATATCCTCGGAAAACGAGACATATTCCGCAAATACCTGTGCAAGTTTTTCCTTTGTCATTCCCACACCGGTATCTTCCACACAGCCGTCAAACCATACCTGTCCTTCT
>OMCN01000692.1_pt1 | contig 13300 bp, 20 predicted proteins | sample 1645061 | NCBI WGS metagenome assembly OMCN01 (sample SAMEA103958124, study PRJEB25191) | human gut metagenome | biome: human-associated habitat [ENVO:00009003]; feature: intestine environment [ENVO:2100002]; material: feces | place: Germany | collected 2013/2015 | reverse complement strand
TCCCTGTGACAGTCATTACCCTGGCCTTTGCCTTGGCCATCGGTGACAGCTGTGCCGCTTTCCTCTCCTTGTGCCAAGGACAGCAGGACACGGAAAATGCCCACCGCAGTGTGGGCAACGCTGTTACGCTGACGGTGCTGGTAAGCCTGCTGCTGACGGCAATCTTTGCGGTAGGTCGGGATGGCTGTCTGGCGGCCTTCGGCGCTACCGAGGCCAACCGGGCCTATGCGCCTGGTATTCCCTTTTATATGTTCGGCACAGCCATGAACTCCGTGATCCGGGCGGACGGTTCCCCTGCCTTTGCCATGCTGTCAACCCTGGTGGGCTGCGTGATGAATGTGGTCCTGGACCCTATTGCCATTTTTGCATTGCAAATGGACATGAAGGGCGCGGCGCTGGCCACCATCAGCGGTCAGATCGTCACAGCCCTGATGGCTATCTGGTATCTGGCGAAGAAGAGCAAGGCGTTCCGACTGAAAAGAGCCAGCTTCCATCTTAGCGGCCACCTGCTGAGGCGCTTCCTGCCACTGGGCATTAGCAGCTTCATCACCCAGGTGTCCATCGTGGCCATCATGGCGGCTATGAATAACGTACTGGTCATTTACGGTGCCAAGTCTCCCTATGGTGCGGACATCCCCATGACTGTAGTCGGCATCGTGATGAAGGTGTTTCAAATCGTTGTAGCCATTGTGGTGGGAATTGCCGCTGGATGCCAGCCCTTGGTGGGTTATAACTACGGCGCGGGCCACATTGACCGGGTCCGGCAGATTCTGAAGACCATGATGGCTGCCGAGATTGCGGTGGGGCTGGTCTCCCTGCTTTGCTTCCAGATGTTCCCCCGGCAGATCACTGCGTTGTTTGGTTCTGGTGACGCCCTGTATGAAGAATTTGCGGTGATGGCTTTCCGTATCTTCCTGTGTACCATTCCTCTGTGTTGTGTGCAAAAGGCAGGAAGTATCTTCCTCCAGTCCCTGGGACGGCCCCTGGAGGCCATGAGCCTGTCCCTGCTGCGGGAGATCGTGCTCAGCATTCCCTTGGCAATCCTTCTGCCCATGTTTTTCGGCGTTACGGGCACCCTGTATTCCGCCCCCGTGGCGGATGTTATATCCTGCACCATTACCGTGGTCATTCTGACCCGCGTAATGGGCAAGCTGAAAACGGAGGTTTGACCTATGAAAAAAATTATTACCATTGGCCGCCAATTCGGAAGCGGCGGACGCGAGGTAGGGCAGAAAGTTGCGCAGGCCCTGCATATCGCTTATTACGACAAGGAACTGCTGATGGTGGCGGCGAAAACAAGCGGCCTCAGCAGACAATTTATGAATACCTATGATGAAAAGCCCACCCGCAGCTTCCTCTATTCCCTGGTCATGGGTCAGCGTGGACTGTTTCCTGACAGCGCCGAAACAACGGTAGAGCAGTTGGCTGCCAATGCCCAGCGGGACGCTATTCTGGCAGTGGCTGGCGAGGGCAGCTGCGTCATCGTTGGCCGCTGCGCCGACCATGTTCTGCGGAATGAACAGGGACTTCTGAGGGTGTTTCTCACGGCGGACCATGGTGACCGCATCCAGCGGATCTGCCGCCGGGACAGCGTGACCGCTGCCGAAGCAGAGGAAAAGCTGCAAAGAATGGACCGGTCCCGGGCGGCCTACTATCGCTTCCAGTGCGACCAGACCTGGGGGGCGGCGGCAAACTATGACCTGTGCATCAATGTATCCCGCTGGGGCGTGGATGCCGCAGTGGAAACCATTGTGGAGCGGTGCGGCCGCTCGTAAGGGTTCACCGTAAGGAACATAGAGCACGGTGATATTCTTAAGCACAGTTGAATTGAGTTGCATCGGTGTTCAGGAGTCATTGAGGAGTCTGATAGAAACTGCCATAAAAATCGCTCTTATTTTTGGCCGCTTCGTGCTATACTGCAAATAGAAAATCTGCGATGAGGAGGGGATACGGATGACGATCGATCTGGCGTTAGAGAAGCTGATTCCGGGGTTGCAAGAGATATATGGAGATTTGATTGACAGCGTTACCGCGCGTGGAACTCGAACAGCGGACTCAGATGTTGATGTGGCAATTCTTCTCCGTGCAGGAGCAACAAAAGTGATGCGAGACCAAATGCTCGACCTTGTAGTTGATTTGGAACTCGAGTGTGGAAAGGTGCTATCTGTCCTCTGCATTGATTATGATAAATTTGCGGAGTGGAAAGGTGTTCTTCCGTTTTATAAAAACATTCGAAAGGATGGTGTTGTTTTATGGCAGGCAGCTTAACGGCACTATCCGCGCATCGCTTTGGTCGGGCCAAAGAAGAATTGCAAACAGCGGCGTAATTGCACACTTCAATCAGGAATATGTCAAAACTGGCGTGTTTGAGAAGGGGGCATCAAAAATTATCCGCAATGCGTCGGAGTTGCGTGAACAGGCGGACTATGAGGACTTCTATGAGGCAACACAGGAAGAGGCTTCTGATGTGTTTATGCAGGCATCTCAATTTATTTTAGAGGTGGAATGCTATCTTCACAGCAAGTCGATTCTCTAATCGGCGTTTACCTTTTGGACTACTACAGGTAGATGATGGATACCGTGCGATTTATCTCTATTATCAGAGGGATAATTTGGCCTATCCGATAGAAGTACAGTTGTGGTGTGGTAAAGATTATTACTTCAACCTCTGGAGCCATCAATATGTCTATAAGTACAAAAGTCCCGAGATTGGTCGACAACTCTATCTGGAATATGCTGCGGGTGAGGTCAAGACCGAGTGGGAGTTCCAGAAGCGGTTGCAAGAATTGGAGGTGACTGACAATGGGTGATAGAAAGATATCTATCGTCGCAAAGGTATTTGATCAGCAGGGGTGTATTGCCTACCTCTGTAAGACTCCTAATGAGGCGCGATGCCTGCCGGGAACCTTGGAAGCACTCCGAGCGGATGGGGTTCAAATCGTTATTCTGGATTCTCCTGAAATTTACTCTGAGTATGCCCCATACACCTACATTGAAGACATGAAGGAGTTTATCGATAGGGTCGCTCAGTTGAATCGAGCTGTGTGACGTGTGACCTGCTCAGACTACTATTTGACTACTACCGCAAAGAACCTCAGAAGCCCTGCCCTGCAAGGCTTCTGAGGTTCTTCTTCAAAATGCCCCAAATTTGTGTGATACCAATCAAACCCTTGCGCCGCAAGGCTTTCCGGTTTGACGGCCTGATAACTCCGACTCTAAAGGCCGCTGGTTCGAATCCAGTCGGGCGTACCATATTAACGAAACGGTATAGATGCGTCTGGCGAAAAGTCAGGCGCATCAACCGTTTCCGGGCTTTTTCAAGCCCGGATTTCTTCTCTCAAACCATAGATGCAAATCGCTGTTTCAGGGCGTCTGCCCCGATTCGAACCGGGCGTTTTCCTGTTTCATGCAGATGCGTTCAGCCAGCGCCCTTTTTCAGCGGCGATTTTTCCGGCTGGCAGCGGTATTTTCTCAAAAAAGAATCACAAAGATTTGGGCGTCGTTTTGTTGGTCCTGACGGACTAAGAAAGCGGTGCCCTTTTTCATTTCAAAAAGGGCGCTGGTCGCAGCGCCTGCATTTGTAGGTCGGAGCATGATCGCTCCGACCTTATTTTTTATGCATGGGAGGAGCTATATGAGCATCAGCGCAGAAGAAAAGGTCTGTTACCTCAGAGAAGCAGCAATCGTCCTTGCCAAGGAGGGTTTCCAGTTGGACGAAGTTCACACTGACAGGCTGTGTATCCTGCTTGACGGTGCGCCGCTGTGCGAAGTGACCGAGAGCGGCGGTATTGCCTACCGCAATAAGGATATTGACGAGCCGGAGCGAATCGCCGCCAAGGACAAGGTGTATGAGATCGTCAGAACCACAGCGGAATACATGCGCCAGATGGAGACAGCGCCCTTTTTGAAAGCCGACGGTCTGGAGGACGGCTACAAGGTGCTGGCGGATTTCAACGGCACTGTGCTGGCTGGAGTTCAGAGCAAACACGGAGTCCACTTCGTCACATGGGATTGGGCCTATGGGCATACAGGAGTATGTCATGGGCACTATTTCATGGAGAACTATGCAGGAGCCAAACAGGACTTTGCTATCCGCTCCGGGCTGATTCAAAAGGAACGGCTTTTCACCCCAGAGCAGATGACCGAGATTTATCGCTGCTGTGCGGACTCTGTAGACGGAGATTTCTTTGAACTCACGGGAGAGCAGGAAAAAATGATCCGCAGTGTTCAGCAGCAGATTGAGGAGTGTGTGCCGGATTTGGACGAGCGAATCCGGCAGCAGGAAGAAGCCTTGGAACAAGTCGCGCAGCAACAGACAATGTAATATCAAACGGAACGAGCCGGAGTCTTAGCAATAAGATTCCGGCCCTTTTTTCATTTCAGAGAGGAGTTCGCTTATGCCGTACTATTTCATGCGAGACACGCCGCTGCAGGCGTTGGAGCAGTTGATGATGTCTCAGCCCGGTCAAAAGCCCAGAGGTGGTGGAATATACCGCAGCCCATTTCGTTACACGCCCGAAGATGTGGCGTGCGAATACTGCCAGAACTATGTCCGTAAGCATCCGTGCCGCCTGTGTGAATGCACCTGCCTTGAGGAACGGATCGAAGCAGGTGTACTGGAACTGAATGAGTTCGTGCGGGACTGCTTTGCCCCCTCTATGGGGCCGCAGCTCCGAAAACGGATGCATCAGCAATTCAGAGAAAAAAAGGCTCAATTTTTCCTGTCCGATGCCCACCGGCAAAGATGGACACACTGGCGAGAACGCTGCTGGCGCTTGTCCGACCGGAACAAAGCCGCCCTCTTCCTGCTCACGGCGTATGAGAGCCTTTGGCGCAGGATGGTCTGGAAATGCGGGAATGGCGGTTTTGATTTCCAAAATGTCGGGCTCGGAGGGATCGAGCCGGAACTCTACAGCGTCTACCAGGCGGCGAAAGCCATTGCGGTCGGCTGCTGCAATATCACTCTCGCAGACCTTGCGTCTCCGGAACTGGTCACAGACGAGGCGTTCCACCTGATCACCGGCGCACTGCTGATGGCCAAGTACGGAGATGTGGTTTTGAATTTGGAAAAAGGAGCTGATATAACATGATGATACAGGCGGTGCTTGGCAATCCGTATCACCCGGAATACGGCGTGGCAACCATCCCGTTCCCAATCCCCCATGACCAGTACGCACACTGCATGGAATTGCTGGAGGCGCTGGAGATTGGCGACGCAGTCAAAGCCGACTGCCAGATGCAGGAGATCAACAGCTTTTACTCTGTGCTCAAGCGCATGGAGATGCTCACGGTCAATGTGGAGGAGCTGAACTACCTTGCCAAACGGCTGGATAGCTTTGATACTGGCGAAGCCGCACAGTTTCAGGCGATGGCCCACAAACTGGAGCTTTTTGAACTGAAGGATCTGATCAACCTGACCTTCTGCTGCCAGCAGGCCACGGTCATTACCGACTTTTCCGACCTCGACGCTGTTGGCCGTGACCATTACATGAACCTGCACGGCGGCAGCGCGAGTGTGGATGGGCTGAACGCGCTGGACGGCAAGGAAACCGCGCGGCAGCTCATTGAAAGCGACAGCGGCACGATCACGCCCTACGGCGTGGTCTACGACAACGGCATGAAGCTGGAGCAGATCTACGACGGCCGGTTCTTTCCCTGTTACTACTATGAGCCGAATGTCATCACCGTTGTGGTGACCTCTAAAGCCGAACCGGAGGATACGGAGCATATCACATGGCTGTATCTTCCCATGGCGCAGGAGGAGATCGACCGTGCCCTCCTTCGCGGGGGAATCACAGATCCCGCCGATGTCCGCCTGCGGCTGGAGGACAGCCAGCTCCCCCAATGAGGTGGATGTCCTGTTGGATATGGAGTACGAAACTCTCTCCGACCTCAACGAACTGGCAGAGGCAACGGATGGGTTATCAAAAGCGGATATGGAAAAGCTGGGCGCCGTGGTCACGCTGGCAGAGCCAAAGTCCGCGGCACAGATCAAAAACCTTGTGGAAAGCCTTGATCTGTTTGATTTTGCCCCCGGCGCACATACGCCGCAGGAATACGGCAAGTACATGATCCAGCAGTCCGGTCACTTCGATTACGACGAAAACCTCGATGCTTTTTATGACTATGAGAAGTACGGTACGGAGCGCATGAATGAGGAGGACGGAATGTTCACAGGCAGAGGCTATATCGCCTACAAGGGCTATACCAGTCTGGCGGAGATCATGGATGGCAATCAGAGCAGCCGCATAGAGATGGGAGGCATGGCATGATCATTCAGGCAGAATTGAGGCGAAAGCAGTCCGAGTACGAAGGTGACGCCTGTGTTGTGGACAAGGTCATCGAGCTGCCCGCCCAGCGATTTCGGCAGTTCAGCCGTGCTCTGCTGATGGATTATGATTTCATCGCAGAGAATAAAAACGCCATCCGGCACGATGAGGATGCCAGGCACTGTCTGCTCATCCTCGACGCGGAGGGAACGGACGGTTTCCTTGTTGACCCACAGGGGTATAATTACGCCCGATACAGTGCCTTTGTCCCCAACGCCCGCAGCTTGCTGACGCCGGATATAGGGATCGACCGCAGCTATCTTTCGCCGGCAGAGCCTTGGCGGGATGAGAGCAGGGATGAAATGCTCCGCATGATGCTGCGCGTCGACGGAAAGCCGGGCTACACCCTCGTCCTCCCCGCTGATGAGGAATACCTGGACGCGGTGAAGGCTTACCTCGATATTGATGTTTTCGCGGATGCCATGCTCTGCGATATTCGCTTCAAGGTGCCTTACATCGGTGAGCTGATCCGCGATACGGATTGCCCCGCCGTGGAGGATTACAACGATTTTGCCGAAGCCTTGGAGGACATCTGGCAGAAGGATGGGATGCTTCTGACCTACGCCGCCGTGCTGGAGGCGGAGAAACGCTTCAAAAAAGCAGCGAGAGCCGGTCGCTTTCAAAAGCCTTGCCGAGCTGAAACGGTTCATCCGACCCGGTGTGGAATTTAAGACCGTCAGCCACGCCAATCACGCGGACATGGTGGGGCTGACCCGTGTGGTGACCACAGTGCAGACGGTGGGCTTCTATTCCAAGATCAAGGATCAGCCGGAGCATCCCTTCTCCACCTGCAACCACGGCAAGGGCTTCTACACCGATTTTGGGAAAGCCGGCAATTACATCTTTGATGGTACGACGGTCAAGGTGAAGGATGCCCGAAAGCAAGATCGCGGCGTGATCTACGAGCTGGAGTTTTACGACAGAGAGCAAAACATGGAGGAAACGATGATGGACAGAAAAATGGCGAATTTTATCAAGGAGCAGTATCCCCCCGGCACCCGCATCCGGCTGAACGCTATGGACGACCCCTACGCCCCCATCGCTCCCGGTACGGAAGGTGAAGTGGACTTCGTGGATGACATTGGCACTATCCACATGAAATGGGACAACGGCAGGACATTGGGGATTGCCCCCGGCGAGGACAGCTTCACCGTGCTGCCGCCCAAGCTGACCACCCTCAAGCTGTATATGCCCTTGACCGCCGATCTCTATGAGCGGAACGAGTACGGCGACTTCGACGACAGCAGCACATTGCTGGAGGGCCGTGAGCTGCGCGGCTATCAGGATCAGATCACGGCGGCGCTGGTGAAAAACCGGATGCCGGAGGAGACCGAGCGAGGTCTCATGCATTGGTATGATGAAGCCGACAGCGTTGACCGCAAGGTAGGCTCCGCCGTCTTCACCGTGGAGAAGCGTGACCGGCAGCTCTGGGGCGTGGCGGAATGCCGTGTCGCCGGGGAATTGTCGGACACAGAGCTGGAAACCTTAAAGGAATACCTTACCGGACAGGCTTCGGACGGCTGGGGTGAGGGCTTTGAGCAGCGGGAAATTTCCGTGGATGACGGCGGTGAATTGTATACCCTGGCCGACGGCACACTGTATGAGCTGCGTGTGAGCGTCGCGGACGGCGGCGCGTTCGACCTGAGCGAGGCGGAAAAGGAGATCAAAATTTCCGTTGTACTTGCGAAGTAAGACTCAAGGAAGGCTCCGGTGCCAAAAGCGCCGGAGCCTTCCTCAGCCTGTCAAAAAACCACAAAATCACCCCCGCTTCTGATATTCTGATATAATGAAAGAAACGGGGGTGTGCGCCGGTTCGGTGGCAAGCATATAGCCGGTGGGAACCCGGCCTGGTAAGGCTTGGCAAGCCACCAGTATCGAGTCCTTGGAGCGTCAAAGGCCAACAATGACATTTAAGCGTAGGACAGAGAGCAGGAAGGCCGTAATGCGAAAGCGTGAAGTGATAGAGCTCCGTCATAGAATCAATTGTGTGGGATGGCCATGTGCCTCCGCGGTCATCAACAAGGAACGGTCGCTAACTGCAAGACCGGGAAAACACGCCGGAGTCCAAGAGCACGGCACACCTGACATTGTTATGTTTGTCATACCCGGGAGGCCTGAGTGGCTCCGCAGGAAAAAGAACTGCGGTAGGGAGTATCGGCCAAGCGCCTCACCCCTTGTCCCATGCACACCCCAACAATACCGGCGCACCATGAGGGTAACGGTTTCGATCTCCTTTTCCTTGTTCAAGTTCTGAAGTCCTTTCTGTTTTATACGCAGTTAGTCTACCCTAACCGTCTGGTGGAAGAAAAGGCAGGCCACCTGTATGCAGTCTGCCTTTTGTCTAATGCGAAGGCCCGCAGCCGCGCAGGGCTTACAACACCAGTGAGGGTGCTGTGTAGACCCGTGCCTTCAGCTCGCTGTTGAGCATATACAGCCCCTTGCTGTCACCGCCGAACAGCTCCATCTTGGTGATGAGGTCGGCGGCGTTCTTCTCCTCCTCGCCCTGTTCCTTGATGAACCAGTCCAGCATCTGCATGGCGCGGAAGTCTTTTGCCTCGTATGCGGCGGCGTAGATGGCATCGATGCTGGCGGTGACCAGCTTCTCGTGCTCCAGTGCCTTTTTCAGCGGGGTCATGTGGTCGCCTCGTTCCCACTCCGGCTTTGCGATAGCCTCAAAGGTAACGCCCTCGCCGTTATTCTGCAAATACTGATAAAACAGCATGGCGTGATCCCGTTCCTCCTGCGCCTGCACCCGGTACCAGTTCTCAAAGCCGTCCAGTCCGACGGCGGCGTAGTAGTTGGCAAAGTCCAGATACAGATAGGCGGAGTAGAACTCCTTATTGATTTGCTCGTTGAGCAGCTTAGATACGTTAGCGTTCATGATACTTCTCCTCCATAAGATTGTCTTTTTCCTGCTCCCGGCAGGCGGGGCAGATATGCCGTACCCAGAGCGATGCTGGGATGCTCCCTTTTCATCTCCAGGAACACCTGCTCCGCCGTGGGATGCTGCTGCAGCTCCGTTACGGCGGCCAATATCTCCTCTGCGTATTTTGGCATACCGCCAACCCTCCAAATGCAAGAATGAGTCTTATTATTTTGCTTTTATTATACCTATATTTTTTTCTCTGTCAACAACCACAAAAGGCTTGTGCCCCAAAAGCTGCCCCGAAGTACCTTGACAGCTTTAACTGTATCTGTTATAATCACAGTACAAACTGTATCAGCAGAAAACACAGTTGTGTTGGAGGTTGATTATGCGTCAGATATTTCTTTTTGCGGCACTTGCCACCTCGCTTGCGCTGCTGAGCGGCTGCGCGCTGTCCAAGACAAAAGCGGACACGGCGGAGGACATGACAGGCAAGGCGGCGTATCAGAAGATCAGCGCCGAGGACGCCTATGAGATGATGGTCTCGCAGGAGGTCGTGGTGGTGGATGTCCGCACCCGGGAGGAATACGATGGCGGTCATATTGAAAACGCCGTCCTTGTGCCCAATGAGAGCATCGGGAGCGAAATGCCCGAGACGCTGCCCGATAAGGAGGCGACACTGCTGATCTACTGCCGCAGCGGCCGCCGCAGCAAGGATGCTGCACAAAAGTTGCTGGCGCTGGGGTATCAGAGCGTCTACGACTTCGGCGGCGTCATCGACTGGCCCTACGAGCTTGTGAAGGAGGGATGATTGTGGACAGTTCTTTTAATCTGGCCGTCCATGCGCTGGTCTGCCTGAACCACAGTGGACGCTCCCTCAGCAGCGAAGCGCTGGCGGAGAACATCTGCACCAATCCCACCCGCGTCCGCCGGGTGCTGGCGGGGCTGAAAAAGGCGGGAATGGTGGAGACCCGGGAGGGCTTGGACGGCGGCTACCGCCTGACGGCAGACCCGGCGACCCTTACCCTACGGCAGGTGGCGGAGGCAGTGAATACCCGCTTTGTGGACTGCGCGTGGCACAGCGGCGACATTGACCGGGACTGCGCCATCTGCTCCGGCATGGCGGGCGTGATGGACACGCTGTATCGGAACATGAACGAGCAGTGCGCCGCCTATCTCTCGCACATTACGATCACGGATATTGAAACACAGCTTTTTACACAGAAATAGGAGAATTTGATTATGCTTACCATTACGACCAACAGCTTCGAAAATGATGTCCTGCACGCGGACAAGCCCGTGCTGGTGGATTTCTGGGCGCAGTGGTGCCCCTACTGCCGCCGTATTGCCCCGGCCTTCGACAAGGTGGGGGAGCAGTACGCCGACACGCTCATCGCTGGCAAGATCAACTACGACGAGGAGCCGCAGCTCATCGAGCGTTTCGGCATCGACACCATCCCCACGCTGATGCTCTTTAAGAGCGGCGAGGTGATCGGTTCTGTGGTAGCGCCCGGCTCCAAAGCCGCCATTGAGACATTTATCCGGGAAACGCTGGCGCAGTGAGGGCGTGGCTGCAGAGCTCAAGGAGCCTAATCATACAACCAGAGCAGCGCCGCGCCGATTTTTCAAATTATGTGACGCCGTCACAGTAGAACCGCCTGTCATGCGGTATACTATACCCAAACAAAGGAAAGGAGCTGGCAGATATGGCAGCTATGAACATGAATCAGGAGCAGTTTAAGCAGTTGATCCGGGAGGAAAAGCCTGTTTTGGTGGATTTCTGGGCGCCCTGGTGCGGCTACTGCCGGAGGATCGGCCCCGCGTATGAGAAGATCGGAGAGGAATACGCGGACAGCCTCGTTGTCGGCAAGATCAATATTGACGAGGAGCCGCGGCTGGCGGGGGCCGAGGGGATCGCGGTCATCCCAACTCTGGTGCTGTACCGAAACGGAAAGGCCGTGGATTCCGTCACCGCACCCGGCTCAAAGGCAGAGATCGACCGTTTCATTCAGGAAGCCTTGGCGAAATAACGGAGGGTTCAGATATGAACAACAATCATGTTTATGATATGCTCGTGGTGGGCGGCGGCCCAGGCGGCTACACCGCCGCCCTGTACGCGGCACGGGCGGGGCTGGACACCGTCGTGCTGGAAAAACTGTCCGCCGGTGGGCAGATGGCACTGACCGAGCAGATCGACAACTATCCCGGCTTTGAGGACGGGATCGACGGCTTCTCTCTGGCGGAGAAGATGCAAAAGCAGGCGGAGCGCTTCGGGGTACGCAGCGAATACGCAGAAGTCCTCCGCATGGATCTGACGGCGGTTCCCAAGCTCTTGGAAACCAGTGAGGGGATCTTCCGCGGGAAAACCGTGGTGCTGGCCACCGGCGCAGACCCCAGAACGCTGGGCGTAGCCGGAGAGGCGGAGCTGTTGGGCCGGGGCGTGGCCTACTGCGCCGCCTGCGACGGGATGTTTTACAAGGGCAAAACGGTGGTCGTGGTGGGCGGCGGCAATTCCGCCGCGGCAGATGCCCTCCTTCTCAGCCGCGTGGCGAAAAAAGTGATCCTCGTCCACCGCAGAGACACCCTGCGGGCCACCAAGATCTATCACGAGCCGCTGGCACAGGCCGAAAACGTGGAATTCCGTTGGAACAGCGTCGTTTCCGCGCTGCTTTCCGGGGACAGGCTGACCGGCGTCCGCCTGCGGGACACCGTCACCGGTGAGGAAAGCGTGGTGGACTGCGACGGCGTATTTGTCAGCGTGGGCCGACAGCCCGCCACGGCGCTGGCGGTGGGTCAACTGGCGCTGGACGGCGGCGGCTATATCGTGGCCGGAGAGACCACGGAAACCAGTATTCCCGGCGTTTACGCCGTGGGCGACGTGCGGACGAAGCCCCTCCGTCAGGTGGTCACCGCTGTGGCGGACGGCGCGGTGTCAGTCCACATGGCGGAGAAATATATCGCGGAAAACCGATAAGGGAGGTAGATTGAAAAAGCCATGTTTAAGGTCAGGCCGGATACGACCGCAGTGGGGATGCCGACATATCTGCAAGGCAAACTGCCAGAGTGATGGCAGATAAGATAACCCATGTAAGATCGGGAGATATGTTGTCTCTCCATATCCAGTCCACGCAACAGTGAGCAACTGAACACAAAACACAGCCACAGATGTACTCTGCGGCTGTGTTTTTATGCGTTCTCAAGACTCCGGTCTCGCCCCACACCACATCGTGACCTCAACCTGAGATGACGGTACTCTGCCCTTGGGACATAAAGCAAATGAGTAAGACCATCATCTGTACGAGAATAGCTGCAATAGCTGCGGTTTGTTGCAGCTTATTCCGCGCAGAGCTCAGCCACCAGAGCATCCATCTGCGCCTCACTGGTTTGGTTCAGTGCACCGCGCAGCGATACCTCCGTTTCACACAGTCGGAGTTCCTTCATCTTTTCCAACTCGGCGCGCATCAGCCGCGCGGCAGCAGGGGCCCATGAGCCGTTTTCCATGAGGCCGATCCGGCGGTTACGGAATCCCTTTGTCTGTAAATGTTCCAAAAACTCCTTCATGGGCGGGAACAGTCCTCCGTCATAAGTGGAGCAGGCCAACACCAGTTTTCCACAGTAGAATGCGCTGGTCACGGCATAGGAAAGGTCTGTTGCCGTCAGATCGCACATGGTGACTTGCGCACCTTTTCCCTCCAGCTTGCTCTTGAGGGCCTCCGATGCATATGCGGTATTTCCATGGATGGATGCGTGAGCGATCAGGATGCCCTCCGGTTCTTCCGGTTTCCATTGTGACCAGAGATCATAGAGCCGCAGATACTCCCCCAAGTCTTCTGTGAGCATGGGGCCATGGAGCGGGCAGATCGTTTTGATTTCCAGCGCGGAGATTTTTTTCAGCAGCGCCTGCACCTGTGCGCCATACTTTCCGACGATGTTGTAATAATACCGCCGGGCCTGCGGCGCCCAGGGGGCACGGGCAGTCCGTTCCAGTGAACCGAAGCGGCCGAAGGCATCCGCCGAGAACAGGATCTTTTCCTCCTCTTCATACGCTGCCATCACCTCCGGCCAGTGTACCATCGGCGCCAGCAGAAAGCGCAGCCGGTGCAAA
>OMCN01000665.1_pt1 | contig 13650 bp, 7 predicted proteins | sample 1645061 | NCBI WGS metagenome assembly OMCN01 (sample SAMEA103958124, study PRJEB25191) | human gut metagenome | biome: human-associated habitat [ENVO:00009003]; feature: intestine environment [ENVO:2100002]; material: feces | place: Germany | collected 2013/2015 | reverse complement strand
CGAGGGCCGGCGGTGTCTGCGCCGGCCGGTGGCGGCGGTGACGGCGGTGGAGCTGCAGGACCCGCCGGAGGGGCCGCAGCCCTCCCTGATCCTGCGCCGCATGGCGGAAGGGGAGACCCTGTGGGACATCGCCCGGCAGTACCGCACCGATGAGGAGGCCATCCGGGCCGCCAACGAGCTGACGGAGGACCGCCCGGAGGGAATGCTGCTGATCCCCCGGGTGCGATAAGTGAGACCGGCCCCCGCAGGCGAAAGCCTGCGGGGGCCGGTTTGCCTATGGGGGAACCGTCCTTACCGGTTGGGCAGGGACTTCACGGTGACGGTGGTGTGGGCCACCAGCTTGTTCCCGGAATAGATGTGGATGAAATAGGTGCCGGTGCTGTTGTGGCGGGTCAGGTCGGCCGCAGCCACCCAGGCGCCGCCGATGTTCTCACCCTTGTACCAGACCAGATCATCCTGGCCGCCGACGCTGCTCCACACGGCGAAGCGGATATTGCTGTAGCCGGTGGCGCTGTAGAGCCGCAGCTTCATCCAGGCGAAGTCGTCGGTGACGATGGCCTGGGCGCTCTGCTGAGGCGGCATACCGTAGACATTGGCGGTGGTGTGGGCCACCAGCTTGCCGTCGGCATAGACGTGGATGAAGTAACCGCCCAGGGTCTTGTGGTTCAGCAGCTTCACACCGGCGGACCAGGTGCTGCCGGTGAGGCGGCCGTCGTACCAGACCAGGTCGTCCTGACCGTTGGCGCTGCTCCACACGGCGAAGCGGACCTTGCCGTATTTGGCGGTGGTGGTCAGGGCCAGCTCCATGGCGGCGTTATCGGCGGAGACGGCAGCCGTCAGGCCGGGCTTGACGCCGGGGGCGGGAGCGGGCAGGTTCTTGACCTGGGCGGTGGTGTGGGCCACCAGCTTGTTGCCGCTGTAGACATGGATGAAGTAGGTGCCGGTGGTGTTGTGACGGGCCAGATCCACGTCATAGGTCCAGCTGCCGCTGCCGACGTTCTTGGCGGTGTACCAGACCAGGTCGTCCTGGCCGCCGGCGCTGCTCCACACGGCGAAGCGGATGCCGCTGTAGCTGCGGGCGGTATCCAGCCGGATGGACATGGTGCGGCAGTTGTCGGACACCTGGGCCGTGACGGTGTCGGGAGCCGGGAGCTTCGCCACCTGGGCGGTGGTGTTGCCGATGAGCCGGTTCTGGCCGGAGTCGGAGGAGTAGGCGTGGATGAAGTAGGTGCCGGTGCTGTTGTGGTTCACCAGAGGCACGGTGTAGGTCCACTGGCCGCTGGCGTTCTTTTTGGCGGTGTACCAGGTCAGGTCATCCTGGCCGTTCGCGCTGCTCCACACGGCGAAGCGGACGTTGGAGTGGGCGTGGCCGTTGCCGGCGTCCATGGTCACCGTCATGGTGCGGCATTCGCTGTCCACCACGGCGGAGACGGTGTGGCGCTTGGCGGGGGTGCTGGAGGTGTGGGACGCGCCGCAGTAGCGGCAGACGTACTTCACCTGACCGGCGCTGACGCAGGTGCTGGAATCGCTGGCCACGGTGTCGGTGTGGCCCACCACATGGGTGTTCTGGAAGGTCAGACCGCCCAGCAGCTGGCCGTGGATGCCGTGGTTATACACATGGACCAGATACCGGCCCACCACGTTGTACCTGCACATGGGGACCCGGATGGTGTAGGTGCCGTCGCCGTTGGCCTTGGCATTGTACCAAATCAGGTCGTCCTGGCCGTCCTGCTGGCTCCAGGCGGCGGCCATGATGTTGCTGTAGTTCCTGCCCTGACCGGCAGGAGGCGTGATGGTGACCACGATCTCCTTTTCGTCGGCGGACATGCGGCCCCGGATCAGCTGATACAGGCGGCCGTCGCTGCCGAATTCGTACCAGGTCTTGCCGATCAGGCGGCGGCCGGTGTACATGACGCCGAAGTCATCGCCCAGGTCGGAGGTCTCGAAGTAATAGGTGGCGTCGCCAATGTCCTTCCAGCCGGAGGCGATGCGGCCATTCTCGAAGTACAGGGTCTTGCCGTCGTCCCGCTTGACGAAGCCCGTGGGGCCGCTGACCACCACGCCGTCGTCAAAGACGAACTGCTTGCCGTACAGGGTGACCCGGCCATCGTAGGCGATGCCGTTGCTGTCGAAGCAATACACTTCGGGGTCGATGATGAACCAGCCGGTGTGCCAGGCGTTGTTATAGCTGTACATCCGCAGGCCGGTGGCCTCGTCCCGGGCCCAGCCGGTGTAGCCCGCGTCCTTCAGCTCCACGGTCTGGCCGCAGAAGGAGCAGACCAGCTTGCCGTCACGGACGTACACGGTGTCGCCGGAGAAGTCGTGGCCCTTGTCGCGGCACACGGAGGCGGGCACCCGCATGGTGTAGGTATCCAGCAGGGACTGGGCGCCCTCGGCGCTGACGGAGTAGGTGCGGACGGTCATGGCGTCGGCGGTGGCCTCCACGGCCAGGTACAGGGAGTCATACTCCTGGGACACCTGGGCGAAGTGGAAGTCGGGGTTGTTGACGGCCTTGTACTCGGTGCTGCGGGACTTTTCGCCCAGGTCGCCGCAGATGTAGTACAGCACGCCCTTGCCGTAGGTGGCGGGCAGGCGGCCGTTCTGGGTGGCCTCGGACACGGGCTGGCCGTTCTTGAGGACCATGGTGCGGGCATAGCTGTGGTCATGGCCGGAGAACACCACATTGATGCCGGCGGCCTCAGCGGCGGCGGGGATATAGCGGTTGAAGGCCTCGCTGCTGCCGTTGGGATTGGTGTAATACGCGGGCTGGTGGACCGCCAGCACCTTCCAGGTGCAGTCGGACTTGGCGGCGTCCTGGATCAGCCACTGGCAGGCGTCCTCCAGGTTGGCGGCAAAGTTGATGACCGCCACGTACACATCGCCGTACTCCACGGAGTAATACAGCTTGTCGGGCAGCGTCCACAGGCTGGAGGCGTTGCCGCCGGACAGGTCGCCGTAATATTCATGGTTGCCCATGACCTGCACCACGGGAATGTCGGCGTAGTTCCGGGAGAACACGTCCAGGATCTCGCTCCACTGGCCCAGGCTGCCGCCGTTGTCCACGAAGTCGCCGGTCTGGATGCCGAAGTTCATGGACTGGCCGTTGATATTGGCGGCAATGGCGTTCATCAGCTGGATCTCCTCCTGATCGCTCTCGGCATTGCCGGAGAGTTGGGTATCGCCGATGACGAAGAAGCGGGTGGTGTCCGCGCCGGGCTGGCTGGTGGTGAAGGTCATGTTTTCAGACCACTTGCTGCCGTCGCCCACCCGATAGACGTAGGTGGTGCCGGGCTTCAGGCCGGTCAGGGACACGGAGCTGACATAGGCCGCGTCGCCGGAGGTGGTGAACTCGCGGAGGGTCACCTGACCCTGGGCGCTGGAGGGGAAGCTGCCCTTGAAGCTGCTCTGCTGGCAGTACTGCACGGTGGCCTTGGCCTGGGCCGTCAGGGGATTGGTGACCCAGGTGATGTTCTGGCAGCTCTGGGCATTGGGGGTGGCGTTGAGCTGCACAAAGCTGGGCATACCATCGGCGCTGCCGCCGGCCCGGCGGGTGACGATGACCGTCTCAAAGGAACGGTGATTGTCCTTCCGGGCGGTGACGCCGGTACGGGAGCCGGCGGAGAGCTTGTTGAAGTAGTCGGTGCTGACCTGGCCGGAGGCGTTGGTGGTTCCGATGCGGGTGTCGCCCACATACAGGTCCACGCCGGAGGCGGCCTTGCCGTTGATGTCCTTCACATACAGCCGGGCCGCTGCCGCACCCTCCACCATGATGTCGGAGGTGACGGTGTAGTAGCCCTGCATGGGCAGGCGCAGGCTGCCGGTGGAGGTGGTGTAGGTGACGCCGTCACAGGTGTAGGTCACGGTGACGGAGATGGGCAGGCTGTCCAGCGCCGTGGCCCCGGCGGGCATGGGCATGGTGAAGGTGAACAGGTCCTTCCCGGCAGAGCCCGTGCGGTTCATATTCACGGTGACGGTCTTTTCGGTGGTGGTGCGGCGGGCGGCAGAGCTGGAGCCCTGGAAGCCTGTGCCGTAGGCCAGGGAGGCGCAGGTGTTGAAGGCGCCCTTGCCGCCGTTTTCGTCGGTGTCGAACAGGTCCACGCTGCCGTACACGATCTGGGCGGTGACGGAGTCGATCTTACCGGCGTTGGGGGAGGTGACGGACACCACATAGTTCTCGCCCACCAGGGCATAGGACGGGGTGTCCAGGGTCACGGTGGGGATATTGGCGGTGCCCTTCACGGTGAAGGAGCGGGTGACGCTGGCCCGGTTGCCGAAGCCGTCCATGATCTCCACCTTGATGCTGTGGCGGCCATTGGGCAGTGTCACGGTGCCGGTAACGGCCTGGTCGGTGTTGGCGAAGTTCCGGATATCCTGGCCGTCGATGGTGATGACGGTGTTCTCGGCGGACACGCCGGTGCGGTTCTCACCCTGGGGATCATAATACCCGGTAAAGAATTGCAGCTCATTGTCCGTCAGGACGGTGGAGCCGTCCTCGGCCAGCTCCGTCAGGTCGGAATAGCCGGTGATGGAGGAGCTGCCGCCCCGGACGGAGGTGATGACGGGGTTTTCCAGGTCGTCGGCGGTGGTACCGTATACCGCGCGGATGTTGTCCACATACAGGCTGCCGGCGGCCCGGGAGCCGCAGGTGATCTTGTTGCCGTCCACGTCGCCGGTGCCGCCCTCGATGATGATGGTCCACAGCAGCACCTGACCGGCGGTGATCTTCAGGGGATGATTCTCCACATCCTGGGCCTTGTCATACACGCTGCTGAGGTCGGCCTCCACATACTTCCAGCCGGTCCAGTTGATGCCGGTATACTGGGTGGTGGTCTCCACGGTCTGGCCGGCGGCGTTGACAGTGGTGGTCTTCAGGTGCAGCAGGCTGGTGGAGACGTACTTTTCCCCGTTCCAGTAGGACACGCTGGTGGACAGCCAGTAGTTGGGCGTGCCCTCGGGAGCGTAGACCCACATACCCAGGGCGGTGGGCTTGCCCTCGATGACCACGTCCTCGCCGCTGTAGCGGAGATACTCGTTGGTGTTGTTGGTGCCGGAGATCTTGGTATAGTCGTAATGATACTCCAGGGACTTCTGGCCGAAGCGCACGGGGCCTTCATCGGAGCCTACCCGGCGGGCGTACATATCCCACGCGCCCTCCTGGGCGGTGGCGATGGCGCCCACATAGTATTCATAGCCCATGGAGCGGAACAGGGTGGCGGGGTCCTGGGCGCAGTCCCAGCTGTAGGGCGCGCCGGCGGAGTTGCAGTGCCAGGCGGGGTTGCTGTTGATAAAGTCGGGGCAGGCCAGGCCGAAATCGGTGATGGGGCCATAGGGGATGTCCAGGCCGTTGGGATCCTTGGACACCTGACCGGCCACGCCAAAGCCGTTGGCGCTGACGCCGGGCAGATCATGGCCGCTGCGGTCAGGGAAAGCGTCCAGGTTGCCCCAGACGGCGTTGGCACCCACGCTGACGCCGGACTTGGAGCTTTCATCCTCGAAATCCAGGAGGATGGTGGGCATTTTGCCGATCTCCACGGTGACGGTGTCGGTGAGCTTCTGGCCGTTGGCCTTGGTGTAGGTGACGGTGATCTCCGCCTTGCGGGTCTGGCTGGCCTTGGCCGCCGTGTGGAGCCGGTTGTCCACGATGGTGCCGATGCCGTCGGCGGAGACACCCTCGGTCAGGGAGCGGATGCTCCAGGTGAAGTCGCCGTCGTGATAGTGGATATCCCGCAGGCTGCTCTTGACGGTCAGGCCCAGGTCGCTGGTCTTTTCATAGTCCAGGGACAGGCTCTTGCCGGAGAAATACACCTGGTCGGGCTCGGCGATGGTGACGGAGGCGGAGCCAACGTCCTGCCCCTGATAGGTCAGGCGGACCCGGACCTCGCCCACATAGCCCCTGGCGGCGGTGAACACGCCGGTGGAGGCGTCGATCCGCCCGGCGGCGGGGGTGTCCAGCACCCAGGTCAGGCCGCTTTCCGGCAGGTCGGCCGCGCCGCCTGCGGAGTCAGCGCCCAGGGCCGTGAAGGCCACCTGGCTGCCGGGGGTATAAAGCTCATTCTGGGGGCTGACGGAGGCGTGGTCGAAGTCGCCGTCGAAGCGGGCGGTGGACACCACCAGCAGGGCGTCGGACACGGTGCGCTCCAGGCCGTCGCTGGGGCTGTTGCGCACCAGTAGCTCGTCGGTGCCCTCATAGCGGGCGGCCACGGTGGCGGAGCCGCCGCCGTCCAGATAGATGGCGGTGACGCAGCCGGCATCCTTCAGGAAGCTGGCCACCTCATACATGCTCATGCCGATGGACATGGGCTCCTGGCGGCCGTCGGCCTCGAAGAACACCACGGAGCCGTCGGCACGGATGCCCACGCTGTTGCGGGGCATGCGGTCGCCCTGGTCCAGGCCGGGAACGATCTGGCCGTTTTCCACCAGCATATAGGGGCCGGAAACGGCCTCCACCACGTCGGAGGTGTCGCTGCCGGCGGGGCGAATCACGGCGGAGCCGTCCTTCAGAATGGCGAAGAAGGGCTCGGCGCCGGTTTTCACCAGGTTGCCCTCCATGATCAGATAGCCGGTGGGGGCGCCGGTCTGCATATTGTAGTAGTCGGCGTTGGTGGCCAGGACCACGCGGCCCTCGGTATCCGAGGCCCGTCCGTAGGCAGCGGCCTGGGCGGTGGTCTGGGACATCTCCCATTTCAGCTTGCCGCTGTCCACCATGGCCTTGCGCTGGGCGGCGGTGCTGCCGTCATAGTAGTATCCGGTGTAGCTGGCCTTCAGGGTCACGTCCTTGGACAGGTCGATCTCCGAAAGGTAGCCCACCACCTGGCTGCCGTTGACGTTGCGCATGACCACCTTTTCCAGGGTCACGCCGCTGGCCACGGCATTCTTGGTGCGGGTAATGGGAGTGAGCCCGGCGGCGTTGCCGGCCAGGGTATCCGCCTGGGGCAGCTGGGCATCGGGTTCGGCGGTGTCGGTCTGTGTCTGCTGGACGACAGCGTCCGGCTCCGGCTCCTGGAGCCCGGCGGCCCAGGCCTGGGGCATGACCAGGCTGGCGGCCATCAGCAGCGCCAGAAGCAGTGATAGTGCTCTTTTCATCTTTTTCCTCCGTTACAGTTTGATTTCCAACACTTGATCGGGGTGCTCTCTCCGGGGTGCGGTCCCTCCTTTCAGTTCACGGTGACGGTGGTGTGGGCCACCAGGTTCTGTCTGGTATTGCCGTAGACATGGATGAAGTAAGTGCCCTTGTCCCGGTGCTGGGACAGGTTCACGGTATAGGACCAGTCGCCGTTGGACTGCCTGACCGCCTGGTACCACTGCAGGTCGTCCTGGCCGTTGGCTGCGCCCCAGGTGGGGAACCAGACCTTCGTCAGATCGCTGCGGCCCGTCAGGGTCACGGTCATATAGCGGCCGCCGTCGTGGAGGCGGGTCCATACCTGGGGGGACACCACCTGGGACACGGAGGCGGTGGTATGGGCCACCAGGTTCTTCTTATTGTTGCCGTAGGCGTGGAGGAAGAAGCCTCCCGCGCTCTTGTGATTGGCCAGAGGCACCCGGCAGGTCCAGGAGCCGTCCGGCTGCTTGGTGGCCTCGTACCAGCGCAGATCGTCCTGACCGTTCACGGCGCTCCAGGTGGGGAACCAGACCTGGGTCAGGTCGCCGCGGCCCGTCAGGGTCACGTCCAGATAGCGCCCGTCGGCGGACAGGGCGGCCTTCATCTCCGGCCCGGGGATCTTCTCCACATGGGCGGTGGTGTGGGCCACCAGGTTCTTCTTGTTGTTGCCGTAGGCGTGGATGATATAGGTGCCGGTGGTGTTGTGGCGGGACAGAGCCACGGAATAGGTCCAGGAGCCGTCGGCCTGCTTCTTGGCCTCGTACCACTGGAGGTCATCCTGGCCGTTCTTCTCGCTCCAGGTGGGGAACCACACCTGGGTCAGGCCGCTGCCGCCGGTGAGGGTCAGGTTCAGATACCGTCCGTCGGCGGACAGGGCCGCCTTCAGGGCGGGCTTCTCCGGCTGCACCAGGTTGTCCACCACCACGGTGCCGTGGTCCAGCAGACCCTGGGGCAGGCCGTTCTGGTTGTAGACATGGACCATATAGGTGCCGGTCTCCTGGTGGTTGATCAGGGGCACCTCGGCCACCCAGCGGCCGTTCTGCTTCCTGGCCTGGTACCAGTGCAGATCATTCTGGCCGTCCTGCTCTCCCCAGACGGCGAAGCGCAGGGAGGTCTGGCTGGGAGCGGAGTAGGTCAGGTACATCACCGTGCGGCTGGCGTTGAAGTAGTACCCCAGCTGCTGGGGACGCACGGTGGGGGTAAAGGCATTGGCCCGGCCGGTGAGCCAGGTGCGCACCCGGCTGAGGGCCTCGTCATAGGTGGGGGCGAAGGGGGTGCCGCCGGGCTTGGGATTGGCGGCGCCCAGGGTGCTCCAGCGCAGGTAATTCAGGTCGGCGGAGACGCCGATCTCGTCCCGCAGGCCGTCCACCTGACCGGCCATGCCGGTAAGCACCGGCTTATACCGGGTGTACAGCTCCTGCACCCGCTGATAAAACGCCGGGATGTTCAGCATCTTCTTCATCAGCACGGAGGTGCTGCTGGCGTTGTAGTCGGTGACCTTTTCGTTCTTGTTGCCCATGCAGGTGTCAAAGTCCCACAGGGGGCCCACATGGAGCACGTCGGACGCGCCGTCCTGATACCAGAAGAAGCTGGTGAAGAAGGACTCGCCGTTGAGAACGTACTCGTTCATCAGATAGTAGCGGGCCAGGGAGTCCACGTCGATCATTTCATTGAGCTGGCTCAGGGACAGATTCTCCCAGCCCTGGGAGGTCAGCGCCGTGGTCAGGCGGGTCATGGCCGTCTGGAAATTGGCCATGGCCTGCTGAATGTGTTCGTCGTCTTCCTCCACGATCTCCTTCAGGGCGAACCAGCTGTTCAGCCGGCTCTCAAAGAAATAGTGGTCCTCGTCCGTGGCGAAGCCGTTGTCCAGCTCGAACATGGCCCCGGCGGGGTCCTGCAGGTTCAGGCGGCCCTTGCCGATCTCGGCCTTTTCGCCCAGCAGATACACGCCCAGGTACTGGCCGTCTATCCACAGGTCCACATATTGATATTCCGTCACGAAGGGGAAGTCCATCTGCTCCGCCGCGTCATACACCAGCCGGGTGCGGATCATGCTGTCGTCGGAGGCGTTGGCCAGCAGAATCCACTTCTTGGCGGCGGGCATGCCCAGCACGGAGGTCTTTTTGCTGAACTTGATCTGGTAGGGCTTTTTGGCGTATTCCCGCCAGGTGGAGTTGCCCCGGCCCTTGATCTCCACGGTGCCGGTGAGGACGTCGTCCCCGTCCGTCAGCACCAGGTCGTTGCCGGGATATTTCACGTCCTTGTCCTGGTGGATCTGGTCCAGGGTGGTACCGTTGAGGGTCAGCCGCAGGCTGGGCAGACTGCTCTGCCGCAGGCACACCGTCTCGGTTTTGCCGCCCTCCAGGGTCAGGGTCACCCGGTCACGGTCGGCGAAGGCCCCGGTCAGGGTGCCGCCATCCCGGTCCAGTGTGCCGGCGGAGGCCGCCGTCACGCTGCCGCTGAAGGACAGGACCGTGTCTGCCGGGCTTTCGTCCTGGGGCAGGAACAGGTACCACACCCCGTCCTTTTCGGATTGGTACCCCTGGTTGGTCCACTGCCGGTCATCCACGGTCCAGCAGCGGAAATCGTTGTCTCCGGCGAAGGCCCTGGCCGTCAGCAGCACCGTCAGCAGGACGGCGGCCAGCAGCGCCCACAGCCAGGCACCGGATTTTTGGATCACTTTCATGCATCTTTCTCCCATCTGAAAAGGATAGAGCGGGTGCGGGCGATTTTATACGATAAAGCGCCGCTGTTCCGCTAATCACACTCCATTATAACAGCTGTACGGCGGAATTTCAACCGGATTTTCCCGCGTACCCGCCAAAAATCAGGCGGGATTTTGGATAAAAAGCATAAAATAAGGGCTCCGGCAGGGGAAATCCTTATGCCGAAGCCTCTATTTATTAAGGTGTACCGGATGCGCGGCAAATGACTCAGTCCTCGCGGCTGGCCAGCACGTTCATGGAGACGGGCTCATCGCTGGCAACGGGGGCAGACAGATTGACGCTGGAATAGCCGCCCCGAAGGTCGGCACCATCCTCAAACGTCTTGGTGCAGCGGTCATACTCCACCTGCATCACGGAGGAGATGGTGTGGCGGCCATAGTCGTCCAGCTTGGCGTACTGGTCCAGGATCCGCTGGGTGTCCTCCGTCAGGTGGATGTTCTCCTCGCCCAGGGCGCAGATGCCCAGTGTGCGGCAAATCTGGACCACCGTGTCAAACGAAGAACCGCCGATGCCGTTGTGCAGTGCGCTGTTGATGGTGGACAGAGGAATGCCAACTGCAAAAGCAAACTGCCGGACGCTCTTGTACTGGCGGGAAATTTCGTCCCGTACGATGTTGGTAAGTTTGTCCATAATTCGACCCTCTTTACTGTAGATTCCAGAAACGACTTTGCTTCCGGATGAACTGATTATATCAAGTCAAACGAGGAATCGCAATAGGGAAACGTGAAAAATAATAAATTTTTTACAGCCTGCCGCTATTAAATAAATCCATATGGGGGCAATTTCCTCTTTTCATTTGGGCGCCTGTGTGATACACTGTACAGGATAGGGGGGAGGGCTCCTGTGAAGAAAAAGTGGTCGCCCCGGACGGCTGCGGGGCAAATCGCGGTGCAGCTGGTGCGCCGGTATTATCTGCATGACGTGGGCCGGGACAGCGCGGCCCTGACCTATTACCTGCTGTTTGCGCTGTTTCCGCTGCTGGTGTTCATCAGCACCCTGCTGGGCATCCTGAAGCTGGACGTGGACAGCGTGACCCAGGTGCTGTCCCAGATCGTTCCGGCGGACGTGATGTCGGTGCTGGAGTCGTATCTTGAATATGTGTCCGCCAACGCCAGCCGCCAGCTGCTGTGGTTCAGCCTGATTTTCTCCGTCTGGTTCCCCATGCGGGCCACCAGCTGCCTGCTGCACTCCCTGCGCAAGGCCTTCGGCCTGGGTCCGCCCCGGAAAATGCTGGTCAATCAGCTGGGGATTCTGCTGTTCACCGTGTGGCTGATCCTGACCATCGGACTGACGTTGCTGCTGGTCACGGTGGGCCGCCGGGCGCTGGAGTTTCTCTCCGGCCTCATCGAGCTGCCGGCGGGGTTCATCGACCTGTGGAGCTATCTGCGGTTTATCGTTCTGGGCGTGGTGATGTTCCTGATGCTGACGGTACTGTATATGCTGGCACGGGGGCAGCGGCGGCCTTTGAAGGAAGTGGCCCCCGGGGTGGGCATCTCCCTGGCGGCGTGGATGGTCCTGTCCCTGGCCTTTTCGTATTATGTGGAGAATTTTGCCAATTATTCCGTGCTGTACGGCTCCATCGCCACGGTTGTGGTGGTGCTGCTGTGGCTCTATATGAGCGGCACGGTGCTGATTATGGGCGCGGAGTACAGCGCCGTGATACTGCGCCGCAGGCGCAGCCGGCTACCGGAGAGCAGCGGAGAGGAGCAAGCATGAAGATCATCATTGTGGGCAACGGCAAGGTGGGCTATGCCATTGCCCGGCAGCTGGCGGTGGAGGATCACGACATCACCATCGTGGACGACGACGCCGCGGCCCTGCACCGGGCCGACAGCACCCTGGACGTGATGTGCGTGGAGGGCAACGGCGCCAGCATCAGCGTGCTGGACGCGGCGGGGGTCCGCAGCGCGGACCTGGTCATCGCCGTGACCAGCCTGGACGAGACGAACCTGGTGTGCTGCCTGATCGCCAAGAAACTGGGGGCGCAGCACACCATCGCCCGGGTCCGGAACCCGGAGTACCGCCGGGACGCCGGGATGCTGAAGCGGGAGATCGGCCTGGATATGCTGATCAATCCCGACCTGGGGGCGGCCCAGGAGATTGCCCGGATCCTGAGCTTCCCGGCGGCCTTCTCGGTGGAGCCCTTCGCCGGAGGGCGCATCGACATGATCGGCTTCCGGGTGACGGAGGAGGACTCCCTGGCGGGGGTGTCCCTGAACGATTTCCATCGCAACCGCCTGGCGGAGGTGCTGATCTGCGCCGCCCACCGGGGGGACGACATCATCATCCCCGACGGCTCCTTTGTCCCCCGCAGCGGGGACAAGCTGTACATGGTGGGCACCAAGGCGGAGCTGCAGAAGATGCTGCGGGGCATCGGACGCACCCTGCAGAAGGTGAAGAACGTGTCCATCCTGGGCGGCAGCCGCATCACCATGTACCTGACCTGGGAGCTGGCCCGCAGCAATACCAAGGTCCGGATCGTGGAGATGAAGCACGACAAGTGCCTGCGTCTGTCCGCCGAGCTGCCCGGGGCCATGATCATCGAGGGCGACGGCACCGATGCCGACCTGATCGAAAGCGAGAACATTTTCGAGACCGACGCCTTTGTGGCGCTGACGGACCGGGACGAGGAGAACCTGCTGATGGCGCTGACGGCCCAGCGGGCCGGGGTGCCCAAGGTGCTGACCAAGATGACCCGTCCCAACTACATGGACCTGGTGCAGGAGACGAAGCTGGGCAGCATCATCAGCCCCAAGGACCTGACCTCCAACCAGATCACCCGCTATGTCCGTGCCCTGGCCAACTCCCAGGGCAGCACCGTGGAGAGCCTTTACAAAATGCTGGACGGCTCCGTGGAGGCGTTGGAATTCACCGCCACGGCCTCCAGCCGGTCGGTGCTGGACAAGCCCCTGAAGGACCTGACCCTGAAAAAGGGCGTGCTGCTGGCGGCCATTGCCCGGGAAAACAAAATCATCATCCCCGGCGGTTTCACCACCATCCAGGAGGGGGATCATGTGGTGGTGGTTACCAAGTCCCAGGTGTTCGACGACCTGACGGACATCCTGCTGTAAGTAAATAAAAACCTTCAAAACCAACGGAATCCAACGACAAAGGAGGCGGCGACATGAGAAAGTACGGAATCTGCCTGCTGCTGGGGCTTTGCCTGCTGCTGACGGCCTGCGCAGCGGGGCAGGACACCGGCATCTCGGCCCAGGCGGACTATACCGTTTATCAGCAGGACGGCGAGCTGGTGATCCTGACCCAGCCGGAATGAAAAAGTGAGAATATAAACAAAGCCTCCGGCTTGAACAGCACCCCATTTGTTAGACAGTATGATATACTATCTAACAAGTGGGGTGATTTTATATGCCAAAGGGCGTACCGAACAAACGGTATACACCGGAGTTCAAGAAACACGTAATTGAAACGATGCAGGAAGAAAAGCTGAGCTATAGCGAAACAGCGCGGAGATTTGAGGTAAACGACCACCACAGGATTCAGGCTTGGGAACGCATCTATCTGACCGAAGGTCCGGAAGGCTTCACAGTCGAGCGTCGCGGCCGCGGTCGCAAAGGAGGAGGCCGTGCGCCAAAGCCGCTCCCGAAACAGGTGGAGGAGAATCTGCTGGCGGAGGTGCAGCGGCTGCGAGCAGAAGTGGATTACTTAAAAAATTTGCAAGCCTTGGTTTTGGAGGACGAGCAACGCCAGCGCAAAAAACGCTGGTAGTTCAAAAGCTGAGGCAAAAACATTCTCTTGAAATTCTTCTTTCCATCGCTCAACTGCCCCGTGCAACTTTCTACTATCATTTGAAGCAGATGCAGAAAG
>OMCN01000657.1_pt1 | contig 13734 bp, 7 predicted proteins | sample 1645061 | NCBI WGS metagenome assembly OMCN01 (sample SAMEA103958124, study PRJEB25191) | human gut metagenome | biome: human-associated habitat [ENVO:00009003]; feature: intestine environment [ENVO:2100002]; material: feces | place: Germany | collected 2013/2015 | reverse complement strand
TTTTTGCCTTTTTCACATTTATTGTATTCTTCTTCGATAACCGCATATAAGTCTGTGAGTAACGGAAACTTGTTGTGAGGTATTTTATCAAGATTGGTGTTTTCAAATATGTTGAATTTAGCATAAAGTTTTCCGAGCATTATTTCAAGCGTATCTATAGCTGCGTCAGAAAAATCTTTGTAACAACGGAAAAAATCCTTGAGGTATGATATATGTTGTGACAGTGCAGAGGTTTTACTGAATGCCTCGACCTCAAGCATAGTTTGATTATCATCAGTTGCCCATGGAGTGGGTTCAAGAGGATTTATCGTATATTTGCCGCCCATAAGATCAATATTTACACCGCCGAGATTATTTGTCAGCTCTACATATTCTACATTGGGATCGATGTTCAGTATATCAAATCCGGATTCTCTCAGGTTGGTAAGGATAAGCTTTAATAGAAAAGATTTGCCTTCACCTGCATTACCGAGAATTACAATGTTGGAATTGGTTTTATCGTCACTTCTGACATCAAAATCAACGCATATACTGCTGCCGTATTTATCTTTTCCGATGTACAGCCCCTTCTCGTCGGTTTTACCACTGTAATTCAGTGGATATAGATTAGCTGCTGAGCTAATTGGCATAACCCGTTCGAATAAGTTTCCGAACATATCTCTGCCGAAAGGAAGGGTTGCAATAAATCCTTCTTTTTGCTGTAATAACAGCCTGTCGTAACTGATTTTGGAACGTATCAATTCCATTGAAATATCAGCCTGAAGCTCAGTCAGCCGTTCCTTTGAAGAAGATTTCAATTGAATGAACACCGAGGTATGGACCATTGATTCATTATTTCGACGTATGTCTGTGAGCATTTCCACCATATCGCTTAGATTGCTCTCAGCGTCTATGGCTTCAGCAAGCTTGGTCGTTGTGTTCTTCTGAGCGTTATTCTTTCTGTCGGCGTGTTCTATAATCTGATTTTGTTCAGCCGCTGAAACCGGGCGATTATATATCTTCAGCGTAACATTTTCGTGGTCTGCAATATGTGACAAGATTGCCTGTTCCTGCGTTTTCGGCGCATATTCTCTGATTGCCCACACAGAGCAATAATTATTGCCGCATATATAATAATCGGGATAAAATCTGAGTACAGACGGCGTAATGCGGTCAAAGTATGATTGAATGCGTATTTCTTCTTCCTGCTCAGGCGTCAACTCAACCGCTTTTTTATTACATATTTTCATTTGTTGCTCCCTCCACATCTGCAATTTCAGCACCATATGATGATATGCCGAAATATACAGCTAAAAATTGTTTTAAATCTGATTTTTCAAGCCGTTTGCAAACAAAATCGTATTCGCTCATACACTTTTCCAGCCGGGATACAATCGTTCCGACGAGATCTTTAGATTGATTGCGAAATCTGTATACAAGATAAAACTGTCGTGAGTTCGACAATTCGCTTTGTATACTTTCCATATGTTCGAGATCTTTAGTGAGCAATTCACGAACAGCGTTATTTTCCTCGTCGTCTATACGAGTGCTTATAAATATTTTGTTGTTGTCAAAACATTCGCAGCCATCTGTGCAGAAAATCTGTATATTTGGAAAAGCAGTAAGAAGATCCATTAATTTTTCAATCTTAATTTGTACTGATTCCAAAGACATAACGGCAATGTTAGACGGTAGTATCGAAAAAACTACATACTCGGCTTTTCCGGCTATCAAACCGTATTTGCCGAAAGTTTCAAGGCCTAAAAGCTGTTGAACGGTTTTCTTTTTCGTTTTAATTTTCATATTATCCTCACTTCCATAGATATTTTTGTTGCTCTAACAAAAAGTGCTTTGCAGCAATCGTTACATAGCTGCATAATGTACGATCTTCCTCTGTCACGATCGTTAATATGGCATACACAAACAAAAAAACAAATTGCTCGGCTCTTAATGTGTTTGCGAGAATCGTAACACATATTATAGAGAAAAATACAATAACAATAAAATCTCGTGCCTGCCATTTGAGAATTTTTGTTTTCGATTTGAGGTTCTTTGGGTACAAGTAATTTTTCATTGTTTTCACCTACTTTGCAACTGCACGAATAAATCTCATGCCGCTTAATGCTGTATTAGCTGTCATTGATACAGCCATCATGTTTCCGCGAATAGACGTATCTAATCCGAATCTGTCAGCTATACGTGGGACTTCTGTAGCAGACAGGATAAGACACGTACCTATGAGCCAATCGCTTTGAATTGTAATTAACCCGGTAAAGAAAAGTGTAGTTTGCATAAATGACGTAAAGCATAATGCTATAACTTGCTTTATCCAACCATTGAATCCATCACTGTAGCCTCGTGGGAGATTAAGCATATACAACGAGCCAACGCCGATAAGAGTAAGTAATATACCGCCTCTTTTAACGTTAGCAAAGAACACCTTCACGGTTGCGTACAATATCATTAAAATGAATATCACATTAACAAAATTGACGTTAAATTCTACAAGATGATGATAATAATTCTCATCGGTTACCTGATCAATTATTGAACGGGAAACAGAATCTTGAGTATATACTGCAAAATTATATAAACGTTCCGGCAATATAGTAAATAGACTTACTGCCAAAACCGCTTTTAACCAATTTATAGCAGTTGTCTTTACGTCGCCTTTGCCGTTGCTGTATTCGATAACCATATCCGATATTGATACAACTAATCCGATTGCAAATAACGCCCAGCCGAGTATGTAGAAGAAATTAACAAGTGATTGAACCCAAGGAAGGCGAAACAGATCAGATCCGGTTTCATTTATCTTGGTGAAAACAACTTTTATAACACTGAAAATAACTTCATAAATCCAGTTAATAATACCATTAAATATGCTTGAAACGAATCCATCAACTGAAATTCCGAGTACGTCAAATAGCCAGCCCATACTTAAACCCTCCTTATGTTCGTATCATTTTTTTGCTTGAAGGAGTTTCTGTGAAAATATCATCTTCTTCAAGCGAGTAATCGGTTATAAGCTCGTTAATATCGCTTACATTTTCTTCTTTATTCATTTCATTCTCCTGCTCATCGATATGCTGTTTTTTAATTACTTTGCTAATCGATTTTCGATCAGCATAATATACTGTTTTAACCTCTTTAATCTCAGCGTTCAGCTTTTCATCGTAGCGTATGCCAAGTTTTTCATAAAACAGAAGCTGCACTTTGAACGGCGACATTCCTGTTTTAGTACAAATAAATGTTCCTTTTGGCAAGCACTTCAGCTCATCGGCTGTAATTAATTCTCGTCCCGTCATCTGTAATTGCTGAGATTGGTGACCGCTGTTTTTGCCTCCGTTGCCTTTAGAAATACTACCTGTCAGAATAGTCTGCTTCCCGAGGTCTTTTGATAGCTTTTCGGCAGAAGAACTACCGGGAGCAAAACCGCCAAACAGCATTAGTTGTGTGTTATCAACGATGATTTCAGCCCCTTGCTTTCCATAGTTTTTTTCAAGTTGTGCGAAAGATTGTATAATTGCAACGATAGACACTGAACGTGAGCGCAGGGCGGAGAACATTGCTTCAACTCCGCTTATTGGCGGCATTGTACCAAACTCCTCGAAATATATCATTATACGTTTATCTAAATGACCGCCGTTTTCATCGGCAATATGGTATATTTCTCGGCTGATTTGTTCTATAATCAGATTAGCAATTACATACTTTGTTCTGTCTTCTTCGGGAAGTACAATAAATACAGCACATTTTTCTTTACAGAGTGTTTCAGTATCGATTGCTGTGTTAAAGCATAAAATCTGTTCGGTTTCTGTGTCAATGAGTGAATTTAAACGTGACAGGGCAGTAGAGATGACCGAGAGTGCTGCTTGATCTGCATTGTTAATCGCCGCACCTGATAACCATCTTGCTTTATGTTCCGGCGGTAGCAATTTAATCAGATCAGCAAAGTATGTTTCCGATTTAAGTTGTGACTTTTTCTGTGGTTTTGCTTCTAACAACTCTATCATCAGTTTCAGCACGGACACTATATGACATTCTTTGTCATTTCCGTATTCGGCAATAATCAGAATCAGGGCTGCTATTAATCCCTTTGCAGCATCATAGAAGTATGTGTTTGCTCCGTATTTGTCACCATCGGCGGCAATTATACTGTCGGCAACGATTTTTGCGTATCGCTCTGATTTGGCTTTTGCGCTGATATTCAAAGGATTATTTTTGTGTTCATCCATATATTTTTTTACAAGATGTAACAGATTAAATCCATCTGATTTAAGCGGATTCCGCAGATCTATCACTGATATTTTATAACCGTAACGTTTTGCGGCTACATAACCGCAATTTCTGTATATATCTCCTTTTGTATCAGTACTTATAAAACTCATACCTGCCGCACAGCAGTATTCAATGTTAGGTTCAAGAAAGAATGTGGTTTTACCTGTTCCTGCAGCTGCAATCATCAATGTATGTACATCACTTGTATCAATCAATGCGTATGTATCTTTCCCCTTTTTTTCAAAACCGACTATTGTTCCGTCAATTGTTGGTCTGCAAGCACCCATACGCCATAATTGCGGCTCATATTTTAGAATTGAAAAGTTTTGTGAAATTTCCTTGTGTTCCGCCCAGTGAGCGGTTCCGTGCTGTCCGTTACCGACCTTGCGAGCCTTGATTTTGTCAAGGCTGTAATTCTTCCCTATAACAGCGAATATTATCATAGCCAAAAAGACAATTGCTATAATAACTATAAATACATACTGTTGCATATTATCAACCTCCCATCGTCATAACGGCAGTTTCAGCAATGATTTCCGATTGTGCCTGTTGCATTTCAAGAGTCATGCTTGCTTCAATCGATACTGCTGTTTGCGCTATTTCATAGAAACGTTTTGCAACGCTTTTACACGTGTCGGTTTCTCCTATTTTAAATGCACATTTAATTTGTTCGGTCAATTGCTCGATTTTTGTTTGCGGCTTACCTTTTTCTCTATATGCTCTGAAATCTTTATTGATACGATTGGCTAGTTTTTCATACATAGCGGTATAGTCAATCGTCGAATCATCAAGTTTCAGTGTTTGAACACTATGATCCAGTGCAAGAGCGGCTATATCGGTATACAGTCCTTCTGCAAGCAAATCTTCAAATCCGGGTGATAATGTATCATTTTGCGGCTCGATTTCATCTACAACATTAGCAACAGCATTTTTCAGCGGGTGAACATTTGCCGGAATATATTCTTCGCCATAATTATGTTTAAGGTCTTCGTTCCAGTCTTTTGCCTGTGAAGTTGCCCGTCCGATATGCTGATAGCCTTTTGAATAAAGTATATCTCGTATTCGTTCGGCAGCGTCTATTCCGCCTTCATCGTTGTCCGTACATAAAACTACATGCTGAAGATGAGGATAGTCTGACAACGCCTGAAGAAGCGAACGCTCTGAAATACCGTCAAGAGCTATATAGCTATGCTTTTGCCAATCAGCCGGATATAACGTTATAAATGACAACATATCTATCGGTGCTTCGAAGACTAATATCATATCATCAGTGCCGATATGGCAAAAACTGAAATTAGTATCAGATCCGGAGACTGTCATGCGAAAACTTTTGCCGTATGTGGCAATCGAGCGTTTATTAGCCTGCTTGGCAGTACCCTCCTTATCTCTGCCGAGAAACACAACATTGTGCGCTTCTTTTTGTTCACCTGTAGTTTTATCGTTGTAATATTCAAGACTTTCATAGATCATCTTCTTATGAGCAAAAAAAGAAACAATGTCGCCTGATATGTGCCGGGTTTTTGTTAGGTATGCAAAAACTCGTTTCATATCGCTGTTGGCTTTCGGTAACTTAAATTCCTTTCTAATCGGTAATTGCGTATTAACATTTGATACTCGTGTTATATTTGATGAAGGAACTGATGAAAACCCTAATAGCATTTCTACGGCTTCAGGATAAGAAGAACCGTAATAATTCTCGACAAATTTTATAGCACCGCCACCAATCTGATTTTTATGATCATACCACTGATTTCCGTTAATGGTTATACTGTCATGCTTCTGTCCGTTTTCAGTATATACAAGCTTATATCCGCTGCCATGTCTTTGTAATTGTTCGCCATGTGACGTGAGAAAACTGTACAGATCCGTTGAATTTGCGGTTGTTCGCTGTTCTTCGGTAATACGTCTGTATTTTGCCATTTCTGACTCCTTTCTGTTTCAAAAAGGAAAAAGGCTTGTGAGCTATTATACCCAAAAGCCTTTTTTCAATATTGAATTATTTAATACTGCTGCAAGCATTACCACGGAATGATGTTCCAAATATAAAGGGGTGCAGTAAGAACAAATAGCAATCCACCCAGGCATACAGCCGGTGCTATTATATCAAATTCGCCGTTACGCTTATAGGAAATAGCACTTTTTGTAATGAATACAATTAACAAAATACCGAGTACGCCATCGAGTATAGGGAACACCACATCATTTACGATTGTCTTAATCTGACCTTTCATGCCGTCCCATGTACTTGTAATGGCACCAGCTACGTCGGCACTTCCGGCAGCAAAGCATACAGTTGAGAGAGCTGTTACGGTTATAAGCGCAACAAGAAATGTTGCAAGCACTTTTGCTTTTTTCATAATAATATTCCTTTCAGATAAAAAAATAAGAGCGGTTAACGCTCTGCAAATATGTTGATTTTTATTGTCGCCAGTGGCGACAATTTATATCTGCATGGGAATCACATCCTTTCGTTATAATTCTGTACTTGAAGAAAAATGAAAATCATATTATAAGCGGCAGAGCTTTTCTGCCGCCCGGTGACAAAAAATTAATGCTGTTTGTATTTTTTATCTGTTACGCTTTTTTCTCTTGCTGAGTGGGAACACCAGCACAACAGCCGCACTCATCATTACCATTGATATGATAATAACTGCCGTCTGCGTAAAGCTGTCCTCACTTGCACCTGTCGGGGGATTGTCCGGTATCTTGCTGTTGTGCATTTCTGTAACAAGCATTGCACCGTCACGGTCGATCGTAAGCTGCTTATCATCCGGTAAAAGATAGCCGGCAGAAGCGTCATCTGCAACTTCGTGGATATTGTATTCTCCGGCTCTTAGATCTGTAATATGGATAATGCCGTTCTCATCAGTAGTGTAGATCTTACTGAATGACTGACCTGTGAACGTCTTTCCGGTTACCTCAAAATGTATTCCTTCGACCTTATTGTCATATGAAGTCTTTACAATCTTGATTTCACCCTTATGAGGCGAGTTGATAAACGTACCCTTGCCAAGCTCATCGTTGGAAACTTCTACGGTTTCGCCGTCATTTACAATTTCGAAATAGTAGAAATTCACATCACGGACGAAATATTCGGGAGCCTTTGTTTCCTGTACATAGTAGTCACCGTATACAAGTCCCTCAAGGCTGTACACGCCTGTTTCGGTTTCCTTTAATGTGCCGACTACGGTTTTCTTGTCCGATTTATAAACTGTAAATACAGCACCTGTCAATTTATTTTCGGGATAGTCCTCATCGACTTTCGTTAATGTGACATTGCCGACAATAACCTTATTGACAAACTCTGCACTTGCAGTTGCGTCCTTAGTTACCGTGATTGTCTTGACCTGTGTCTTAGGCAGATAACCTTCTGCATTGTTGATTTCGGTTATCGTGTACTTGCCGGTCGGCAGTTCTGTAAGTTCAAACTTGCTGTTTGTCAGCATGAAACGTGCTTCTGCTGTCTGACTGCCGTTATATACATACTTGCCGTTCTTTGATACAGCCTTTAAATATGCACCGTCAGCATTCTTTACAGTGAAGTAAACATTCTTTTCAAGCTCTGCCTTCTGAGCTGTTGTCAGCCCATTTGGGTTTGTCCATTTCTTTATGATACTTGCGTTGCCTGTGTCACGCTCGTTTACAAACGTTGCCGTTGCTGTCTGATTTCTTACTACAGTTATCTTTACGGGATTTTCCGACTTGATTGTGTAGTCAAGAAGTGTGCTATACTCTGTAATCGTATAGTCACCTGTAGGCAGTTCAGCGATTGTAAATGTGCTGTTCTTCAAAACGTATCTGAATTCTGTTGTGCTTTCGCCGTTATATGTGTATACGCCGTCTGCACCTGTAGCTGTGATGTACTTGCCGTTGCTGTCCTTTACAGTGAAATACAGGCTCTTTTCAAGCTCCGCTTTCATCTGTGCGATTTCATCGGCTGTCATATCTGCTGTACTGTTGTCAAGTTTCCATTCCTTGATTACAGCACCGTGACCGTAAGGATATTCTTTGAAGTCGGATTTTCCGATTTCATTGCTAACCGATACAGTAGCGTTTGCTGTTTTAAGAGTTACAGCGTGTACGTCTGTGTCAAGATAGTAGCCTTCGGGAGCTGTAAGCTCCTTGACATAGTAAGTTGTACCTGTTGCACTGCTTATAGGTAAGTTGTTGCAAGTGTACTTGCCGTCCTCGGCTTCTGTGATAACCGCATTTACGAGTGTGCTGTCAGTGTCTGACTTATATGCCTTTGCTACAGTCTTGCAAGTGCTGTCGGTATAGATACCGAATGTTGCACCTGTTACCTTTTCGCCGGTCTTTGCGTCAATCTTGTTGATAACAATGTGACCGAAAGGCTTGTTTTCAAACGTTGCAGTAGTAGTTGCATTGCTCTTTACTTCAATCGTCTGATTTGCAGGCGTGATATATCCGACTGTCTTGCCGTCTTTTACTTCCTTTACGGTATAAGTACCGATAAGGAGGTTTGATATATTGATTTCGCCCTTTGCGTCTGTTGTGTATGTCTTGGTTGCTACGGGTGTGCCGTTAAGAGCCGTGCCGGAAACTTCAAACTTCCAACCGGAAAGAACACCGTCTGCACTTCTCTTGACTATCTTTATATCGCCCTTCTGCGGAGCATTGGGGAACTTGTCGTTGCCGTTGATTGACACATCGACAACCTTGCCTGCGTCAGAAATTGTGAACTGATAGAATGTGTTGTCGATATTGTAATACTTCGGTGCTTTTGTTTCCTTGAGGTAGTATGTGCCTGCCGGGATTTCGTCAAGCTGATATGTACCCTTTGATGTTTCTGTGAGCGAGCCGTATACAGTAGCCTTATCAGACTGATATACAGTAAATTCAGCGCCGCTCAGAAGTACATCGGGATGATCTGCGTCAACCTTTGTCGTTCTGACCGAGCCTAAAGGCGTTTCATAGAATTTCGATGTAGCGTTGTTTGATACTGCTACGGTTGAATTTGCCGTTTTAAGCGTTACCGGGTGTACGTCTGTGTCAATAGCGTAATGTTCGGGAGCTGTAAGCTCCTTGACATAGTATGTTGTACCTGTTGCACTGCTTATAGGGAGATAATTGCAAGTGTACTTGCCGTCCTCGGCTTCTGTGATAACCGCATTTACGAGTGTGCTGTCAGTGTCTGACTTATATGCCTTTGCTACAGTCTTGCAAGTGCTGTCGGTATAGATACCGAATGTAGCACCTGTTACCTTTTCGCCGGTCTTTGCGTCAACCTTGTTGATAACGATATTCGCATACGGCTTGTTCTCGAAGTTAACAGTTGTTACAGTATCGGTCTTGACCTCAAGGTCTTTACTGTTCTCGGTAATATATCCTACTGTCTTTCCGGTCTTGACCTCTGTTACCTTGTAATCGCCGATACGGATATTGCTTATCGTGATTGTACCCTTTGCGTCGGTTGTAAAGGTCTTGTCATAACTCTGACCTGTCTTTGCCGTGCCTGTTACTCGGAACTGCCAGCCACTGAGAACGCCGTCCGCACTGTGCTTTACAATACTTATCGTACCGGTCATAGCCTTGTTCGTAAATACTTTCTTTACAATGCCGTTTGGAGTAATTTCAAAAGTAACGGGATCTATAGAGAAGCTGTAGCCTGTTGTACCGCTTACTTCGTACACTGTGTATTCTTCTCTTGCGGGAAGCTTGTTTGCAACAAAGTTATATGTGGCTTTGTTAAGTTTTAACTCAGTGCCGGAGTTGTTCTCCCCTTTATATGTGTAGTTACCGTCTGCACCTGTAAATGTAAGATATTTGCCGTTGTGCATTATCTTGAACGATACTTTGGCAAGCTGTTCATCGGTGATATTCTCAACAGCACCGTTTTCATTAAGGAACTCTTTGTCAACTTGTACAGTTCCGGTCTTAAGCTGATTATTAAGCTCAATGTCATCAAGGTCGATTACAGCATTCGGATCACCGTTACCCAAGTCAATACGCTGGTCTCGGTTATCAACATCATACTCCGTTCCGCTGTACGTTTCGATAACGGCTAAGTAGTACGGAGCAGTGTTAGTGCCGAATGATATAGTCATTTCGCCGTTTTCATTCAGCTTTAAATCAGCCGCTGATGTTTTGGTTGACGATATTCCCTTGTATGTGTAATTGCCGTTAGACCCGGTAAATTCTACATAGTATCCTGCGGGAGGATTTGACGAAACGCTACCGCTGAAACCGAGTACCTGCAGATTTACGGTAACTTTAGCATACTGTTCTTTGAGCTGTGCGGCTGTCAGATTGTCCTCATCAGAGAAATGTTTTCTTATAACAACAACAGGTGTTGATTTGTTTGTAAAAGATACGCTTTTTGTTTCGCCCTTATTGGCGATAGTGACTGTCTTTGTCTGTGATTTGGGAGTATAACCGCTTGCGTTGTTTATCTCTGTTACAGTGTATGTTCCCATAGGGAGCTTGCTTACATTAAACTTACTTCCGCTGAGTTTTAAATTGTTCGCTGTAGTCTGAGTACCTGCATACACATACGCTCCTGCCGAGCCTGTAACCTTGATATACTTACCATTAGCGTCCTTGACAGTAAAGTAAACGTTTTTCTCAAGATTTGCTTTTTCTGAAGCTGACAGTGTTGTATCGGACAGCCATACTTTCTTTATCTGAGCCGTACCGCTGTCCTCGCTATTTATGAAAGACACGGACGATGTTTTATCTCTTGAGATGGTAATTGTCTGATATGCTTTGTTGACCGAATAGCCCTCCGGAGAGCCATACTCATACACGGTGTACTTTCCGGTCGGAAGGTCGGAAACAGTGAAAGTACCTGTACTGGGATTAACATACAGCGATGTAGCTTTAGTCGATGTTCCTGTAAACGTATATGAGCCGCTGTACTTCGTACCGTTGGCGGTGATATATTTGCCGTCTGCGTTCTTGATGCGGAAATATATCTGCTTATTTCTTTCAACGTTGTTGCTTGCGGCTATGGCATTACCGTTGGTGTCTACCCAAGTTTTTATAACCTTGCCCGTACCGGTATTTCTCGTATTTTTGAAAGTAACTGTTCCTGTGCCTCCGGCTGTAACGGTTACTGTTTGACTGAGATTCTTTCTTGTATAATTCGGTATACCGTTGCCGTCATTACCAAATTCGTAGACCGTATACGTTCCTGCAGGTAACGATTTTACTAAAAAAGTGTTACTGCTGTTGAGCTTGAACTTAGTTACAGAACCGCTTGCAGAGTAGGTATACGAGCCTGCCTTGCCAGTAGCCTTCACGGCCGAACCCGAACTGTTCTTTATCGTGAAATAGATGTCGCTGTTATCAGCTTTGGTGCTTGAGGTATCGTTATTATGCTGCCATACTTTTTTTATTTGAGCTGTGCCAATAGTATCAGTGTACAAGGATATTGAAGCAGTAACGGGGTCGTTGTCGGTATTTGTATAACCAACAGCATTCTGTCCACTCAACTGGCTTTCATCGACTATCAAAGCTACCGGTGAAGCCGTATCAAGCTCGTTTTGATATTTGCTTTTGGTTTTCTTGGCGGTAAGCTCGAACTCATCCGATTTTGGTATCGGTTTTGTAGATTTTATAACCAATTTACCTGCAGAATTGGTAGTAATCGATAAATAATTTTTGTATTTTGAGTTATTAAGCGCCTTTGCCCAGTCAAAATATGATGAGCAGTTTTTATTGTCAGTAAGCGTAATAGAAAATGTGCCGTCAGCATTTGTTGTCATCTTCTTTGGCGTAGGTGTCTGTCCTTTGCCTACTGCAAAACTTGGAATAGTTTTGTGTGATAATATTTGTTCTTTGATTTTATTGTAACAAGCCTTTACATTGCTTGCTACACTTGACGGCATATTAGCTGTATACACATTCAGTACACTTGACTCTGATGAGGTATTAAACCAATTATGCAGTATCGTCCAATTAATAATTTGGCTTGCTATATTCTCTACCTCATTGGAATAACCGTATTTGGTCTCCGATGCGTTTTTAATTGTGTATATCGCAGCATATTTCATTAGTTTTATCTGATTAGATGTATAATTGCGTTTTACCCAGTCAGACAAATTAAAATCTTCAGCTGTAAAAATAGAAGTACCAGTTATACCGCTATCTGCCTCCGCATCCATACAATAAGCATATTCACCATTTGCTGAGCCTACATTGATTTTAACAAACTGTCCGTAAATTGATGTTCCAAGACCACTTCCCGAAAAGTTATAACTGTACGGATAATATGAAATGTAAAGTTTCTGTTTTCCGTTAATAACACTTTCGGACAATGCCCCTGCAAGCATTTGAAATGTTGTGCCGGTGATAACAAATACAGTTACCATCAACAATGAAGCAAGTTTTTTAATCACTTTTTTCATTTTCTTTTTTCCTTTCGTTAATTAATTTTATATATAAAAAAGCTGCCTTCTCAGACAGCTTTGAATTTTTTCTATTAAAATTTATTTGTCGGTTGACAACTATATCGCAGTTTGATATAATACTCACAATAACATTATAAAGGAGTTGTAATAATATGAGTAGCAAAAAAAGAAAGTTACATAAAAGACAAAGCGATGGGACTGCCAAGTCTTCACAATTGTTATCTAATGGATTAGCATTCGCTTCACTCCTTGTCTCTTTATTGAGTTTATATATTTCTATTTGGATAGGAACAATCGCTAATGAATTCAGCATAAAAAATTCGCATTTGAATTATTTTTTATCAGCTGATACTCCTGTTGTTGTTGACGATGTAGTATGCGATGAAACACCCAATTTCAGATATAACCTTACGCCTTATACAATACACTTTGATCCACTTTCTATATCCGGTGAATACAAAAAAGTTGTGTTTGCCGCAATTGACAACGGCAATATAGATATAACAGCGTTTTCACATGAAATTAATACACCTGAATATTCCGGTAACAGAGGGTATTATTTTCAATCAGGCGAAGTCATTGTTGTTGTTGAATTTGAAAAGGAATATATTTCATTCAATTTAAATAAATTTAACGAAAAAAGCCCTAATTATTCAATATTACATATAATCCTTCAAGGCTATAACGGAGAATATCAGATTTTCACTATGATTTACTCCACCACCAGCTTTAAGTCTTATATTCTCGACAACATTTCTCTAAACAGCATTTCATTGATTACGCAGATAAAAGAAGAACTTACAATTAATCAAGAAGTTTCTCAACTAATTAATCAAATAGAAAACGAACGTTATCTTGTTCGGAAAAAGCTTGATGCTTAATTCTACAAACAAAAAGGACTATATCAGCAACTGCAAGCAGTTGTTACATAGTCCTCAAAAAATGTGGTGTTTTTGTTTTATGCGCCATATATCACAAACAAAATATAATCTATTGTTCCATCGTCTACTAAGTTTGAACAGCCTATAAATCCCGGTCTGTCTTTTGTGTATGAAACAAATTCACTGTATGGTGTAAAATCTAAAACTGGAGTGTATCCTTCTTC
>OMCN01000652.1_pt1 | contig 13793 bp, 10 predicted proteins | sample 1645061 | NCBI WGS metagenome assembly OMCN01 (sample SAMEA103958124, study PRJEB25191) | human gut metagenome | biome: human-associated habitat [ENVO:00009003]; feature: intestine environment [ENVO:2100002]; material: feces | place: Germany | collected 2013/2015 | reverse complement strand
AGCAGTACAAGCCTATATTGCCGGTATAGAAATCTATCTGGACAAGAAAGACATGTCGGTACACAAACTCCGTCTGTCCGAAACAGCCACAAACTATACAGAATACGAATTCTATAATAAAAAGTTCAACTCCCTGAAGAATGAGACGAAGTTTGCGATTCGTTAGTCTGACGGTTCTGCTATTCTTATGGATACAGATCCAGACTTCCTGCTCTCCACGAATGGGCGGGGAAGGCAGCACCGTGCCTCCCGCTATCGAACTAACACAAGGAGAAAGCTCGCAAAAATACAATATCCAACTGGATTTCATGAAACATCATTTCAGCGGAATGCTCATTGTCCGCCAAATGCCCGATAACGAAATCCGTATCCTGGGCTCTACCTACTTTGGCCTCAGCCTTTTTGACTTCTCCCTGCACCGCGACACCTTCATAGTGAACAGTTGCATGGAACCGATGAGGAAGAAAAAGATGCTGAAAATACTGGAAACTGATTTCAAAAATCTATTTCTAAAGAGTGAAAAAGCACGTATTAAAAAGAAAAGTAGTACTTTTGAGCAAAGAATCAGTGGCAAAGGATTTGGAAAGACGGTATTCACCTTGTCCGGCTTTGTAAACGGACAGGCAGAGAAAGTACAAATCAAGCATCCGCTGATACGGTTAAGAATCCAATTGGACAAACTGAACATAAACAACCCTTGAAATGCTGCTGGAGAACTTTTATAAAATCATTCATATAAAGGAAAGAGAAGACGGGAAACAGGAAATAGAGATAGAGCTGAATCCCGGCCATGTGCTCTATCAAGGTCATTTCCCCGGACAGCCGGTGGTTCCGGGCGTCTGTACCTTACAGATAATAAAAGAAAGTGCCGAACAGATCGCCAGCCAACCTTTGCAGTATGTACAGATTGCTTCTTCCAAGTTCCTGTCTGCCATCAACCCGCTGAAAACTCCGCTACTACAGATGTTTATCCGATTAGAAAAAACGGAAGAGCACCTTTTCAAGTTGCAGGCAGAAGGCATTTGTAATGGAAAAGAATTTATCAAATTGAAAGCGGTACTGATGGCAAGTAAGTATCAATGAAGCAAGTCCTTCTGTTAAATATCCATAATAGCAAGAACAATAAGTCCATTTATAGTTGTCAACACCCATTAAACATCTTATATTCAGACAATTATAAATATAACACCTATGAAAACAAAATTCACAATGATGATGGCTGTTATTGCAACATTTGCAATAAGCTTGAACCTCCACTCTTCTAATGAGGAAGTAGTGTTTGGAGCACCTGCCGTGCAAATGCCACGAGGGGGTCCAAAGTACTGTGCTTTCGAAGCTGAATGGGAAAATTGCAAAATGGCTGCTACAGGCACTGTGTGTATCAGTGAAGATGGTAAATGCGGCACCGGAGTAGAGGTAGGTGCCCCCGGTGAAGGTTCAGGAGAAGGTGGGAATCATGGTGCTCCTACCAATTAACAACCAACAATTCATGTGGCTGGATTTTTAACCGGCCACATGAATTACAAATATCATAAAACCGAAAATATTATGAATCGAACACTCCTTTTTATATCACTCTTTTCTATATTTACCCTCGTATCTTGCCAGTCCTCCCCAAAAAACGAAGCTGGCAAACAGAACGAAGTAGAACTGGTAGCAGAAAAACAGCTGGCTTTCCCTTTAGACGAACAGACCTATTACTTAAGCAAATCCATGTTCCAATTCGAAGAAAACGGGAAAGAATACCTTCACTTTGAGAATACACAAAAATCATTATATGACATTGTCATTTTTGATATAGAGAATCAACAGATAGCCAAACGGATACCTCTTCACAAGACAGGTCCCAACGGGCTACCAGCTGTATTCGGCAGTAGACCTTCCCCCGATTCTCAATATATATTAGTTGCACAGAATAATATCAGTCGGCTCAGTTCCATAAACTCTCAAGGGGAAATAATACGAAACTATAATTTCCAAACTCCTGAAGGCAGATTTACACCCTTGTCTTTTGGCAGTTACTACAATGCACCTGCTTTTATCAAAGACTCATGCATATTTCTACGCCAAGAAATTTTAAAACCCGATATGAAAAAGGAAGACTGGCCTAGAACCCATATGTTCGCCTCACTGGATTTGAGAACAGGAGAAATTAAATGGATTCCTATTTTCTATCCACCCATCTTTAAAGAGGAATATGACAATATCGCAGGAGGATACGGTTTTAGTTATGATTACAACTACAAAGAAAACCGTTTGGTCTGCGGATTTTTCGGATATGACAGCCTGATGGTTACAGATGACTTGAAACATATCCGATGGTATAACGCCAAGAGCAGATATCTGAAAAGCATGAGACCCAAACTGGGAAATTCTATGGAAGGCATCAATGCTATTATAAAACTCAGAGAAACACCGAAATATTGGCATATCATGTATGACAAATACCGCAATGTGTACTACCGTTTTGCTGAAATGCCTTACAAACTGGCTCCCAACGAAAGCCCCTATGAAACGCCCAAAGGAAAGGAGTTCTCCGTCATTGTACTGAACGCGGATTTTGAAATCATCGGAGAAACAAAATTCCCCGGAAAGAAATATTTCTATAAAATGAGTTTTGTGGGAAGGGAAGGACTGTATATATCCGAGAACAATCTGGAAAATCCGCAATTCGACGAGAACAAGTTGGTGTTTACCTGCTTTAAAATTAAAAATGCATCTCCAAATAAATAATTAACGCCAGAATGCCCGCATCCGAAAATATACTATCTTTGTCACCCATTAGAAACCACATAAGTTCAGGTACGAAAACATTCATCCCAAACGTATCTGAATAGTTTGACTGAAAAACAAGATGAGTACAAACACAACATCGGTTTGGCGGAAGAAACTAAAGGAACTGGAGATTGTCGTCGTTATTCCCACCTACAACAACGGGAAGACACTGGCGGCAGTCATTGAGGAGGTATGCAGGTATGCAGACGATATCATTGTCGTCAATGACGGCTCTACGGATGATACGGCCAACATTCTGGAACAATATCCGGCTATCCGCACCATTACCCATCCTGTCAATAAAGGAAAAGGAACCGCTTTGAAGCACGGTCTTTCCCAAGCAAAAAAAGAAGGTTTCCGCTATGCCATCACCATCGATTCGGACGGACAGCATTTCGCTTCCGATATTCCCTGTTTTATCGAAGCCATTGAAAAAGAGCCCGACACGCTGCTGGTAGGCGCCCGAAACTTAGCCTCCGACAATATGCCGGTCAAGAATACCTTTGCCAATAAATTCTCTAATTTCTGGTTCAGACTGGAAACCGGGCTGAAACTGGAAGATACCCAGTCGGGATACCGCCTTTACCCTCTGCGCAAAATGGATGTGCAAAGCTGCTGGTACACCGCCAAATACGAATTTGAGTTGGAAGCCATCGTCTTTGCCGCATGGGGAGATGTAGCGGTGAAGAACATTCCCATCCACGTATATTATCCCCCGCAAGCAGAACGGGTATCCCATTTCCGTCCGTTCCGGGATTTTACCCGTATCAGTGTGCTGAACACGGTGCTGGTGCTGATTACCTGCCTTTGGATTGTTCCCCGTAACCTGCTCCGCAAACTGTCATGGAGCAACTGCAAGCGATTCTTCACCGACCATGTGCTGAATACACGGGAATCCAACCTGAAGATTGTACTCGCCATCATGCTGGGGATTTTTATGGGTATCGTTCCGTTATGGGGTTATCAGATGCTGATCACCCTCTTTCTTGCGCATCTGTTCAGACTGAATAAAGTGATTGCCCTTGTCGCCGCCAATATCAGTATTCCACCCATGATTCCCCTATTGCTGTACGGCAGTTACCGGACAGGCTGCATGGTACTGGGTAATCCTCCCGATTTGCATCTCGGAGACCTTTCTCTTGAAAATGTCAAATCAGTTTTAGAGCAATATTTAATAGGAAGCATTATCTTTGCAATGGCTTGCAGTCTGCTGTCTGGAGTAATCTCCACCGTGTTGCTGGCTATATGTAGGAGAAAAAACGGATATGACTAAATTCTTTGTTGGATTATATAACTATTTTGAAAGGCATAAAGTCTTGTTTTACCTGTCCCTCAGCGTATGCATCCTCTTTATGGCCCTTTTTGCCGCCCAAGTCAGATTCGAGGAAAACGTAACCAGTTTCTTTCCGGATACCAAGGACTCCCAAAATGCCATCAACGTATTTGAAAATCTGAAGATAAAGGATAAAATTATGATCATGCTATCCGGCAAGGACGGTGTGGCGGATGCGGATTCCCTGATTGAAGCTGCCGAAACCATTAAACAGGATTTACAGCAACAAGCGGAAGGAACCCTGATTAAAGAGATCTTCTCAAAAGCCGACGAAAACCTGATCAACAGTGCCGGAGATTTTGTTTACGACAACCTGCCCCTGTTCCTTTCCGACGAGGACTACCAACGGCTGGACACCTTGCTTACCGCCGGAAACATTGCCGCCCTGATGCAGAAGAACTATTCCAACCTGATATCTCCGGCAGGATTCGCCTTGAAGAACTACATTATGCGGGACCCGTTGGGACTGGGCAGCCAGACGCTGAAACACCTGCAAGACTTCCAGTTGGAAGCTAATTACGAACTGATTAATGAACATATCTTCTCACGGGACGGTTCCACCCTGCTGATGTTCATCACCCCGGTATTCAACACCGGAAGCACGGGCAAAAATGACAAACTCATCCGGCTGATTGAAAATGAGCTGCAAAAAGCGGAAAAGGAACATCCCCAATTGGTTGCCGAATATTTCGGAGGTCCTTCCGTAGGAGTGTACAATGCACGACAGATAAAGAAAGATACGCTGGTCACTTCTTCCATCGCGCTGATTATCATCATTGTCTTCATATCTCTGGTATTCAAGCATAAGAAATCCATTCCGCTTATCATCACCCCGGTGCTGTTCGGAGCTTTATTCGCCTTATGCCTCATCTACTTTATCAAAGGCGGCATTTCAGCCATTGCCGTAGGTGCGGGCTCCGCCGTAATGGGCATTGCCTTGAGCTACTCCATACACATGCTGGCGCATCAGAATCATGTATCATCGGTACAACAATTAATCAGAGAAATCGCCTATCCGCTTACCGTAGGCAGTTTTACTACCATCGGCGCCTTTTTCGGCCTCCTCTTTACCAGTTCCAACCTGTTACGGGATTTCGGTCTGTTCGCCTCGCTTGCCTTGATAGGAACCACGCTGTTTTGCCTGGTCTATCTGCCGCATTTCCTGAAAGGGCAGGCGCATGTAAAACAAGGGGCGGTGCTACGCTTTATCGAGAAACTGAACGCTTATCCATACGAAAAGAACAAAGGCTTGGTAGGGGGTATTCTCGTGCTGACCATAATATGTTTATTCACCTCGCAGAACGTGCGTTTCAACGAGGATATGATGAGTCTGAACTATGAGCCTGCCCACTTGAAACAATCGGAAAACAAGCTGGCCGAACTCTTTGACAAGAAAGAAAAGACTGTTCTCTTTGTCAGTACAGGCAAAGATATGGGAGACGCTACCGGACAATACGCCGAAACGAACCGGCTGCTCGCCCAACTGAAAGAAGAAGGAAAAATAAAAGATTACGCCTCTGCCGGACAGTTTCTGATACCGGAAGAGGTGCAGGAAGCACGGTTGAAACAATGGTACAACTACTGGACTCCGGAAAAGAAAGCCCGGTTACGCGAAACCATCCGGACAGAGGCTGCCCGTTATCATTTTCGTGAACATGCATTCGAGCCGTTTTTCCAATGGCTCGACCGTCTGTTCCAGCCTTTGGACTACCAGAATGAAATCACTACCCGGCTTCTGAACGAATGGCAGACTTCCGCCGATTCCCTGACCATGCTGATTACTCAGGTACGGATGAACGAGACCGACAAGGAAGCGGTGTACCCCCTTTTCCAACCAAAAGAGAAGGTGGTTATCTTCGACCGCGGCTATTTCGCCAACCAATGGGTATCAGCCGTCAATCAGGATTTCTATCTGATTCTTTATATCTCCTCTTTTCTGATTTTCTTTGCCTTATGGATCTCCTACGGACGCATAGAACTGACCCTGATGAGTTTCCTGCCGATGCTGGTCAGCTGGATTATCATTGTGGGGTTAATGGGCATGCTGGGTATTGAATTCAATATCATCAACATCATTCTGTCCACCTTTATTTTTGGAATCGGGGATGATTTCAGCATCTTCATTATGGACGGATTGCAGAATAAGTACCGCACAGGACGGCAGTTGCTGAACTCGCACAAAACAGCCATCTTCTTCTCCGCTTTCACCACCGTGATAGGTATGGGTACGTTGGTCTTCGCACGCCATCCGGCATTGCAGTCCATTTCCCTCATCTCCATTTTGGGAATGATTGCCGTCGTACTGGTAGCCTACACGCTGCAACCCATCCTTTTCCGGTTCTTCATCACAGCACCCGCTTCCAAAGGGTTGCCCCCTTATACATTGACAGGCCTGGCAAGAACCGGCGGCCTGTTCCTGCTGTTCTTTATCGGATGCCTGTTCCTGCGCTTGCTGATAGCTGTCATGACCTTGCTTCCTATCCGCAAGGCCTATAAGAAACAAGTACTTTGCCAACTGATACATGTCACCTGCAAAGGCCTGATCCATATAGCCACATTTGTACATAAAGAAAAAATAAACCGGACGGGAGAAACGTTTAAAAAGCCTGCCATCCTGATAGCCAATCATCAGTCTTTCATCGACATACTGGTATTATTGGCTCTGACTCCCAAACTGGTCATGGTTACCAATCACTGGGTATGGCACTCTCCTTTCTTCGGAGCCATTATCCGCTATGCCGATTTCTATTACGTAGGAGACGGTTACGAGCTTTACGTGGAGCGAATGCGCCAAAAGGTGAAAGAAGGATATTCCATCGCCATTTTCCCCGAAGGGACACGTACCTACGACGGACGGATGAAGCGTTTCCATAAAGGAGCCTTCTATCTGTCGGAAAAACTGCAACTGGATATCATTCCGGTCATCCTTTACGGCAACTGTAAAATCATAGCGAAAGCACAGCCGTTCAATGTACGGAAAGGCATCATGCTGACAGAGATTCTGCCGCGTATCCCGGCCAACGATGCTACGTACGGAACCACTTATCAGGAACGTACCAAAAGCATCTCCGCGCGGATGAAAAAAGAATATGCCCGTATCTGCCGGGAACAGAGCACAACGGACAATCCCGTCTTTTACGAGAACCTGATACAGAACTATATCTATAAAGGACCGGTAGAGGAATGGTATATACGCATCAAGGTGAAAATGGAGGATAACTACAGGTTATTCAACCGGCTGGTTCCCGTCAAAGGGCAGATTACAGATATCGGTTGCGGATTCGGACCGCTTTGCTATATGCTTTCCCAACTTTCCGAGGAACGGGAGATTACAGGGATTGATTATGATGAGGACAAGATAGCAGTAGCGCAACAGGGTTGGCTCCGCACTCCCCACCTGCAATTTGTATACGCCAATGCATTGGAATACCCTTTGCCGGAAAGTGACGCATTCATACTGAATGATATCCTGCATTATATGAACTATGAGCACCAGCGGACCTTATTGCTCAGATGCATGGAGCAGTTGCGCCCGGAAGGAAAGCTGATTGTGCGGGACGGCAATGCCGCCAACACCCGGAAACACCGCCTCACCCGTTTCACGGAACTGCTGTCTACCGGCATTTTCAGTTTCAACAAGACGACAGAACAACTTTGTTTCACATCCGAAGCGCAAATAAGGAGCATCGCGCAAGAAGGTGGGATGCAGCTGGAGATTTTACCTAATGACAGATATACCTCGAATACGATTTATATCTTCCAAAAAAACAAACCGGAACATGAGTAAGTACGATATCATCATCATAGGCAGCGGACTGGGCGGTCTGGAATGCGGAGCCATCTTGAGCAAAGAGGGCTACCACGTCTGTGTGCTGGAGAAGAATGAACTGTTTGGCGGCTGCTTCCAGACTTATCAACGCGGCGGGCACCGGATGGATACCGGCATTCACTATATCGGCAGTCTGGATGAAGGACAAATCATGAATCAGTAGAACTTAAAACGGTATGTGGCAGCTATCCGATCGGTGGGAAACCTGATCAGCACAGACCACCTGAAAAAAGGCCGCCTGTCCCAAGAAGGCATGGATTTCTTTGCCACCTCAGCAGCCGGGATGATAGCATCCGTTACCACGAACAGGGATTTACAGAATGTACTTGCCGCAACCTCCCTGCTCTATGGCGGGATCAAAAATAAATCTACCTTCTATGAACACGCCATGATTAACAACTCTTATCTGGAGAGCGCCTATCGTTTCACGGAAGGAAGTATGCAAGTCAGTCTGGAATTAATCCATATCATACGTGCCAACGGCGGTACGGTGCTGAACCGGAAAGAAGTGACCCGTATCCTTGTCAAGGATGAAGCCATACAAGGAGTGGAAGTGAACCATGAAGAGATACTGGAAAGTACTTACGTCATATCCAACCTGCATCCGCAACTCACCTTATCCCTGCTGGATAAGAACCATTCCATCAAACCGGCTTTTGTGTCTCGCATCAAGTCACTGGAAAACAGTTACGGGATATTCACGCTGAATCTGATGATGAAAAAAGACTGTTGCCCCTATCAGAACCATAATATATACCTGCACGGCAATGAGGATGTATGGTATGAAAAAGAGATGCACAAAGGGAATACCCCCAGTTGCATGATCTCCATGCAAGTACCCCGCGGCAACAGCAAATTCACAGAGGTGGTTTCCATACTGACCCCCATGTATATGGATGAGGTCAGCAAATGGACGGATACGACCCCCGAACACCGTGGCGAGGCATACCGCCAGTTCAAAGAAGAAAAGACGGAACAGATCTTGCAGTTCCTGAGGCGGTTCGGATTTCACTGGAATCATTGCATTGAAAAGATCCATACCACGACTCCGCTGAGCTATCGGGACTATACCGGAACCATAGACGGTTCGGCATACGGCATTGTCAAAAACTACCAGTATCCGCAAATCAGTTTTGTTTCCACACGCACCAAACTGAAGAATCTGTTCCTCACGGGGCAGAATCTGAATGTACACGGCGCTTTGGGCGTGACGCTGACAGCCATGCTCACTTGTTCGGAATTTGTAGGTCAGGAATATTTAGCAAAAAAAGTAGGCAATGCATAAGATTTGGAAGAAAACAATAAAGTACGGGGGGATGGCCCTGTTGATTCTGATAGCGGCGATCATGATAGGCATGAGTTATCTCTATCTATCTGCCGATATGATGACTCCGCAATTTGCGTCTACCCCTGAAACGGATCGTGTGATACGGAAAGACAGCCTCCGGCAGTATGGCGGAAACTACCTGCGGCACAGTGAGAGCGGACTTTGGGAACTGAAAGTCAGCGGACCTGCCTACGAAAGAGGCAAAGCCATCGGCCAACTGACTTCCGACTTACTTTATTTTCAGGAAAAAGTATTTGTGGATCAGATAAAAGAGATAGTCCCCTCTGAAAGTTATCTTAAATTCCTCCGTTTCTTCATTGTCCTTTTCAACCGGAATCTGGGGAAAAATGTGCCGGAAGAGTACCGGGACGAGATTTATGGCATCTCCCTCTCCTGCACCCATGAGTATGATTTCATCGGCACCCCCTACGAGCGTCAGTTGAATTACCACTCCGCCCACGACTTGGGACATGCCATGCAGGACTATATGCTGGTAGGATGCAGTTCATTTGCCTGCTGGGGTGAGAACAGTGCCGATTCTTCCCTTATCATCGGCCGTAATTTCGATTTCTACATGGGTGACGCCTTTGCACGCAACAAGCTCGTTTCGTTTTACCAACCCGAAAACGGATATCGCTTCGCATCCGTGGGATGGGCCGGAATGACCGGTGTCCTTTCCGGCATGAATGAAACGGGGCTGACTGTCACCATCAATGCCGCCAAATCGGATCTGCCTGCCGCATCCGCCACCCCTATTTCCATTCTGACCAGGGAAATATTGCAATATGCTTCTACCATTGAGGAAGCATACGCTATCGCCCGGAAACGGAAAACATTTGTCTCGGAGTCCATACTGGTGGGTTCGGCCAAGGACGGCAGAGCCGCAATTATCGAGAAATCGCCGGAGAAAATAGCCTTATTCACAGGAAACGGGCAGCAGATCATCTGTACCAATCACTACCAGTCGGAAACCTTCGGCCATGACAAACGGAACCTGGAAAACATAGAAACTTCGGACAGCCCCTACCGCTTTGCCCGCTTGCAGGAACTGCTGAAAGAAAACGCACCGATAGATGCCCCCAAAGCCGCCTCTATCCTGCGCAACCGGAAAGGAGTGGGAGAAGCGGAACTGGGCCTTGCCAATGAAATGGCCATCAACCAGTTCATCGCCCATCACTCCGTCATTTTCCAACCCGAGAAAAAACGGATGTGGGTATCCACCGCTCCCTGGCAATGCGGCAAGTACGTGGCATACGACCTGAACAAGATTTTCAGCGACTCCATCGATTTCAACCATGAAATCTATACCGAAAACCTGACAGTGCCTGCGGACTCCTTCCTGCAACAACAGGAATACCAACAGCTGATGACTTACAAAAGACTGGCTCCTGTACTACGGAAGCAGATTAAAAAGAAAGAACGGCTGGACGAACAGACCCTGCATGCCTTCCAACATGCCAACCCTCATTTCTTTTATGTGTACGAGTTGCTGGGAGATTACTATCATGCCACAGGACAGCAGGACAAAGCCCTGCGCAATTGGAAGAAAGCCCTCTTGCTTCCTATCCCCAAGCGAAGTGAATCAGAACGTATAGAACATAAAATAAACAACTAAAATGAATAAGAATCCGGAAATACAATTCCGCTCCCCTGAAGAAATCAAAGCCTATCAGGAAAGCCGGCTGGCTGAGGAACTGCTTTATTTGCAGAATCATTCACGATTCTACCAACGTCTGTTCCAAGCACATCACATCGATATACAACAGATAAAAACCATAGAAGACTTGCAACAAATACCTGTCACGACCAAGACAGACCTGCAACTTCATAATGAAGATTTTATAAAAGAAAAAGGATTAAAAATAGGAGATACTGTAATAATTCAAAAAGCAGGAGATGTTATACCAGAGATTGTTGAAGCAGTTATTTCTAAAAGAACTGGCGAGGAAAAAGATTTTGAAATGCCAAGAGTATGCCCAGTATGTGGTGCAGAAGCGGTTAGAGAAGAAGGAGAAGCAGCAGTAAGGTGTACTGGAATTGAATGTCCTGCAAAACTTTATAGAAACTTAGTTCATTTTGTATCAAGAGAAGCAATGAATATAGATGGACTAGGAGAAAGTATTATAGGAATATTACTAGAGAAAAAAATGATTGCAAATATTGCAGACATATATGATTTGAAATTTGAAGATATAGCATCATTAAAGAAAAATGGAAAGAAATTTGCACAAAATTTAATTGATAGCATAAATGCAAGTAAGCAGAATGATTTATATAGATTAATAACAGCATTAGGAATTAGACATGTAGGAACAAAAGCAGCTAAAATTTTAGCAAAAAGATATGAGAATATGGATAATTTATTAGAGGCAACAATAGAAAGTTTGAATCAGGTAGAGGAAATTGGACCAATTGTGGCGAATAGTATAAGAGAATTTTTTGAACAAGAGCAAACTAAGGACTTATTAAAGAGATTAAAAGAAGCTGGAATAAATATGAGTAGACTAAAGGAAGATGATGGAGACGATAGATTCTCTGGAAAAACTTTTGTTCTAACAGGAACACTTGAAAAATACTCAAGAGAAGAAGCATCAAATTTAATAGAAAAATTTGGAGGAAAAACATCAAGTTCAGTTTCTAAAAAAACAAGTTATTTATTAGCAGGTGAAGATGCAGGAAGTAAACTTACAAAAGCTCAAAGTCTAGGAGTTCAAATCATTAGTGAAGAAGAATTTAACAAAATGTGCAGTGGAACATAAAAAATGTTTCAGAAAGGAGAATCATGGAAAATTATACTTTTGAAGATATGTGGTTGGATTTAAAAAATGGATATCAAATATATTACACATATGTACGAAATAGATATGTTTTATTTAAAACAGCCAAAAATTGTTATACTCAAAAATTAATATCAGATAATCCTAAAAATCCACAACCAAGAATGACAATGCTTACTTTAAAAAGAGTTAAAGAAATTTTTCCACATATGGAAGATATTGAGTATAAGATTTCAGATGATATATTATAAAAATGGAAATATTAGATGGAAAAAAATTATCAAATGAGATAATAGAAGAACTAAAGGTAAGATGTGATGAATTAAAAGAAAAAGGAATAAAGCCAAAATTCGCAGTAATAATGGTTGGAAATGATAAGGCATCACAAATATATGTAAAAAATAAAAGAAAAGCATGTGAAAGAATCGGAATTGAATGTGTTGAATGTTTTTTAGATGAAAATATACAACAAAAGGAATTAATAGATAAAATCAAAGAGTTAAATTCAGATAATACAATTCATGGAATACTATTGCAGAGTCCAATTCCGAAACATTTAAATATTAATGAAGCATTTGAAACAATTTCTCCAAAGAAAGATGTTGATGGCTTTAATCCTACAAATGTGGGAAAACTGTGCTTAAATCAAAATACATTCGTATCTTGCACACCATTTGGAATTATAAAATTGCTAGATAAATACGGTATTGATTTAGCCGGAAAAAAGGTAACAATTATAGGAAGAAGTAATATTGTTGGAAAACCATTAATTCAATGCTTTTTAAATAAAAATGCTACAGTAACAATTTGTCATTCTAAGACAGATGATATAAAAGAACATACTAAAGATGCAGATATTGTTGTTGTTGCAATAGGAAAGCCTAAATTCTTAAAAGAAAATATGGTAAAGAAAAATTCAGTTATAATTGATGTTGGAATAAATAGAGATGACAACGGAAAAATAATAGGAGATGTAGATTTTGAAAATGTAAGCAAAAAATCAAGCTATATAACACCAGTTCCTGGGGGAGTTGGACCGATGACTATTGCAATGCTTATGAATAATGTAATTAAAGCAGCAGAAAATGTGTAGGAAAATAGATATAGGGGGCATATATAAAGATTATATATGTCTTTTTTATTGCATAAAAGAAAGGAGAAAAATGAGAATAGAAGAAATTTCAATAGATTCAAAAAAATATCCACAAAAGTTAAGAAATATTTATGATCCACCTAAAAAATTATATGTTTTAGGAAATAAGGAATTATTAAATAAGTTTGGAATTGCAATTGTTGGCTCAAGACAAGCTACACAATATGGAAAAATGAACTCTTATAATGTTGCAAAAGAGTTGAGCAAAAATGGAGTAGTAATAATAAGTGGACTAGCAGTAGGGATTGACAGTTATTCACATTGGGGAGCGATAAAGGCTTTTGACATGAATTGGAATAGTGCTGGAACAGTTGCAGTATTAGGGAGTGGAATTGATAATATATACCCTAAAGAAAATATAAAATTAGCAAAAAATATAATAAAGTCAGGAGGATGTATAATTTCTGAATATTCAATAGGAACAAAACCAGAGAGATTACATTTTCCACAAAGAAATAGAATAATAAGTGGATTAGCTGAATCAATAATTGTTGTTGAAGCAGGAGAAAGAAGTGGAGCAATTATTACAGCTAATTTAGCACTTGAACAAGGAAAAGAAATATTTGCTGTACCTGGTGATATAACCAAGAAACAAAGTA
>OMCN01000631.1_pt1 | contig 14119 bp, 10 predicted proteins | sample 1645061 | NCBI WGS metagenome assembly OMCN01 (sample SAMEA103958124, study PRJEB25191) | human gut metagenome | biome: human-associated habitat [ENVO:00009003]; feature: intestine environment [ENVO:2100002]; material: feces | place: Germany | collected 2013/2015 | reverse complement strand
TGAATTCCGGGACGAATCAACCGGCTCTTCTATCATCGTGCTACCGGACGAGAATTTTAGTCTGAATGTACTCGTTTCCTACGATTCAACCATTATCCCGAATCAGTTTGCAACACTTGAGGATATGCACAATTTCAAAGACGAAGTGGCTGCCAGCCGTACTTTCGTCTTTGTTCGTGAAATAGAGCCGCTTCTCTCCGCCGGCCTCATTAAAGGTGGTGACCTCGACAACGCAATCGTTATTTACGAACGCAAAATGTCACAGGAAAGCTATGACAAACTGGCTGATGTAATGGGTGTTCCTCACATGGATGCGGATCAGTTGGGGTACATCAATCACAAACCACTGGTTTGGCCGAACGAGTGTGCCCGTCACAAACTGCTGGATGTTATCGGTGATCTTGCATTGATTGGTAAACCGATTAAAGGTCGCATCATTGCTACCCGCCCCGGTCACACCATCAACAATAAGTTTGCGCGTCAGATGCGGAAGGAAATTCGCCTGCATGAAATACAGGCACCGACATACGACTGTAACCGCGAACCGGTGATGGACGTAAATCGTATCCGTGAGCTATTACCCCACCGTTATCCTTTCCAATTGGTAGACAAGGTAATTGAGATGGGTGCCAGCTATATCGTAGGTATCAAAAATATCACAGCAAACGAACCTTTCTTCCAGGGACATTTCCCACAGGAACCAGTGATGCCGGGCGTACTTCAAATAGAAGCAATGGCTCAGGTAGGCGGTTTGCTCGTTCTTAATTCTGTTGACGAACCGGAACGTTATTCTACCTATTTCATGAAGATAGATGGCGTAAAGTTCCGCCAGAAAGTAGTACCGGGAGATACACTGCTTTTCCGTGTAGAATTATTAGCCCCGATCCGTCGTGGCATCTCCACAATGAAAGGTTATGCATTCGTTGGCGAAAAAGTCGTTTGCGAAGCAGAATTCATGGCACAAATAGTAAAAAACAAGTAATAATTGATATTTAAAAGCATGATAAGTCCTTTAGCGTATATTCATCCCGAAGCAAAAATCGGGGAAAATGTAGAAATTGCGCCTTTTGTATTTATAGATAAAAACGTGGTTATTGGCGACAACAATAAGATTATGGCTAATGCCAATATTTTATATGGTTCACGTATCGGTAACGGAAATACTATTTTTCCGGGAGCTGTTATCGGAGCCATTCCGCAAGACCTCAAGTTTCGCGGTGAAGAGTCAACAGCCGAAATCGGAGACAATAATCTGATTCGCGAAAATGTCACGATCAACCGTGGTACAGCAGCTAAAGGGCGCACGATTGTAGGAAATAACAATCTACTGATGGAGGGTGTACACGTAGCACACGACGCATTGGTTGGTAACGGATGTATCATTGGGAACTCTACCAAAATGGCAGGTGAAATCGTGATTGATGATAACGCTATTGTTAGTGCCAATGTATTGATGCACCAGTTCTGTCATGTAGGCAGTCATGTAATGATTCAGGGCGGATGCCGCTTCAGCAAGGATATTCCTCCTTATATTATTGCAGGACGCGAACCGATCGCTTTCAGCGGCATCAACATCATCGGCTTGCGCCGTCGCGGTTTCGCCAACGAAGTGATTGAGAATATTCACAATGCATATCGTATCATCTACCAGAGTGGACTGAACACGACTGAAGCATTGAAGAAAATCGAAGATGAATTTGAAAAGAGTCCCGAGATTGACTATATCATTGAATTCATCCGCAACTCGGAGCGTGGAATTATTAAATAAACACTTCAAAATAGTCATATTATGATATACAGATTTACTATCATATCTGATGAAGTTGACGATTTTGTCAGAGAAATACAAATTGATCCGGAAGCAACATTCTTCGACTTCCATGAAGCTATACTGAAATCAGTAGGGTATGCTAATGACCAGATGACTTCTTTCTTTATCTGCGACGATGATTGGGAAAAAGAAAAAGAAGTGACTTTGGAAGAAATGGATGATAATCCGGAAATAGATAGCTGGGTGATGAAAGAAACTCCGATCAGCGAACTGATAGAGGACGAAAAACAAAAGTTACTGTATGTGTTCGACTACATGACAGAACGTTGTTTCTTCATCGAACTGACAGAAATTATCACCGGTAAAGATATGAATGGTGCTAAATGTACTAAGAAAGCCGGAGAAGCTCCCAAACAGACTGTTGATTTTGAAGAAATGGCCGCAGCCGGTGGCTCGCTCGACCTCGACGAAAACTTTTACGGAGATCAGGACTTCGACATGGAGGACTTCGATCAGGAAGGTTTTGACATAGGAGGAGGCGACGCTGGCAACCCATACGAAGAAGATAAATTCTAAGTCTTAAATATCAAGTATCAGGTATTAATTGCTATGCAGTGCCGGGCAGTTAATACCTGACATTTTTTAATTCCATGTTTTAGTACTCAACAACCGATACTTACTACTTTTAACCCCATGCCCACTCTCATCGTTCTGATAGGACCCACAGGCGTAGGAAAAACAGAATTAAGCCTGCGATTAGCCGAGAATTTTCAGACTCATATCGTGTCTGCCGATTCTAGACAGTTATATGCTGAACTGAAAATAGGGACAGCCGCTCCTACTCCCGAACAACTCGAACGTGTGCCGCATCACTTGGTAGGAACGCTTCATCTTACAGACTATTATAGCGCCGCGCAATATGAGACGGAAGCAATGGAGATTCTCGAAAAGTTATTCATGCAGCATGAGGTGGTTGTCTTGACGGGCGGTTCAATGATGTATGTGGATGCTATTTGCAAAGGTATTGACGATATTCCTACCGTAGACGCGGAAACCCGTCAGCTCATGTTGCAGAAATACGAGGAAGAAGGGCTTGAACAACTCTGTGCGGAACTCCGGTTACTAGATCCGGAGTATTATCGTATTGTGGATTTGAAAAATCCAAAACGGGTGATTCATGCACTGGAAATCTGCTACATGACCGGACGTACTTACACCTCTTTCCGCACACAACAAAAGAAAAAACGTCCTTTCCATATCATCAAAGTCGGTTTAACCCGCGACCGAGAAGAACTTTATGACCGTATCAACCGTCGGGTAGACCAAATGATGCAAGAAGGATTACTGGAAGAAGTACGTTCCGTACTTCCTTACCGACATCTCAATTCACTCAATACAGTAGGCTACAAAGAACTGTTCAAATATCTGGACGGAGAATGGGAACTTCCTTTCGCTATCGAAAAGATAAAACAAAATTCGCGCATTTACTCACGCAAACAAATGACTTGGTTTAAGCGGGATGAGGAAATACGTTGGTTTCATCCGGAACAAGAAACGGAGATACTTTCGTACCTCCGTTAAAAAAAGATCATATTGAGTAAAAACTTTTATTTACCCAGTTTCGATACTTTCTGATAAACTTCACGGTAAACACTGTTGCCTAATTGGAATAAAAGCGTCATTCGTTTTCCGTCAATCCGGTAGGATATAGGAACAAGAGCTGATGCGGTTCTTCCATATTCATTATGCAATACCTCACAATAAAGTCCTTCTGCAATAATATTATACTCACCCGAACGAGTAATCTTATAAGGACAAAATACGCTTCCCGTACCTCTGTTTCCTGCTTCTAAGTACATTGCATTTTTAACATAGGCATCTACATTATAAAATTTACCTTCTTTATCAAGTACCTTATATCTGGTCACTTGTGAAGTAGCGTCATTCTGAACAAGTCTCCAGATACCTTTTAAGTTTTGGCTCATACAAAGATTGGGCATAAGAAAAAGAAATGAAACAGCCAACAAAATCTTACATAAATTTCCTTTCATAATAAATAGAATTTAAAGTTCAACATATATTTATTCTTTAATTTAATCAGCACAACAACCTTGCGTATGAGTTCGTCGCTAGCTTATAAAATCATTCTTGTTTATCTTTCAAAATGACTTTAAGTGTAGGCTTCACTTTAACTTCAATGGTAGGCTTTCCATTATAACCAACCAGAAGTACACCGTTTTTAGGGGCTTTTATAGTAAAGTGCCCTATTGAATCTGTTCTTTCCGTAAATCTCGTACCTCTTACATTTACAATAGCGGATGTCGGTTTCTCGTCCTCATTATACACTACTCCGGTCACGGTAATCCAGTCAGAACGGTACTTGTCTGTTTTCAAACGTACAATTTTCTCTTTGCCCGCTTGATCTAAAGACACTGCTTTAATTGTCTTTATAGACATTCCTTTCAATTTCGATTTTTCGACTTCATCATCGTCTATACAATAGATAATCTTTCCTTCTACCCCTTCTGCGACACTTTCTGCCAGTTCCAAAGCATCAGCATAAGGTTTTTCCGGATTATCTTTTTTAAATTGATACTCTCCTTCCGTAAGCAAAGTAACAATTATCACTCCATTTTTTCCTTTTTCCCCATAAATAGATGTAGCAGTTTTATCTTTCAATATAGAAAAACTTTTAATACGGTCAGGAGCTATCTTAGACAAAGCTTCTTTATCCGATACTTCTTTATCATTAATAATGATTAAGGGTTGTTTGCCCTCTTCAACACCATGAAGAATCAAACTATTTCCGACTTTAGTACCGGAAGATAAAGTTCCGGTCGTTTTCAGACTAACGGATGTCTCAGGAAACAATTTAACCACATCCTGTTCCATTCGTATTGACATTTCAGAAGCTACGGCTGCTTTCACCGTTTTATATCCAATAAATGAGAACCACAAATAACTATCCTTCGGTGTTTTCAGACGAAAGCGGCCATTTGCATCTGTTATTGCGCCAATAGTTGTACTGGGAACGACTATGCTTACTCCGGCTTTAGGCTGGCCCTGCTCGTCAGTAACAATTCCTGCGACAAGAAAGTCCGGCACAGTATTTGTTTCAGTCGCTTTAATCTCAGTAAAAGTGCTGATGTCTTGTACACGTGTTTTCCCCTCCCTGCGAGTGGTAACAAGTATCACCCCATTTGCACCACGCTTGCCATATAAACCAATAGATGCACTATCTTTCAGTACCGAGAAACTTTCTATTATCCCTCTATCTATTTTTTCGAAAGTCTCCATACTCATTTCCTTGCCATCGACCATAATTAACGGCTTCTTATTCTCCGGAAATCTGATATCTCCAAACCTCACCGGAACGGAATATTTCACAGACACAGGCATACCACGTTGCTTTCCGGGAGTCCAGGCCGGCATTTCACTCACAATTCTTTCAGCCTCTTTAGTTAAGATAGGTTGGTCGGACTGAAGCGCTCGCACATCCTTTACTTTCCCGCTTTCAGATACAGTGAAACCGACTATCACACTACCTCCGGCTTTCCCTTTCACATCAGAACTTTTTGTTTTATTCTCCAAATACTTATACAACGCATTCATACCACCCGGATATTCAGGCATTTGCTCCACCACCTCAAAAACAACTAATTCTTCATTACCTTTCGTTTTTGCCGCACGATTTTCAGCACGAACCTTGGCCTTACTATCGCTATGTGACACTTTTACAGTATCTTGCAGCATATTTTCTGTATCTCTCAACACATTTTCTTGCACAATCTCGGCCAAATCATTAACTTTGACGGCAGAAATTTCTTCTACTTTTTCGGAGATTTCGGGACGGGCAAAAGCAGTTACTGCAATAGCTGCCAATGGAAGCACATACAAGTACTTCAACCGTGCCCACGGATTTGATTTTTCTTTTAACATCATAGTGATACGTTTTTTAAGTTTACTGTGATTAAAGCTGTTGGCCATAGAGTAGAGCCTTGTGCCAACGGCTTTTTTTATTAATAATAATTGATAATCTCTAGCGTTTATACCCTCATTAATGACCGCTTCGTCGGCTTCGTATTCATGGATATTCTGCAATTCCTGTTTCAATAACCACGCTCCAGGATTAAACCACTGAAAGAATATACAGATATCTGCTATGAGCAAGTCCCAAGAATGGTGCTTTCTGATATGCGCACATTCGTGAATCAGTATTTCACGTCCGTTCTCCTCCAAATCAGTTCGTGAAATCACAACAAACTTCATCCAACTGAAGGGTGCCACATTCCGGTCATGAACCAACAAAACAGTATGTTTATCTATCTGTCTCCGTTGCGCCGTATTCATTAACCGAACAAGACGGAATAAAGAATAGACATTCCGGCAAACAAGGAAAAATATGCCCGCTATATAAAATAGAAGAACTATTTCTATCCAATGCACTGGGCTTCTCCACGTATCTACCAAATCATCTCCTTCCACTACTGTTGTCACCTGGGTTTCCTGATGATTCTCTGCCATAACAAGTAGTTGTTCAATTGTCAGTACTGCCTGATTTATTTCATTCTGCGGCGCCTTGGTCACTTCAATCAGCGGAAGCAACAAAGAAAACACGAGAATGCCCAACAACGCAATCCGGTTAAAACGGTAGAACGTTTCTTTACTCAACAGCAGCCTGTAAAACAAATAAAACAATGACAGGCACACCCCCGATTTTAGTATATAGACGAAAAAGAATCCCATATATAGATTAATTCCAGTTAGTTCTCTGCCAATTTCTTCTCAAACTCCTCCAAATAGGAAGGATTCTTTTTAGATGCCAACACCCAAATGCCTTTCTTGGCTTTACTACCAAACTTAGATTCCAGATTCGTCGACTCCGGCAAAATTTCCCATACATCATGCAACAGATCATCCGGAGATAAGCTCTTCAACTGCTGGTAAGAAATTTCTTTTCCATCCAAAAGAATAAGCTGTCCATCATGCCCGGTTCCTCCATCCGTACAATAAATCTTAAAGAAATCCTTCACATAATAAATGCACTTCACAGTATGAGAGGTCTTCACTTCATGAGCAAGTGCAGGATGAGCGTTCTGCTGCTTTTTAACTCCATAGAGTTCATTCAACGATTTAAGCATTCCTTTTTTTACCCGATGAACAAAATCCGCCAAGTCACTTTCTGTCCACGGAGTAGTGGAAGACAAACGTAGTATTCCTTTCTCCTTTTGGTAAACACCTTTCCGATAACTGATGACATTATCATCAGAACTTGATTCCGAAATTGACCATCCTGCATATCCCACAGGGATATGCATTTTTAGAGTATCGATTTCTATAATTTGTACAGTGTCCGATTCTGCATAACTCTTAGAAACCAGAATCTCTTCGAAATGTCTCACATCCAATGTATCCTGTATGAATGCATTTCCCTCCTGATTATTCATATTCAGAAGATTCGGACGGGCAAAAAGAACAGCTGTAATAGCTGCCAACGGAAATACTATCAAGTATTTTGATAATTTCCAAGGATTTGATTTTTTCTTCAACATCATAGTAATACGTTTTTTAAGTGAACTGTGATTGAAGCTGTTGGCCATAGAGTAGAGCCTTGTGCCGACAGCTTTTTTTATTAATAACAACTGATATTTCTTTGCATCAATACCTTGTGCAATCACGCTTTCGTCCGCTTCGAACTCGTGTATGTTCTGTAGTTCCTGTTTCAATAACCAGGAGGCAGGATTGAACCATTGGAAAAAGATGCAGATATCCGCTATAAGTAAATCTATGGAATGTCTCTTCCGTATATGGGCATATTCATGCGTCAGTATTTCCTCACCGTTTTCCTTCAGGTCTTTCTCAGAGATCACTACAAACTTCATCCAACTGAAAGGTGCGATTTTTTTCTGATGGGTAATCAGCGTGATGCCATTTTCCTGACGGACAAGGGTGCTACCCTTTATCAGCCTCAGCATACGGGTCAGCGACCATACATTACGTAAAAAGAAGAATACAATACCCAACAAATAAACCATCAGCAGCGCTTCACGCCATGTAATGACAGATTCGGGAGCAGTTTCTATAGTAGCAGTCCGATTAAGATTAGCCATAAGTAGCAGTTCTTCCCAAGTCAGCAATTGTTGGCTGACTTCCATCGGTTCTTTCATGGTCACTTCCACAAAGGGAATGGCACAGGACAATATCAGTATTCCCAACAAAGCAATACGGTTAAAACGATGGAATGTTTCACGGCTCAGCAACAGGCGGTAAAATAAATAAAATACCGCCAGACAGACTGCCGACTTTACAATATATACAAAAAATGCTCCCATAGTATGTATTTTTAATTATTCTCTTTATCCGGATTATTCATGCGCCTTTTCCACATCCCGGATAAGCTGCTTCAATTCATCCAAAGAAATCTCCTCCTCTTTCACCAGTGAAGAAACCGCTCCTAAATAAGAGTTATTGAAATATTTACTGATAACCCCTTTCAACGTCTTCTTCTTAAAATCATCACAGCTTACCACCGCATAATACTGATAGGTATTTCCAAATACCTCATGACTGAGAAACCCCTTTTCCTCCAATCCTCTCACAATGGTAGACAGAGTATTGAAATGCGGACGCGGTTCATCATAAAAATCAAGTAACTGTTTTACAAACAACGGGCCTTTTTCCCAAAAATAACCCATAATTTCTTCTTCCTTTGCTGTCAACATTTTCATAATCTTTCTTTTGATTATCACAAAGAACTAAAACTTTTAGTTATAAAACTAATTTTCATAGTTAAAGTAAACTAAAAGCTTTAGTTACCTGCTGTAAAACAGTATATCCCGTTTTCACCTGCTGATGCAAACGGGATATACTTATCATAAATAATCCACCTATAAGGAGACTACAGATCTCTATATACTTATACTTCCCTGAACAATCTATTATTCGTCAATGACCGGTTTATTTTCCGTCAGCCTTTTCAAACGGAGAAGTGCCTCCATATAATAATAATCAGCATAAATGATGGATGCATCAATCTCTGATCCGGCAGGCAAGTGTCCTGTGGAATGAAGCAGGAAAGCAGGTTTACTTTTACCACACTGGTATTTGTCAGAACTCAGGCTGGCCAGCATTTTTACAGCCGCCTGTTTATATTCCAATGCTTTTTCAGCCGGCAGATAACCGGACAATTCTAATAAAGCAGAAGCTACCACACAAGCAGCAGAAGCATCCCGGGGAGCATCAGGAATGGACGGATCATTAAAATCCCAATAAGGAACATAGTCTTCGGGCAGATTTTTCAGATATACATCCGTTACCTTTTGTACAAAATCGAGGTAACGGACATCTTTTGTTTCCCGATAAACGACTGTATAACCATAGATAGCCCATGCCTGACCACGAGCCCACATACTGTCATCCGAATAACCTTGATGGGTCACTCCCTTGATAAATTCACCTGTCAGGGTATCATACACTGCTACATGATAAGAGGTATAATCCGGACGAAAATGATATTTCATCGTCTTATCCGCATGAGCCACGGCAATGTCAAACAAATAAGGATTACCTCCATTCTTGGCTGCCCAGAAAAGCATTTCCAGATTGATCATATTGTCCATGATGGTATTATGACCGCCAAACATTTTCACATTGCGAGGCCATGAAAGCATAGTACCTACACGGGGATTGAACAATGCTGATAACGAATCAGCCGTATTGATTATAACTTGCTTATATTCCGGATTACCGGTCAGACGATAACCATTACCATAGCTACAAAAAACCAAAAAACCCAAATCATGATCGTATGCAGGAATCTCCGAGAGAAATTTCAAAGAAGCAGTAAACTTTTCGGCCTCTTCCTTTATTTTCGGATCTTGTGTATATTCATAATCATACCACAAGATGCCCGGCCAAAAACCTCCGCACCATTCTTCCTTACTCACTTTACGATAGTTCCAGTCATACTGGCCATCCATTATGTTACGAGGCATCATAGTGTAATCTACCTCCCGCCCTTTTCCATGCATAACCTCCAAAGTACGATGTACCTGGCGATCACAATATTCCAAAGCCCTGTTCACCTCCAGTTTGTTGTCTACTTCAGTACAGGCTGAAAGCAGACATAACCCTATACCTACTAATAGATTTTTTGTATTCATAATTATCCTTTCTTTTTTTACTTATCGATACGAAACCAGTCGGCATCTACCCAACCTCTTTCCTTGCCATAAGGAGCTGTGCTGAATAATCCTACTTTCGCTCCTATCCACTTACCTTGACGAGCAGTAAAAGGCACACCGGCCAATGTATATTTCCTGCCGTCCAGACTGTAGCTGAAATAACAGATACCTCCCCCAGTTACTTTCACCTGCAAATAAATATCACGCTCATAATTGGGATAGAGCCCGGCTCCGAACCGGCGGCTTACAGGTAATTCCGCAAGATGGGTCACTGTTTCAGGAGACCGTTGCTCCGCATCCTTGCAGACCACTTGATTCAATATAAACTTATCACCTTCTTTTACTACACCCAGATAGCCATAATCCCACCCCATCACTATCAGTCCGGACTGCTGTCCGTCCGCTTTCGCAGAAACTTTCAGTTTGGCAGTCGCCGTAAATTCTTCGGCAGGGAATTTTTGTAACAAGAGATTCGGCACCTCCCAAAAATTTACAAAATCCTTGGACAAAATATGTCCATATATACGAATGTAACCCAAATCAGAGGTAAAGCCAAACGTATCCTGATAATTGGCATGCCATTCCCATTGCAAGCCCAATTGCCTTGTGTTGAATTCATCACTCTCAATCGGTGTCTCTATAGGATAAATCCTGCCTACATCCGGTTTTTTATAGCGTTTTACAGGTTCGCCGCATCCATCACCGTCCTTGTCCTCCCCAATTACGGGCCAATCATTTTCCCACTTCACAGGATTCAAGTGCAAGACTCTGCCATACATGGCTTTATCTTGAAAATTGATAAACCAAGACTCGCCTGTACAGGTTTCCACCCATCCCCCCTGATGAGGGCCATTTATGTCCGTATCTCCTTGGGCCATAACAATTTTTGACTCGTATGGGCCATACACATTGCGAGAGCGAAGTGCCAATTGCCAACCTGTCACCACCCCTCCGGCTGGCGCCAGGATGTAATAATATCCGTTGCGTTTATAAAACTTAGGTCCCTCTATAGTATGATTTACACCATCATTGCCATCAAAAACCAATACAGGTTCACTAATAACTTTTGTACCTTCCGCATTCATCTCACAAACCGTAATCACACTATTGAATGCGGCGCGACTGCCCGCCCACGCATGTACCAAATACACTTTTCCATCCTCATCCCACAACGGAGTAGGATCTATCATTCCTTTCCCAGCCTTTACCAAGACCGGTTTTTCCCATTCACCCAGCGGATCTTTGGTCTTTACCATGAAAATACCCCAGTCGGGATCTCCCCAATAGATAAAAAACTCACCGTTGTGGTAACGGATAGAAGGAGCCCATACCCCTTTTCCATGTTGAGGAGCGTTAAAGAAAATGGTCGGCTCTATCTCCTTCAAGGCATAGTTTGCCAAACGCCAGTTCACCAAATCCTTTGAATGAAGAATGGGCAATCCCGGGGTGCAGCCAAAACTGGAAGCGGTCATATAAAAATCATCACCTACGGCACAAACATCCGGGTCAGAGTAATCCGCATGAATAATCGGATTAATATACGTACCGTCCTTCTGATCGGACACCCATACCTTCGATACATACTGAGCATCTGCCTGTTGCCATGCACCGCATACTAAAGCCACTATAATCACTATTTTTTTCATTCTTACCTATTATAAAAATGCCCTGAAACAATCATTCTTACCTTAAAAAACATACCCCTTTAAACTTAAAAAATCACCTAACCTTCATTTGTTAACCTAATCTGTCTATAATACGGACAAGAAAACCAATACACTCAACGAAAGTGGTTATTTTTATAATACTTGTCCTTTATACTTTTTATATTCTTTTATTTCCTGATCCGTCACTGGCACGAGTTGCATGGCCGCACCGCCTCCTGGCTTCAATGCAAACTGCATGATTTGAGAGGAATCCACCAACAGACGGGTACATTTCACCTGAGTACGGGTCTTTATCTTATCTCCCCCATCCGTATAAATACGGGCCAGATAGGTCTTTCCCTTATCTAAAAATGAAAGATTTACCGATTGAGCAGAACCTTCATTATTAGTCAAAGCTCCTACAAACCACTCATTACCCTTGCGACGCGCCATAGTTATATGCTTACCCGGAGCACCTTCCAATACTTTTGTATCATCAAATACGGTTTGCAGATTCTCGAACCATTCTATTTCGGGCTCCCCTTGATAGAATGAGGGGCGGTCATACCAGAAGATAGTTTGTAAAGGACTGTAAAAAATCAATGAAGCCGCCAACTGATGAGCATGGGTGTTCTTCAGACGTTTGTCGAAATAACAGATGGTATAATCCGCCGCTCCATTAATCATACGGGTAAAAGGCAGAATCGTATTATGCGTAGCGTCGGGAAATTCCTCATTCCCCCGTATCCCTTCCTGAGTGAGCAGGTTAGGATAAGTACGGCTGAAACCGGATGGACGGAACTCATCATGAATATTAATCAACAATTTGTTTTCGGCAGCCAGACGAACCATATCATGCAGCCAAGTAGCCCAACGATGACTGGCATACTGTACGAAGCCGGATTTCACACCTACGACTCCCCACTTATGCAGCAATGGAAAAAGCTCACGCATCTGTTTCATCAGGGCATGCTGATTGACATACACCCATACGCCTACCCCTTTTTCTTTGCCGTATGCAATGACACGCGGCATATCCAGTTTGGAAACCACCTTTGTGGCATCTCCATCATGAGAAGTACAAGGCATATACCATTGCCAGTCAAACAACATATAAGGAATATGATGGGTGGCACAGAAATCAATTGTGGCTATGGCCCCTTCAGTGGTAATAGTCGTTTCACGCATAATCTTTCCGGGCCTGATCCAGTCCGTATCGGTTATCTCACAAGGAGGATTCAGATTCTGGATGATATCATTGTGTTCCAGCAATTCTCCCGGTTTATCGGCTGCCATGATAACTTTCCATGGGGTAGCGTAATAAGTGACAATATCCACAGGACTGTACATGACCGAAGTCAGTGTATTCTGTTTAGTCGGAGAAGCTACCAATTTAGTAAGACACCAGTCATCTACATCGGCATCAGTCAAAGCCACCCACAGCCCGTTGGAAAGTTCCACAGTCAAAGCCCGTTCCACCGGCTGTTTAATATCGTTAATGGCAAGGTGCTCAAAAGGCGCTTGCGCCCATTGCTCCGCCCACGCCATCGCACCGGGGGAAAATGTATATTCAGTCAGATCCCCCACCACTTTATGAAAAATGGCCTGTGGATGTTCAGGAAAAAAATAACGGAAAGCGATGCCTTCATCGTACGCGCGCACTTCAATATTCAAACGATAATTGGAACCATCTTTTTTGGAAAGATACATGGTTGCCTCATTATACGCCTCGCGAACCGTACTACGTTCTCCATACAGAGGATGCCAAGACTTGTTAACAGCAGGCTGATAGATCACACTATCCACCTCCAAATTATCCATCCAACATTTTACCTGATTTATTTTACGGGCAAGCGCCAGTTCCCAAGTACGGTTATCCAGCTGAAGACCGGCACGGGAGTTTCCGATAACCTCTCTGCCTCTATACTTTACCTGATATACTATTTCATTTACTGAAGAAGAAATTTTCTCCTGCCTGAACATAACTTCATGAACTCCCTCCGGGGACGTCAATTTCAATTCTTTAGAATGACCTGCATAAAGCGAAGCCGTACAGGTCAACGCATATGCTATGAGTATTATTTTTTTCATAATGATTACTTTTTAATTAGTAGTACGGATGAATCGGAAAACTCACTCAACGAAAAGAAAAATAAAATCTATAGGATAAAACAATTCACCGCAGAGACCTTCAGCATTAGTCCCTGCGGTGAATAAGGATGCACAAAAAAATTATAATTTTTGATTGTAACCTTCATTCAGTTCTTTGGTTTCTTTTCCTATTTTCACCCGTACAGGACCGGTTGCTGAATAGTACCAAACACCATGCTGCATATAGATTGCAGCATATACGTCATGATCCGATTCTAAAACAAAGTTACCTTTCTTTAGTGAACGGCCACAGCCAAGATACATCAGTTGAATCTGACCTTCTTTTTCTCTTATCAATCCTAACCCGCCACAGAATGAAACACGTTTGGAAGGATGATGAGCCTGCATGTCCGTCGCACTGAACAGAT
>OMCN01000628.1_pt1 | contig 14185 bp, 15 predicted proteins | sample 1645061 | NCBI WGS metagenome assembly OMCN01 (sample SAMEA103958124, study PRJEB25191) | human gut metagenome | biome: human-associated habitat [ENVO:00009003]; feature: intestine environment [ENVO:2100002]; material: feces | place: Germany | collected 2013/2015 | reverse complement strand
TACAAGTGTAATATTTAAGAAAATATGAAAAAAAGGAGAAATAAAACTATATGAGAAAAAAGAAAAGAAAAAAACACACGAAGATTATTACAAAAATAGTTTTATTTAGCGGTATATTGATTGGTGGTGGAATCGGTATTGTAACAATAATGAATTGTAATGTTCCTGAAAAAAGACTAATGGAATATATGAAATATATTGAAAAAGGGGAATATGAGCAAATGTATGCCATGCTGGATCAGAAAAAAAGCAGCATGAACAGTAAGGAAGAATTTATAGAACGAAATTCTAAAATATATGAAGGCATTGAGATGTCTGATCTGTCCATAACCGATATTACAGTAAAAAGACAAGAAAACGGAAATGCGGCAGTTTCCTATACAACAAATATGCAGACTGCTGCAGGAAATGTAGAATTTACCAACGATGCGGTATTTTCACATGATTGGACAGGATATCATTTAATCTGGCAGGATCAGTTGATTTTTCCAGAGTTATCTGCAACGGATAAAGTTCAGGTAACGTCAGAAGAGGCAAAGAGAGGAGATATTTTAGACAGAAATGGTCGTCAGTTGGCTGGAGAGGGAACTGCATCTTCGGTAGGAATTGTTCCGGGCAGGATGGAGAACAGAGAAGATACAATAAAAAAACTGGCAGAGTATCTTGGAATTGGAGCAGACGAAATTGAGGATAAGTTAAAAGCCGGTTGGGTAAAAGCAGATTCTTTTGTACCAGTAGCAACAATTCCTAAAATACAAGAGGTCGATCTTTTGACAGTGAATCCGGATAAAACTGTTCTGGAAGAAAAAGAAAAGCAGGACACATTATTGAAGATTCCAGGTATTATGTTATCTGATGTAAAAGTACGAACTTATTATCTAAAAGAAGCTGCCTCTCATCTGGTAGGGTATGTACAGGCGGTTACAGCCGAAGATTTGCAGGAACATAAAGGGGAAGGGTATCGTACAAACAGTGTGATTGGAAAGACTGGACTGGAAACGCTTTATGAAAAAGAACTAAAAGGAACAGATGGGTGTGAAATCTGTATTGTAGATGCAAATGGAAATAAAAAAAGTGTTATTGCATATGAGCCTAGAAAAGATGGAGAAGATATCCATACTACGATTGATGGTGATCTTCAAAGTACTCTTTATGAACAATTTAAAGAAGACAGAGGATGTTCTGTAGCTTTGAATCCTTATACAGGGGAAGTATTGGCGTTGGTAAGTACGCCATCTTATGATAATAATGATTTTGTACGTGGAATGGACAACAGCCAGTGGAGTGCATTAAATGAAAATGAAGACAGGCCTTTATACAACCGCTTTCGCCAGACATGGTGTCCTGGCTCAACTTTTAAACCTGTAATTGCTGCAATTGGATTAAAAGTGGGGGCATTTACTGCAAATGACGATTTTGGAAATGAGGGTCTGGCGTGGCAGAAAGATTCCTCGTGGGGAGATTATACAGTGACTACACTTCATGATTATGAACCTGTGATCTTGAAAAATGCGCTTATTTATTCAGATAATATTTATTTTGCAAAAGCAGCATTAAAAATTGGTGCGGATCAACTGATGCAGTCTCTAAATCAAATAGGATTTAATCAGGAACTTCCATTTGATATTAAAATGTCAGAGTCCCAATATTCTAATATGGACAAGATAGAAACAGAAATCCAGCTTGCTGACAGTGGGTATGGACAGGGACAGATTCTGGTAAATCCTTTGCATCTTGCAAGCATTTATACGGCTTTTCTAAATGATGGAAATATGATAAAGCCATATCTTCACGCGGATGGTGGAAGCACTTCCAGTGAAATCTGGATAAAAGATGCTTTTTCACCACAAATTGTTTCGGAGGTTATGGAGGGGTTAGAGGGTGTAGTGAATAACCCGGAAGGAACTGGTTATGGAGCATGCCGGGAAGACATTAGATTAGCAGGAAAAACCGGAACAGCGGAACTGAAAGCTACAAAAGAAGATACATCTGGAACAGAAATTGGCTGGTTTACAGTTTTTACTACAGATAGAGATACAAAGAATCCTATTTTGCTCATCAGTATGGTAGAGAATGTGAAAGATATTGGAGGAAGCGGTTATGTGGTGGAAAAGGATAAGGCGATACTGGATGAATATCTTGGTAATGAATAATTTTTACCTTTAAATATTACAAATGTAAGAGGAAAATGATATGAAAAAAATTTGGAAAATATTTGTGGGAGTTATTTTTCTTGCTGTCTGTAGTGGATGTGGCATAAAGAAAGAGCAGAAAAAGACAATTGAAGATACGAAAGAAAAAATTTACAGAGAGTGTGAAATGCTAGCAGAAGGCTATCGGAACATATATGAGAATGCTGTGAAAGAAAATGCACTATATGAGCTGAGTACAATACAAAAAAGTATGGATTATTTTGGAAAATATGGATATGCAGTAATTGATTCCTACAATCAGCTGGATATGGTTCAAAGTATTAAAGTAGATGATTTTTTGAAAAAAGCAGAAAAAGAGAAGAATGGAAAAACTACTATATTTCAAGTTATAGCAGGGGATCATTTTATCCGGTATGATCTGAAAACCAAACAGGGGAAAATAGACGTTGAAGTAAGCTCTTTTAAATGGAAAGAGGACACTTGGCAGGAAACATATTATCATGAGTTTAGAGCTAATTCATGGAAATATACAGAAAATGGGTATTTCTTTATAGAAGAATATCATCCGGCAGGATATGATGGACCGTCTGGATATCGGGACTTTCGGGTAGCACCGTTAAATAAAAAATGTCGGGAGCTGAATCGAAAATATATACTTCCTTTTGGATATACACTTAATAAATTGTTTACTTCTAATTGGAGTGAAAAAAATTATGATGGAATAAATTTTTATGATGTTTTTGACCGTTTACTTTCAATGGAAGAAAAAACTGATGAATTTAAGGAAGGAAAGACTTATGAAATCCCAAAAGAATCATTTGAAACGATATTTCAAAAATATTTTAATATAAGCGCAGAGATACTGCAGACAGGAACGGTATTTCACACAGAAATACAGACATATCGGTATCGAACCAGAGGAATCGTATATGATTTTGCTCCCACACCATATATTCCATATCCGGAAGTTGTTTCCTACATAGAAAATCAAGATGGAACAATAACACTGGAAGTAAATGCGGTATGGCCACAAAAAGAATTAGATCAGGCGTTTTGTCATAGCGTAACCATTCGGCTGTTAGATAAAGATAGATTTCAATATGTATCCAATTATGTATCAAGGTCAGAAATAGAGGTTACCTGGTATACGGAAAGATTATCAGACGAAAAGTGGGAGGAATGTTATGGAGATAATTGATATGATTACAAAAAGAAAACTGAAAAAGATGATGAGCGTTTTATTTATTTCGGGATGCTTTTTCATAGGAAATACAAAATGTAAAGGGGCTGATTTAGAATATATTTCACAGGAAACTGCGAATTATGCTGTACAAGAAAGAGGATATGATTTGCCAGTAGATGAAGTCGTGAAAGAAGAAGCTATTGAAGATTGTAAGAATGTTATGAATCAGATGAAAGTCATTTATCAAAAGGCGGATAAAGGGACTTCATCGAATATAGTAGTTTCTGAGACAGTAATGGAAGAAATGCAGGAAGTATTAAAGGAAAAAAATGTCCCCGTTATTACATCAGCACCGTATTCAAATATGGCTAATTATTCTAAAATGGAAGAATTTCTTTTCAGGGCAGAACAGGATCTGACAGGAGATATCGTCTTATATAGGATTAACAGGGATGGTGGGATAGAAAGACTCAAATTCAATTATGATGGGACAGATATGTATTTGCTGGCTGTGAAAGCTGTTTGGGGTATGAACGACAATCCATCTATTGTATATGTTTCGTATACAAGGATAGAAGAATGGAAATATACAGAAAAAGGCTGGTTTGGTTATACGCTATGCGTTCCAAAGTATCCGGAAGTATCAGAAGCGGTTGATGGCAGTTCTATGATAAGAATTAAACCTTTAAGTGATGAATGCAGGGAAGTTTCAAAGAGGTGTGTGTATTTGCTTGGATATCAGGGGAATAATCTTTTATGTTCTGATTGGGATAGATCTGATATGGAAGGGTTAGATTATAATGGTTTATATGAATATTTATATCGAATGAAATACGGGGAGAGATATGAGTTTTCAGGTAACTCAAGTGGAATTCCGGCAGAAGAGTTTGAAAATCTGATAATGGAGTTTTTGCCGATAACAGCAGATCAAATTAAAAAATGGGCAGTATTTGATTCGGAACATCAAACTTATGACTGGGAACGATTAGGCTGTTTAAATTATAGCCCTACTTATTTTGGAACATCTTTACCGGAGGTCGTTGAAATAAGAGATAGCGGAGAGGGAAACAGTGTGTTGGTTGTTGATGCTGTATGTGATACATTTATATGTAATGATGCCGTTATTACAAGTGAGCTGACTGTTAAGTTCAACGATGATAAGAGTTTTAAATATATGGGGAATAAAATTCTGAATAATGGTACGAAAGAAGTTCCCAAATATCAATATAGAATAAAAAGAAAGAACTGATAACAACTATCAGCCCTTTCATATTTGTTAATTCCATATATGTAATTTTTTTAAGATATCAGAAGTGATTTCAAATGCTTTTTTGCCAGTTGCATTAGAATCACTTTGGATATTGGTTGCAAAATAATAGCTGTTATCGGAAGTTTCTACATATCCGATAAACCAGCCGTTGATATCCTGTCCGTTGACACGACCGGTTCCAGTTTTTCCGTAGAAATTACCATTAGGTGTACTGGCAATTTTTATAGCATTTTTAACAGAAAATACATTTTGGAAATTTAGATGGAATTCATTTGTGTTAAATTTTTTTAATAATGTTACTTGCTCTAAAGGCGAGATTTTTAATGAAAAATCGGACCAGTATAAATCCAGATTTGAACTGGTTGTTTGGTTTCCATATTCTATTTTATTCAAAAATTCCTGGACTCTGTTAATTCCGAGCTGCGAATCAATTGCCTGGAAATACCAGTTAACGGAATTTTGCATAGCAGAGTTTAAATCCTGATCAGCTTCCCAGGATGGAAAAGGAAAGGCATCACCATTCCATGTCATGGAAGAGTGTTCTGGTGTGATGATTCCGGATTCCAACCCTAATAATGCATCGTATATTTTGTAGGTAGACTCTGGCGGAATACGTTTGGTGGCTTCTTCAAGATCGTATATTTTCCAGGAATCCAAATTATTGTCATACAAAACAAATGATCCATCATATGTTCCAAATGTTTCGGATATATCTAACAGGGAGATATTTTTGTCTGTATCACTAAAATGATATACGCTTTGAGTAGAGGCATCAATGGATAAAATGGGTGTACATCCAATAAAAACAGCACTAATGACCAGATAAATTATCAATGCTCTCATTTTTTGATAAAGAGTTTCTTTCCTAAAAACGGCGATGTTGAGAATACGTCGTTTCATCTGCCTGAAATTTCCGGACATTCCAACTGCCAGTGGAGAGGAAAAAGAGGATATTTTTTCTGCAAAATTAATCAGTGTAGTTCCATAAGCTTGGTATTCATCAGCAGAAATCATCTGCAATACAGCAGAATCACAGGCTATTTCACGGTCACAGAGAATTTCTTTTAAAGTGTACCAAACAAAAGGGTTAAACCAGTAGAGTATATTACTTATGACCATGAGGAAGCCAATAAATGTATCTTTGTGACGGTAATGCTGTAATTCGTGTAGCAGCATAAAACGCATATCATCAGGATTCAGTTCGGAAATTAAATGGATGGGAATGTAAATTCTGGGATGTATTATTCCGATTAAAACTGGTGATTTTAAAAATGCAGTACTGTAGACTGATACTGGGTGAGAGATTTTAAGTTCCTTTAAACAATTGTAATAAATAGTTTTTACCTGCTGATTTTGAAGCGGGAGAGCAGATCTTTTTATGGAACGTACATAGTTTAATGAATGAAGGGTGAGGACTGACATAATCATAACACCCGTTATCCATATTAGAAAGAGTATGGTATTCAAGCCTCCCAAAAATTGACTACTGATGGAAACTGAAAAATCATTCACCTGGTTTAACAAAATATTTTGTGTATTACTGGTAAGTTCGGATAGCGTGTCGGTACCAGAGTTAAGTCCTGAGTCAGTTTGAAAAAAATGTAACCATGAAAAAAGTTGTGAGCCATGAATCTGTACAGGAAAAAATGGCACGGCAAGTAGTAAAAATAAAAGAAAACAGAGATGGTACTGTGTAGTCGCAGATAAATATTTTTTCAGAAGTTTTTTTGTTCCGATTATTACAAGTGTAAAAATACATATGAAGATATTACTGATTAAAAAGTGGATGATCCAGTTGCTCATTCAAAACCTCCTATTTCTGATGTTTTGATAATAAATGGCGTAAGTTATCAATTTCTGTTGAAGAGAGCTTATCGTCTTCAAGGTAAGAAGCCAGCATAGAAGAAAGATTTCCATTATAATATCGCTTTAAAAAAGAATTGCTTTCCTGGCGTATATATTCATCTTCTTGGACTAATGGAGTATAGACAAATACCCGGCTTTGTTTTTCGTAGGAAAGAGCTTTTTTGGAAACAAGTCTCTTGATAAGAGTTTGAATTGTTTTTGGACTCCAGCTGGTAGTTAGAGTAAGTTTTTCTGTAATTTCATTTGTATTGATGGGAGCATATTTCCATACAATTTTCATAACTTCAAATTCGGCTTCTGAAATCTGGGGTAGTGACATAATAAAATCCTCCTGCTAAATCCTACATATGTAATAAATATATTATATTACTTGTAGAAGAAAAAAGTCAAATGGCAGATGATATATAGAATATAAAATTAATAATGTAGAGGCAATAAAGGTGAAAAAGATAGAAATTATTGAGAGAATCACAGATGCTAATGGAAGCATAAGTGAAAACATATTGACTAGCTGGGAACATAAAAACCAATTCATACCGGAAATTATAAGGTTTGGAGAATTAAAAATATATCTACAGGAACGAATTGTTAAAAAGAATGATAGTGATGTTCATCTTTCAAAATATGAATATGATATTTTACTTCTTTTAGCGAAAAGTCCAGGTAGAATATTTGGAAAAGAAATGGTTTATGATCTGGTATGGAATGAACCTTATTCCGGTGATTATAATGTGGTTATGCGACATATCTGCAATATCAGAGAAAAAATAGAAGATGATCCTGGACAACCATTATATATACAAACAGTACGAGGTGTAGGATATCGGTTTAATGGGAATTTAGGCAGCGAGTGAAATCGCTGCCTATTATTATGGTTTTACAAAGAAGGGAGTTGGTTATGAGAAGATCTTTGTATTTCAGGAGCATCCTGTTTGAGATATTTGGACAGGTTTTGATGTATCAATTCCAACTCTTTTATTTCTTGCTTAAAGGAAACGTATTGAGTATTTAGTGATTCCTTTCTGGAAATAAGATCTGCAATTTGCTCTTGCAACTTATTGGAATTAAGATGTTTCAGGTTTATACCATTTTCCTGTAAAATATGTTCAGCACCCGCGAAAAGAATAATTTGAGATTCATATTTACGGAAATAACGATCTGGATCTTTGGAGCTTTTATAATGGTCGTCGTAAATTTTATTTTTCTGATATTGTTCGGCATATTTTAGCATTTCTCGAAGATGACGTATCTGAGACTCGAGAGAAACAACAGAGGTATTTACCTCTTTTTGCTGCATATGTAACAAGGCTATGCGGTCTTCAAGTTCTGAAAAATTATGTAGATTATGTGTGAGCATCTTGTTATATTCAGCAGAGACAATTTTTAAATTTTCCTTATTTGCCCATTTCTGAAGTCCAATGTTTCCTGCTATATTGGGAGCATTGGTATCTATTAATTTGTTATGAACAGAAGGAAAAATAGCTTTCTGACGTTTATTTTCAATGCGTTCTTTGATACGTTCTTTAGTAAAATTTTTTCCTAAAGATTTAGCACTTCCACGCACTGGACGGGACATATCGGGAGAACGAAAGGTAATGTATTTTCTGCTGTTTTCGCCAAATTCTGCGTTTTTTATTTCATATCCTTTAGCTTCCATAAATGCAAGAAATTCTGAGTAAGTGGAAACGATTCGGATTGTCTGGTTGATATCTTTTCGCAGCTGCGCTTTTTTACTGGATTCAGATTTATTTGCAGCCCATTCATTGTATTTCATTCCTTTTTTACCATCTGGCATAATTGTGGACAGGTTATGTTCCTGGCATAAAGTGTCGCTGAGATTTCGTATTTTCCAGTAATTCTTTTTACAGTCATGATAATGAGAAAAAGTGATGTTATCTGCAGAACAGAAAATTAAATGGTTATGTACATGACCTTTATCAATATGTGTTGTCAGGACATAGGAGTATTTTCCATCCAGTAAGCGATCCGCAAGTTCTTTGCCAATTTGATGGGCTTCTTCATAGGAAACTTCACCAGGGGAAAATGCCTGAATCAGATGAAATGCCTTATTTGTATTGTGCGGATCTCTGCAGTCATGTGTATGATCCAAAGTGTATTTGAAGTCAAGAACGGCTGTTTCGGGAGAGCAGGCAAAGGAAGAAATATATAGATTCTGGTCAGTTTTATCTGGATTGCAGATGTATTCTATTGCTTTATTAACGGTTGTTTTGATACCATGGATTTTTGTAACTGCCATATTTTTTCCATTAACTCCTTTATATCGTCCAGGTCCTTTGGGTAAACTGTATTGGTACTGTTTATACGATGGGTGATCTGATTCAAATTGCTGCTGATATTGCCCAACAGGGTATTCATTTTTCGGATATGAGAGTAGTCTACTTCATATACAAATCCATATAAGATCATTTTCCGTAGAAAGGCAGATTTGCTTTTCATCCTGGAAAGACGATATTTTTCTTCTAAAATGTATTGTTCGTCATCATTCAAATAAAATTGTACGGGATGAATTCTGGTACGTTTGCTCATTGAAATCCTCCAATTCGTTTTTTTCTATAAAAAAGAGTACAAAAAAACTGTCTAACCAGTTCGGTTATGACAGTTATGGTACTTGGTTTTATGTTGGTTTGGACAGATGTATCTGTAAGTTATTTTAACAGGACTGGGTGAAAGCGTCAAATTAAGAAATTATAAAATATGAGAGGGCCAGGGATACTCCCTGATACATTTTGGTAGAATGAACCGGAAAGGGAATTTGACAAAATGAGCCAGGTGTCATGACACTGGCAGTGCTTGCTTCTTTTGGGGTGTAGCCTGCAAAGCAGGCTATGCAAAAGCTATAAAACATAAATAGAACTGTGAGAAGTGGTTGAGAATACAATCCTGATAGCGTATAATCAGAGCAAGAAATCGTAAGTGAGGGATAAATTTGGAACGTGAAGAAATTTTTCAATATGTAAAAGAGCAATATGGAACTGAACCGGAATATTTATGGAAAAAAGATCCTGATTCTGCGGTGCTTCGACATAAAAATGGAAAATGGTATGCTATAATTATGGTAGTGGAAAAGAAAATACTGGGATTAGAAGAAGATGGAAACATTGACATCCTGGATGTAAAATGTGATCCTGATCTGGTTGGGATGATTATTCAAACGTATGGATTTTTACCGGGGTATCATATGAATAAGCAACACTGGATTACGATTCTTTTGGATGATTCTGTCAGTGAAGCTAAGACGCTGGATTTTCTGGATATGAGTTATGATTTAATTGACAGTGGGAAGTAATAAAAAAGGAAGCCTTTCAGAAAAATCTCTGATTGGCTCCCAGGTATTCATTCTGGATATGTATAAGTTGATCTTTGCAACAGGATATTTTCCCAATCTCGTTCATGGCGCAACACTCGGAGAATATGAATCTCTTTTGTTTCTTCCATTATAATATAAAAAATAATAGATGGCGGAAAAGATCTTTTATGTATGGAATATCCTCTGTACAGAATTTGAGTTCGGGGAAAGGCAGTACTGAACTGGCTTAAATTCTGCATTTGTTCTTTCAGATCAGATTGAAAACGGTCAGCACGTTGCTGGCCGAATTCTTCTTCAATATAATCTGCAATGTCTGTGACATCGTAAATTGCTTCCCAGGTTAAAATAATTTTATATTCTTGCATTTCTTCGTGCATCCCTTAATTCTGTGATTTTGCGAAAAGCATCTTCCAGTGGCAATTCACGACCAGCTTCCATATCATCAATTCCCCGGTCTAACATGCGGAGAAGATGATTGTTTTCCTGGTTTTTATCGGTTGTAGGGACTTTTTTTGTTAATTCCATGAAATCACTCCAATCATACGGTTTATAAATAGTGTATGTTGTTCAGAAGTATCTATCCATAGTTTAGCATAGAATGGGCAGCAATACAATTGAATTATTTTGCAGGAGCGTCCGTCAGACCAAGAAGATATTCGCAGGAAACATTAAATACTTCGGCCAGTGCGACAACTTCGTAGTCGGGAACGAAACGGTTCAGGAGGAACATTTAAAGCGCGTACCAGTTTTCTGATTTTATGAAAACTGGGAACTCGGCCCCCATTTTCAATTTCCTTTAAATATCGGCTGGACATTTCTGCTTTTTCAGCTAATTCCTCATAAGTCAATTTTTGCTCGTGTCGGGCGTTCTTAAAAAACAATCCCAGTTCTTTATCTGTTTGTTTTGGCATATGATACACCTCCATGTTTAGTGTATAGTTCCCTTTCTTGAAAGAAAATGAACTAATATTTCACTAAAAAAGAGGGTGATATTTCACTTTTTAAAAGACATATAAAATTCTGAATTTCCGTAAAACAGATCCGGAGGTATAGGAAAGATTAAGAATTTTATTGTCTGGTATCATATCCGTCATTACGTGACGGATGAAATAGATAAATAGTTCAAAAAAGCAAATAAATTTCTTTACCTCAAAAAGTGAATTATATGCCACAAAAAATGATGGCAAAATATTATCTTTTGATATAAATAGCGTCCGATGGGCTAAAAACTACCCATTAGGACGTTTTTTATATACCTCAAAATACAGGAAAAACAATTTTCTCGTATTTATTAAGAAATTTTTTAAAAATTTCTTCCCACACCCCGACAAATGCACTCATCCGTTTGGGATATGTGTGAAGGGGAAGCAAGAACTTTGCTTATTGCCTACCGGCGGGGAAGGAGGTGAACTCTTATGGAGCAATCCTCTTTTCAAGATGAGCAGACAGTCAGACATCAGTTTGATTCTCTGTGCAAGCTGGCATTGAAAAGTGAAGTTATTAATTATGAAAAGCATATGGCATATCGCCAGAAGTATGAAGTGATGTTGTCAGAATTATCAGAAAAGGAGTTGAGCAGACTTTTTATAATGGATGAGCATGAAATGGAAACACATCGTTTTCAGGTCCTGGGTTACGACATAGAAGTCAAAGATGCATTGATTGCTGAAGCACTGCAGACACTTACTGAAAAGAAAAGGAATGTTGTGTTATTATCATATTTTATGGATATGAGTGATGCAGACATTGCCAGAGAAATGAATCTTGTACGCAGCACAATTAATGAGCATCGTAGACGATCACTGGAACTGATGAGAAAAAATATGGAGGAATCTGCAAATGAAAAAAAGTAAAAAACAGAAATGCGCATTTGATTTGCTGCCATTCCATGTTATTGAGGCAGCATCAACTGGTGATACTGAGGCAATCCAGGCAGTGTTGAAGCATTATGAAGGGTACATAACAGTTTTGGCTACCAGAAAAATGTTTGACGAATTTGGACAGGTGCATTACTGTGTAGATGAAACTCTGCGTCAACGCCTGGAAGCAAAACTGATTACTAAGACCTTGGGATTTGATACGAAATCATATGTAAGGAAAAGTAATCAGTAAAGGGAGTATTTAATATAGATTCCTTTTCCCCTTCAGGAATTTTTGTACCTTGAAAATTGTATATTGTTTTACATACAGGACGTGAAGATATGTAGAGCCACTAGGTAAATCCGCCATGATATATCTGCTCTGTTAATGGAGTAAATACGAGGAAATGCTGAAATATAACATTGAAGTAAAGGTATGGAGCGAGAAGAATTTGACAAAATGTGTAGCAGCTGCACAGGGCGACGAAGCATATCTGTGATAATGATACTTCCAGAAAAAATCTGGTCATATTTAATGACGGTGCAAAACCGATGTGGGCAGAGTACTGAACTGCCACCTGTATTGTAATTTTATCTGCCGATGACAGTGTATAAAATTGTAAATTGTCATGGGCAGATAAAAATGTTTTGTCCAAAGAGAAAAGGAGGAGAGAAGAGTGGCGATTAAAATTGAAAAAGGTAAGATTCCAATTTGGGAAAAATATATGCTTACGGTGGATGAAGCAGTGCAATATTTCGGAATAGGTGAAAAGAAAATAAGGATGCTTATTTCGGAACATCTAAATTCAGAATGTTGCTTTACAGTCCAGGTGGGGTGTAAGTCATTGATTAACCGTAAGAAATTTGAGGCCTTTCTGGATCAGACTACGTCTTTGTAAAAAATATACGAACAATTTAGCACTTTAAAGTGGAAATGTTAGCCCTGGTATGATATAATACCTATATCGTGCTAGGGCTTCTTCGTAGAAAGGGGCGAAGACGTTTGGGTAAAACAAAACGTGACCAAAAACGACGAGATAAAAAAGGTCGAATTTTACGAAACGGAGAAAGTCAAAGAAAAGATGGAAGATATGCGTTTGTATATACAGATTGTTATGGAAAGCAGAAGTTTTTGTATAGTTGGAAATTAGAGCCAACAGATTCTCTGCCAACTGGATGCAGACCATGCTTAGCTCTAAGGGAAAAAGAAAAAAATATCCAAAGAGATTTACATGATGGTATAGTACCTTACGGAGGAAATTTAACAGTTTTGGATTTGGTTCAAAAATATATTGGACAAAAAAAGGGGGTTCGTCATAATACTCAGGCGAACTATGATTTTGTGATCAATATAATAAAAAAAGAAGAATTCGGAACCAGAAGAATAGATAAAATAAAATTGTCGGATGCAAAAGCATGGTTTATTAAGCTGCAAGCAGATGGAAGAGGATACAGTTCCATTCACAGTGTGCGTGGAATTGTAAGACCTGCATTTCAGATGGCAGTTGAAGATGATTTACTGCGCAAGAATCCTTTTGAATTTCAATTATGTACAGTTGTCGTAAATGACAGTGTTACAAGACAGGCAATTACAAAAGAACAGGAAGAGTTATTTCTGGAGTTTATCCGAAATGATGACCATTACTCAAAATACTATAATGGAATGTTTATTTTGTTTAAGACTGGACTTCGTATTTCTGAGTTTTGTGGATTGACAGTGAAAGATATTGATCTTCAGGAGAGAAAAATCAATGTGAATCATCAGCTTCAGAGAACCAGAGGAATGCAGTACGTCATTGAAGATACCAAAACTTCAAGTGGAACACGAATGTTGCCGATGACAGATGTTTTGAACAGATTGTGAAAAATCGTAAAAAAGTAAGGGTTGAGCCGATTGTAGATGGATATAGTCGATTTTTATTCCTGGATAAAAAAGATATGCCTGAGGTAGCACTCCATTGGGAAAAACATTTTCAGTGGGCGTTAGGAAAGTATAATCGTACTCATGAGGAACAAATGCCAAAGATCACACCTCATGTATGTAGGCATACATATTGTTCCAATATGGCGAAAGCTGGAATGAATCCGAAGGCACTCCAATATTTAATGGGACATTCTGATATAGGGGTTACGTTAAATGTATATACGCATCTGGGATTAATTGATGCAAAAGAAGAGATGAATAGGATTGCAAAACTGGCATAGTATGATAAAATAATAGAAAAAAGAATTAAAAATAATCTGATTATAAGGTTCTTAGAAAGCCTGTTTTCCAGGCTGGTTATTACTAAGAAGTTACTAAATTTGGATAAGAAAATATACGAATTTATGCTGTGATATACAGGAAAATGACAGGATTGAAGATTATCGGAAAATGCCTGTAAACAGCGTAAATACAGCATTTCAAGGAGTTTTAAGCAATGATAAGTGTGTTATTTGTCTGCCACGGCAGGAGTTATAGTGGACTGACACGCAGCCGCAGTCCTCGCATACACTTACATTCACACCAAAGGCACCGGTTTTGCA
>OMCN01000601.1_pt1 | contig 14716 bp, 10 predicted proteins | sample 1645061 | NCBI WGS metagenome assembly OMCN01 (sample SAMEA103958124, study PRJEB25191) | human gut metagenome | biome: human-associated habitat [ENVO:00009003]; feature: intestine environment [ENVO:2100002]; material: feces | place: Germany | collected 2013/2015 | reverse complement strand
GTATCGGCACTTAGAATTATGCGGTATTGCCTTAGTTCCCCTGTCTTGCAGTTTTTTCAAAATCCCCCAAACTTTTTTGTCAAAATCTATTGACAACTGCTGTTTTGGTTGCTATAATATAACACGTTGTTAGGCGACAGCAGCACATCTGGGGGTTTAGCTCAGCTGGGAGACCTCTTGCATGGCATGCAAGAGGTCACCGGTTCGATCCCGGTAATCTCCACCAAAAAGCACCGTATCTGGTTCAGGTACGGTGCTTTTCTTTTTGTCGCTTATGGGGGTAATGATGACCATTATGGCCTATGGGAAAGGTTATTTGCCGTATGGTGGGTAGAATGTTGGGTGCAACCCGTTTGCAGAACGATGCAAGCATCGTTCCCTACAAATTGGTTGCAATGTTCATAGCAAATTTCAAAGTTTCTCCGCGGCGGGATGATGGCAGATATTGATAAATATAAAATAACTCCCCCGGCAGCGTTCACGCGGTAATGCGGGACTGCTTGTCGAGGGAGTTTTCTTGCTTATCGCTTATTGATTTATCAGGTTTCTTCTTCCGGTTCCGGCTGTTCTGCCGGGGCGGGGGCTACCATGCGCAGGAACTCGGCTTCGTCAATCACGGGGATGCCGAGCGTTTGGGCTTTGGTCAGCTTGGAGCCTGCCGCGGCACCGGCCAGAACATAGGCTGTTTTTTTGGAAACAGAGCCGCTGGCCTTGCCGCCGTTCTGCACGATCATGGCCTCGGCTTCCTGGCGGGAAAGGGTGGGCAGTGTGCCGGTCACAACGATCGTCATTCCGGCAAGGGCCGTTCCCTTCTTTTCGCCGTGCCACTGCATATTTACACCCGCATCGGCCAGGCGGTGCAGCAAATCCGCAGTACCGTCTTTGGCAAAGAACTCCACCACGCTCTGCGCCATCACGCCGCCGAAGCCATCAATGCTGCTGATGTCCTCCGCTGCGGCGTTTCTCAGGGCGTCCATACTGCCAAAATGCTCAGCCAGCAGGGCGGCGGCTTTATCGCCAATATTGCGGATACCAAGACCGAACACCAGTTTATCCAGGTTGTTCTGCTTAGAGGAAGCAATGGCTTTGAGCAGGTTCTCAGCGCTCTTGGCTTTGAATTTATCCAGCGTCAGCAGCTGATCTTTGGTCAGGTCGTACAGGTCTGCTACTGAGTGCACCAGCTGGCGGTCAATCAGCTGCTGGGCGATTGCTTCGCCCAGGCCGTCAATGGCCATGGCAGTGCGGGAGGCAAAATGGATGAGGTTGCGCAGGCTCTGGGCCGGGCATTCCGGGTTGACGCACCGCAGGGCGGCTTCATCCTGCAGGTGTACCACCGGTGCCCCACAGGACGGGCAGACCCGCGGCATATGGTACGGCACTGAGTTTTCGCCGTGGCGCGCCACACCGATGACTTCCGGGATGATATCCCCCGCTTTGCGCACCTGGATGGTATCGCCAATACGGACGTCCATCGCTTCGATGATATCCTCATTGTGCAGGTTGGCGCGGGAAACGCTGGTACCCGCCAGAAAAATGGGGTCAAACACCGCGGTGGGAGTCAGCACGCCGGTGCGGCCAACAGTGACTTCGATATCACGGACGGTGCTTTCCTTGACTTCCGGCGGATACTTGAAGGCAATAGCCCAGCGCGGGAACTTGTTGGTGCTGCCAAGGGCCTGACGCGCAGTAAGATCGTTGACCTTGATGACAGCGCCGTCCATATCAAAATCAAGGGTGCCGCGGGCTTCGCCAATGCGCTGGATCTCGGCAATGGCATCCTCAATGTTGGTATATACGTTATAGCGCGGGGATACTGGGAAGCCGAGGGACTTGATATAATCCAGCGTTTCGCTGTGGGTGGTAAAGGTTTTGCCCTCCACCTGCTGCAGGTTGAACACAAAGATAGAAAGCCCGCGGGCTGCCGTGATCTTGGCATCTTTCTGCCGCAGAGAGCCAGCCGCCGCGTTGCGGGGGTTCTTGAACGGAGTTTTATCCTCCAGCTCCTGCTGCTCCTTCAGGGCAAAAAACGCTTCATGCGGCATATAGACTTCGCCGCGCACTTCCAGAAAATCGGGAGCATTGGGGATTTCTTTGGGGATAGACTTGATGGTGGCAAGGTTTTCGGTCACGTCCTCCCCCACCAGGCCATCGCCGCGGGTGGAGCCGCGGGTCAGGCGGCCGTTGCGGTATTCCAGGCTGACAGAAAGGCCGTCAATTTTGATTTCTACCACATATTCCGGCGTAACGCCTGCTTCCCGCACGCGCTGGTCAAACTCGCGCAGTTCATCCAGCGAGAAAGCATCCTGCAGGCTTTCCATTTTAACAGCATGGGTCACCTTGCTGAACTTGCCGCTGGGGGTGCCGCCCACATGCTGGGTAGGGCTGTCCGGTGTGACAAGCTGCGGGAATTGGGCTTCGATGGTTTTCAGCTCGCGGGTCAGCTGGTCATACTCGTAATCTTCCAGTTCCGGGGCGTCCTGGTCATAATACAGACGGTTATTCTTTTCAATCACAGCGCGCAGTTCTGCTGCACGTTTGCGGGCCTGCTCCAGTTCCATGGTAGTATTTCCTCCGTTTGCGCGGTTATTCGGCTTGCTCTTCCGAGTTTGGTTTGCTTTTTCAATGCACTTTAGTATGCCCGGCTGCGGGCAGATATAGAAAAGGCCGCCCTGCCTGTGGGCGGCTTGGACGCGATATAAAACGAAAAGCGCCCGGCAAAATTGCCAAGCGCTTTTGTTCTGGTGGAGATTACCGGGATCGAACCGGTGACCTCTTGCATGCCATGCAAGCGCTCTCCCAGCTGAGCTAAACCCCCAGATGCTTTGCCGTGGTTGGCTTTTCAACCGGCGACAGATGTTATTATAACAGGGTGTTGGGTATTTGTCAACCGATTTTTTGAAAGTTTTTGGGGTTTGGCTCACTTTTTTGCTTTGCCGGGCATAGCATGGGCTGCGCGGAAAATAAAGCGGCGGGAGGTGATGCCCCATGCGCAAGTGCCGCAGTGCCGGGCGCCGCAGCCGCCATGCCGCGCTTTGGCGGCGGCTGGCATTGGCAGCGGCAGTTTTCTGCCTTTGCTGGCACCTGGCCGACTGCATTGAAGATGCCATGTGGCCCGCCATGCGGGAAGTTGCCCAGCATGAATGCCGCAGCCTTGTGGTGCAGTGCCTGAACACAGCGGTCTATGGCGAGCTTTCCGCCAACCCGCAGCGGTATGCCGGGCTGTACACGCTGAACGGTGGCTGCCTGCTGGGGGACAGCGAACGAATCAACACCGCGCGGGCGGCCCTGGTGCAGACCGCCCAGCAGGCATTGAATACCATGCCGAAAAATGACATCAGCATTTCCTTAGGCAGCTTATCCGGCAGCATTTTCCTGTTGGAAATGGGGCCGGGCTGGACGGTGCACCTGAACCCGGACGGGTATGTGGAGGGGCGCATGGAAGAAACCATGGAGCCTGCCGCCATCAACCGCACCAGATTTACGGCGGACCTTGTGCTGGAAACCACAGTGAATGTTATCCTGAACGGCCGCGCCGCGCTGACCCAGGTGGAAGTACGGGTGCCGTTGGCCAGCTTTTTGTTGGATGGCGATGTACCCGCTTATTATGGCAGTTGAATGATAAAAGCCGCAGCCCGCGGCAGGCTCCCCCCTGCTGCGGGCTGCGGTTATACGGTTTTAATGATGGTTGTGGCCACGAATGATGCGGTATTCCGGTTCCAGCTTATCCGTCAGGAACAGCTGGCTGTGGTAAAGCCCGGCATAGCCGGAAAGCGCATAGGTAATGCCGCACACGATGGCAAAGTACCAAAGCCCCTGCGCACCGAACAGCTCGATTGCCAGCACCAGTGATGCCACCACGCAGTTGCTGGCACCGCAGAACACGCCAGCCAACCCAAGGGCTGCGCCAAAGCCCGCCGGGATGCCCAGCAGCGGCGCGGCCACACAGCCAAAGGTTGCCCCCACAAAAAAGCTGGGCACGACCTCACCACCCTTAAAGCCAGAGCTGAGGGTAAGGGCGGTGAGCAGGATCTTGACGATCCAGTCCCACGGCAGGGCCTGGCCCTGTTCCACCGCAGCGGCGATGATGTTCACGCCCGCGCCGTTATAGCGCATGCTGCCATACAGCAGGGTGAACACCACCACCACACAGCCGCCCAAAAAGGCCCGCACCCACGGGTTGGGCAGCAGCTTGGGCAGGCCGTGCGCAGCGCTGTGCAGCACAAAGCAGAACAGATGCACCACCACCGCGCAGGCCAGCGCCAGCAGCACGACCCGCACGACCATGGCAGGTTCAAACGCCGGGGCTTTCACCGCAAAGCGCGTAGGGGTAACGCCGATAAGCTGAGCAACGCCATAGGCAATGATTGCCGCCGTAAAGCACGGGATATACGCCGCATAGAACACAACGCCCACGTTGACAATCGTCATGGCAAAAAAGGTTGCGGCAAGCGGGGTGCTGAACAAAGCGGAAAAGAACGCCGCCATACCGCACTGCACGGCCATGCGGCGCTCGTGCTCATTCAGGTGCAGCACGCCGCCGGCCCACCAGCCGATGGTGCCGCCCATCTGCAAAGCAGCGCCCTCGCGCCCGGCACTGCCGCCGCCCAGGTGGGTGAGCACCGTGCTGATAAACATGACCGGCAGCAGCCAGAACCGGATGGGCTTGCCATCCTTGACGCAGTCGATCATATCATCGGTCGAAACGCCCTCCAGCTTTGCCGCTTTATAAAATGCCACGATGACAAGGCCGATGACCGGCAGCAAAAACAAGATGGCGGTGTGTTCGGTCCGCAGTTCGGTTACATGCTCCACAGCCAGATCAAACGCCGCACCAATGATACCGCAAGGCACGCCGGTAATCATGGCCAGTGCCAGCCATTTCAACAGTTCTTTTGCGCAGAACCATACGCGGCCCGCGCAGGATACGATCCTTTCCCTGATGTTTTCCATCCGATAGTTTTCCCCTTCTACTTTGCAATAATTCCGTTACTTCATCGCCTGCAGCTGCACCTGCAATGCAGCGCGGGTATACAGCGTATTGAGTACCTGAATGATCTCTTTTTTGCTCAGCCGCGGCGGCAGGCCCAGAATGCGCAGGAACGTGCGCCGCCGCTCGCTGGCGTTGGCGCTGCCGCTTAAGCCCCACTCATACAAATCGGTATAGGTAATGGGGTCCGTGTTCTGCTGCTGGGCCTGCAGGGGGGCCGCGGCCAGGGCGGTATGCAGCCCCTGCAGAATCAGGGCATCGTCCACACCTTCCACGCCAAGCAGGCCCTCCTTGCCGGGTTCCGGTTTGCGGGGTTCCTTACCGGGCACGGCGGGGATATATGCCTGCAGCACGTTTTGCGGCCCCACAAGGCCGGTGATGTAGTGGCGTATCTTAAAGCCTGCGGCGTCAGAGTCCGTCAGCAAAATCATGCCCTGGGCGGCGGCAATGCGTTTGAAGAGCGCCTGCATGGTTTTATCCTTAAAGATAGCAAAACCGTCTGTTGTCAGGATGGTGGCATCCACAAGGTTGGCCAGGCGGGCGGCATCGTATTTGCCTTCCACCACAAGGGCCTGGGTCAGGTTCAATTTATTCTGGTTCATGCACGGCTCCTTGCCAGCGAAAGTTCGCAGATGGCTTTTTGCATCAGCAGCGGGGCATCCAGGCGGCTGCCTTTCAAATCCAGGTCCAGCTTTTGCAGGATGCGCAGGCTTTCTTCGATCTGGCTGCGCTGAAAGCGGGCGGCAGTCTGATCCGCATTGCCAAGGCGGTAGTTCCATTTGCCGGTATACTTAAAATCCTTGGCCAGGTCCGCCAGCGGGCGGCGGCTCTTTTTAGCCAAAAAAGCCCGGTAAATATCCAGATAGTTGCCGATCAGCGCGCCGGTAATAAGGATCGGCTCGTTTTGCAGTTCCAGCAGGGTTTGCAGTTTGGCCAGAGCCTGGCGGGTGTTGCCCGCCGCCACCAGCTTGACCATATCAAAGGTATCAGCGTCCAGCGTGACGGTGCCAAGCTGCTGAATCATTTGGGTAGTGATGGTGGTATAGCCACTGAGCGCTGCCAGCTTGGCGATCTCATTTTGCAGCAAAAACTGGTCGTCGCCGCAGCGGTCCAGCAGGGCGGCTTCGGCACCGGGGGCAAAGGTGGTGTGATACTCCCCTGCCCAAGTGCGGGCCATCTCCTGCAAGGCGGCGCGGCCGGGTTTCGCGATCTGTACACAGTAGCCCAGTTTTTCGCATGCGGCGATGAGCTTTTGCTCCCGCTTTCCAGGCTTGATTTTGCCGTATTTTTCTTCCAGCAGGCTGGTCAGCACAAAGACGGCGTTCTCGGTATCGGAAAGGGTATCGCAGAGCTCCTGCAAATCTTTATCCGAATAGGCAGACGGACGAATGAGCGGCAGCATAACCAGCCGGCGGCCGCCAAAGAACGAGATGGTGCCCGCCGCCAGCACAATATCCTCCACACTGGGGGTGGGGCCGTCCAGCGTGGTGGTATCGGGGGCTTCTTCGCTCAAAAACTTTTCGGCTTTGGCGGCGGCGCTGCGCACCAGAGCTTCATCACTGGCATAAAAGTAAAACACCGGGCAGCCGGACTTGAGACGTTTTTTCAGTTCGGTTTCACTGTACAGCAAGGGGCTGCACCTCCTCATACACAACACTTTTGCCGGGGCGCACCACGGCAGTCGGGGTTTCGGCATCGTAATAAACAGGGGTATCCCCCGCTTTGGACAGCCATTTGGGTGTTTGCTGGTTGCACAAAATTGCCTTTGCCTGAATGGTTTCCGGGCAGCTGCCACCCGCGCAGTACAGATCCACTGCCACCGGATCGGTCAGGATCAGCTTGCCCGCACTGGCCGCGGCGTGCCAGCCGCCGACATCCAGTACCGCAAGGGCTGCGGCGTTGGTGTGCAGCAAATCAACTTCCACGGTATCCAGCAGCTGCAGATGGGTCAGGCCCTGCGGCAGGTCGGCAATGGTCAGCAGCTGCGCGGCCTGCAGGGGCATTTCGCCGGGTTCGGTGCGCAGGTCGATCACCGCGGCAAGTTCCGGCGCGCCGTTCTGGGTCAGGTACTGCTGCACCGCACGGCCATTGACGGCGCTGCCGCGGTAGAGCACCACGGCGCGGTTATTCTGCACCGCCACCACGCAGCCATTGCCCGCGGTGCCCACCATGGCCAGGCGTACCACATCGCGCTGCATGGTGCCGCCCAACATAACGGCTGCCACTGTGCACACAAAGCCAACGGGCACAAAGCGGCGCAGCTGCCGGGTGCGCCAGAAAAGCGCCGCCAGCACAGCAAAAACAGCCAGCACCCACAAAGTATACCGCACCGGCAGGGCAATGTGGGCCACCGGAAGAGCCGCGCACCAAGCGGCCAGGGTGGTCATCAGGCGCAGCACAATGCCAAGCAGCAGGCTTGCCCCGTGGAACAGCGGGTCCAGCACCGGCACAAAGGAAAGCACCAGCGCCAGAATCCCCAGCCGCAGCGCCGGGCCAAGCAGCCATACCACCAACAGGTTGGCGGGCACTGCGGCACCGCTGGCTGCCATGCCGTGCAGCAGCAAGACCGGTAAGGTTGTCAAAGTAGCCAGTACCGCAGTCTGCACGGCATCCACCGCGCGGAGCACGATGGCAAGGGGCAGCGGCAGGGCGGTTTGCCGCCTTTGGTTATGGCGGGCCGCATAGCGCACCTGCACAAACTGTGTTTGCCGTTTGGCCAGCGCCGAAGCTGCCAGCACGCCCAATACCCCGCAGACGGAAAGCTGGAAGCCGATATCACACGGGGCAAAAGGCTGCTGCACCCCAATGATGATGGCGGCCAACGCCAGCGCGGTAAGGGAATCCGGCGGCTGGAGCAAAAGGCTGCCCACCAGCATGATGAGGAACATAACGCCCGCACGGAACACCGAGAACGGCAGCCCTGTCAGCCCCATATAGAGCAGCAGAACCGTGATTTGCAGCAGGACCCGCGGAACCGAGAACCGGCTGCGCCGCCCCTGCCCCATGGCAAACGGGCCGCACAGCAGCGCCACATGCAGGCCGGAAACCGCCAGCAGGTGGGCAATGCCCGCCGTGCGGAAGGTATCACTCCATTCGTCCGTCAGTTCGCTTTTCTCGCCCAGCAGCATGGCAGCTTCCACCCCGGCAAGATTTTGTGGCAAGTAGGTGGTTAACCGTTTGGCAAACGCCTGCCGCAGGTGGTACAGCCGGTACGGCAGCGCATCCGAGGTTCCCTGCCAGATATAATCCACCTGATAGGATGCCCCAAGCCAAGTACCCTTGGCATAGCGGGATATGCGGTAAGAGTCCGCCCGCAGGGGCTGCAGTTGGAACTGCCCGGTAATGATATTCCCTGCCTCGGAATACGGCAGGTCCGTGCAGTAAACCTTGAGCGAGGTTTTGCGGCCATCCAGCTGGGTGATAAGCAGCGTTGCCCGCACATTGCCCGGCTGCCAGGAGGTTTCGGCGTCCGGCTGCACAATGGCGGTGCAGGCATAGGTTTGCCCCGCCAGGCTTTGGGCCGGTTTTACCACGGCCAGCTGGTAAGCAGCGCTCCACACCAGGCCAGCCAGCAGCCCTGCCACGGCGGGCAGCGCAAAGCGGGCCGCCCGGCGCTGGGTAAAGGCAGCAAAGAGGAACAGCGATATAAAAAGTGCCGCCGTCAGCAGCGAGGCCAACGGCGGCAGGTACGCCGCGGCCAGCTCTGCCAATGCGAAGGCAAGACCAAAGCCAGCCAGCTTACGAGTCATGAGTTTTTAGTGGGCAAACAGGGGCAGCGGCTCAAGGAAGATGATATCCTTGCGCTCGGCTGCATCGCCCTCGGCCAGAACAGCGGCCTGGCCCACGATGGTGCACTGGGTCTGCTCTGCCAGTGCGTCCAGCGCCTTCAGGGAGCCGCCGGTGGAGATGACATCATCCACAACCAGGATGCGCTTGCCGTTCATATAGTCAAGGTCTTTTTTGTCAATGACCAGGGTCTGCTTGCCGGCGGTGGTGATGGACTGATCCTCCACGATGACCGGATCCGCCATGTACCCCTTGACACCCTTGCGGGCGGGGATCCACTGCTTGCCGCTCTGGCGGGACATTTCGTATGCCAGGGGGATGCCCTTGGCCTCGGCGGTCAGAATGACATCAAAATCCGGGCACTTTTCCAGCAGGGCCTTGGCGCAGGCAATGGTCAGCTCAACATCGCTGAACATGATGAATGCGGCAATGTCCAGGTGGTCATTGATTTTGCAGATGGGCAATTCACGGGTCAGGCCTGCCACATGCAAGGTATAGGTTTTTGCCATAGTAAACAACCTCTTTTCACATTTCGGTGCAAAGGAGCCCGCATCAGCCCGGAGGCCATGCAAGGCTGCGCTTTGCCAGCACATGGAAGTGCAGGTGCTTCACGCTCTGGCCGCCATCGGCACCAACGTTGGTCACAACGCGGTAGCCGCTTTCGTCCACGCCAAGCTGCTTGCACAGGTTGGCGATGGTGGCGTAAATGTGGCCCAGCAGTGCAGCGTCCGCTTCGGTAAGCTTTGCCGCAGATTCAATATGCTGCTTGGGGATCACCAGAAAATGCACCGGTGCCTGCGGGTCAATATCATAAAATGCCAGCAGAGTGTCATCCTCATACAGCTTATTGGACGGGATCTGGCCCGCTGCGATTTTGCAAAACAGGCAGTCATCCATCGGTTTTGCCCCCTTTCCCAGGGTGCGGGGCGGTTGGCCCGGCACCCCAAAATTGTACAGTTGTATTATAGCACGCTCAGTTTGCTTTTTCCAGGTTTTCTTTCACAATGCCTTCCACAGCGTTCAGTGCATCGTCGATCTTGGAAGTATCGCGGATACCGGCCATGGCGAAGTCCGGCTTGCCGCCGCCGTTGCCGCCTGCAATGGCAGCGATCTGCTTAACCAGGGCACCAGCCTTCAGACCGCGGGCCAGGGCGTTTTTGCCAACGCCGACAGCCAGGGTGGTCTTGCTGCCATCGGTGCCGATCAAAGCGCCGACTGCGTTGGGCTCTTTATCACGCAGTTTATCCATCATGCTGCGCAGAGTATCAGGGGTGGTGCCGTTCAGATAAACGGTAACAATGCGCACGCCGTCAACCTCGACAGCATTCTGGAACAGGCCGTCGATCTGGCTGGATGCCAGCTTTGCCTTGGCGATCTCCAGCTGCTTGTTGGCCTCTTTCAGCTCAGCGGTCACAGCCTGGGCACGGGCGGCAACATCCTTCATGTTGTTGGCCTTCAGGGCAACAGCGGTGTTGGCCAGTTCAGCGGTACGGTCGTCCAGCAGGTTCAGCACGCCGTAACCGGTGGTGGCCTCAATGCGACGGATACCGGCGGCAACGCTGGCTTCGGACAGGATCTTGAAGCAGCCGATCTGGGCAGTGTTTTTGACATGGGTGCCGCCGCAGAACTCAACGCTCCAGCCGCCTGCATCCACAACGCGGACAACCTTGCCGTACTTTTCGCCAAACAGAGCCATAGCGCCCATTTTTTTGGCTTCCTCAATGGGCAGGTTCTGGATGGTAACAGGCAGAGCGGCAAAGATTTTTTCGTTCACGCGCTTTTCCACTTCCACCAGTTCTTCGGGGGTAACGGCGTTGAAATGGGTAAAGTCAAAGCGGGTGATCTTGTCGTCCTGGTAGCTGCCGGCCTGGTGGACATGCTCGCCCAGCACTTCGCGCAGGGCTTTCTGCATCAGGTGGGTAGCGGTGTGGTTGCGGCAGATGGAAGCGCGGCGCTGTTCATCCACAGCAGCGGTTACGGTATCGCCTACGCGGATGGTGCCGTCCAGCAGGGTGCAGGTGTGAACATAGAAGCCTTTGGGGGTCTTTTTGACCTGGTTGACTTTCAGGTTTGCAGTGCCGCTGGTCAGGTAGCCGTGGTCAGCAACCTGGCCGCCCATCTCGGCATAGAACGGGGTACGGTCCAGAACGACCAGCACATTCTCGCGCTCTTCATAGTCGGTGGAAACCGCATCGTTCAGTTCTTCGCCGTCAGACAGGGCCAGAACCTTGGCGGTTTCTTTCAGCACATCATAGCCGTCAAACTCGGTCGGCTCAGCGTTCAGTTCACCGAACAGGTCCTCGCTCCAGCCGGAGATATCCTTGGCCAGGCGCTCGGCACGGGCGCGCTCACGCTGGCGGGTCATCTCGACATGGAAAGCAGCTTCGTCAATGCCAAGGCCGGCTTCGGCAGCGATCTCCTTGGTCAAATCAAGCGGGAAGCCGAAGGTATCGTTCAGCTTGAAAACATCCAAGCCGGACAGGATCTTCTTGTGGGTCTCGTGCAGGTGCTGGATCATGCCGTTCAGGATGTTCATGCCGGAGTCAATGGTCTTATAGAAGCGCTCCTCCTCGGTGCCAATAACTTTCTTGATATAGGATTCATGCTCGCGCAGTTCGGGGTAACCAACCTCGCTGGAGATGATAACGGTATCCACCAGATCAGTCAGGAACGGATGGTCGATGCCCAGCATACGGCCATGGCGGGCAGCGCGGCGCAGCAAGCGGCGCATAACATAGCCGCGGCCTTCGTTGGAGGGCAGGATGCCGTCAGAAGCCATGAACACAGTAGCGCGGATATGGTCGGTGATGACGCGGATGGAGATATCGTCCTTCTCGTTTGCACCGTACTGTTTGCCGGAGATGCGCTCCACATGGTGCAGAACAGCGGCAACGGTATCGACCTCGAACAGGTTATCCACATCCTGCATGACAACGGCCAGACGTTCCAGGCCCATGCCGGTATCAATGTTCGGTTTGGGCAGCAGCGCATAGGTGCCCTTGCCATCGGAATCATACTGGCTGAACACCAGGTTCCAGATTTCCATGAAGCGGTCGCAGTCACAGCCAACGCCGCAGGTCGGCTTGCCGCAGCCATACTTCAGGCCGCGGTCAAAGTAGATCTCACTGCAGGGGCCGCACGGACCGGAGCCATGCTCCCAGAAGTTATCCTCTTTGCCCAGGCGGACCATGTGGTCTTCGGGGATGCCGACAGACTTGGTCCAGATATCATAGGCCTCGTCATCGTCCTGATAGACAGAGATATACAGGCGGTCAGCGGGGATTTCCAGCTCTTTGGTCAGGAACTCCCAAGCCCAGGGAATGACCTCTTTCTTGAAATAATCCTGGAAGCTGAAGTTGCCCAGCATTTCAAAGAAGCAGCCATGGCGTGCGGTAATGCCGACGCGCTCAATATCCGGGGTACGGATGCACTTCTGGCAGGTGGTAACACGGTGGCGGGGCGGTTCCTCCTGGCCAAGGAACCACTTTTTCATAGGTGCCATACCGCTGTTGATAAGCAGCAGGCTGGGGTCGTCTTTGGGCACCAGCGGGAAGCTGCCAAGGCGCAGATGGCCTTTGCCTTCAAAATAGTGCAGGTATTTTTCGCGTAATTCGTTAAGTCCTGTCCACTGCATGATCCTGATTCTCCATTTCGTATGCTGAAATAATTGGGATACTGTTTTGCCCCAGGTTTTACCACAGCCGCAAAAAAAGGAAAAGAAAAACGGCCTTTGCCCCGCCAGACAGCTACAATGCCGTCCAGCATAGGGGCGAAAGCCGTATAACTTCCGTGGTACCACCCAGATTGCAGGCTGTACAGCCTGCCGCTTTGGTGCGCCTTAACGCGGCGCATACGTCCGATTTTTTCGGAAGCTCCGGGGCGGCACTGCCCTGCCCGCACCGGGTGCCTTGCAGCTTAGCGGCACCCTCTCTGAATGGCTGCGGATAATGGGGCATTGACCCTTTCAACGCTATTTTTCCTTTTACCCTATGATTATATGCCAGCGTTCGGTGCTTGTCAACTGTTTTCTGCCGGTTTTTCTGTTATAGCTGCATCCAGAACGGCAAGGGCATCCGCTACCTGGGCAAACAGGGCGGCGCTGCTGGTTTGGGGCTTTTGCTGGGAATCCTGCAAAACGGTGATGGTATAGCGCGGAGCATCCGCCGGGTAAAAACCGGCAAACCAGTAATGCAGCAGCTCCCTGCCGTCTGCATCAAACTGGCCGGTCTGAGCCGTGCCGGTTTTACCGGCGGCGGTACCGGTATGGGGCTGGGCATCGCCGCCAATGCCGCTGCGGACAACGGTTGCCAGCATACTTTGCAGCACCCGTGCAACCGCCGGGCTGCAGGCCGTTGCGGGCTGCGGCTGCTGCGGAACTTGCGTCCCGCCGGTGATGCTGCTGACAATACAGGGGCTGTGATATACCCCGCCGGAGGCTATGGCATTGAACATGGCCGTTACCTGCAATGGGGTAACGGTCAGCCCGCCCTGCCCGAAGGAAAGGCTTGCCAAACTGCCTGCATTTTGCAGGTCTGCCGCGCTGGGCAGCTCCCCCGCCGTGCTCTTCAGCCCCGGCGCCAGCAGAGCCGGGGTGCCAAGGCCAAAGCTCTGCGCGGCATTCAGAATTGCCTGCCCGCCCAGCAGCTGGCCCAGCGCAATAAAGTAACAGTTACAGCTTTGTTCCAGCGCGCCGCGCAGGTTGACGGTGCCGTGCGCCCGCCCCAGCGCACAGCGGAAGGTTTCCCCCGCCGTCTGGATGCTGCCGGTGCAGTCATAGGTGAACCAGTCCAGCCCCTGGGCATAGGCCGCCGCAGCCAGCACCACCTTGAACACCGAACCCGCGCTGAAAGCGGACAGACTGCGGTTAATGAGGGAGGTATCATCGGCGCGGATGCTGGCGACGATATCATCGGGGTCAAATTCCGGCATACTGGTGCTGGCCAAAATTTGCCCGCTGCCCACCTGCATGACGATGATGCAGCCTTTGCTCATATTTTGGGCGGCAATCGCTTCACAGGCACGCTGGATGTTAGCATCCAGCGTGAGGGTAATGGCTGTGTTGGTACCGCGGGCGGTGGTTTGCACCTGCGGCGTGGTGCCCGCCAACAGATCCCCGCGGGCAGTGGTGGTGCAAAGCACGGCCTGGGCATCCCCCGCCGCAGCCAAAAGGTCATCATAGGCCTTTTCCAGCCCGGTCATACCGTGGCCGTCCCCATCCAGGTAGCCGATCAGGTGACGGGCGATGGGGGTTGGCAGATAGCGCCGGGCATCCGCCACCATGAACACGCCGTTTGCGGACAGATCATCTTCCACTTCAATCAAAAACGGGGTGATGCTGTTGCGGCGGGCATACAGCTGGGCCTGCTGGGCAAACGGCACAAAGGGAAACAGTGTGGCATAGCTGGAATCCCCCGGTATGCAGAGCGCGTACCACCGCGGAGTAACGCCGGTTAGGGGGCGGCCTATCCTATCATAAAAATTGCCGCGCCGGATGGGGAGCACAGTTTCGCTGACGGTCTGTGCCGCCGCGCTGGCGGCATAGCTTTGGTCCGCCGCGATCCAGAACACACGGCAGAGCACCAGCATCCCTGCACAGAGCATGGCGGTGCAGAGGACAGCAAGGCGGCGGATGCTCATGGGCGTGGTTTCTCCTTTCCTAATATGCTGCACCAAGTGCATGGTATCAGCCACTTGTTGAAGTATCGCCCGCTGCCGCTGGTTTTATGCTTTCTTTTCTGTCTTTTCGGGTGCAGCAAAGCATTGCAAAAGATTTTGCAGTGGAATTATTGACAAACGATAATTCATGTGGTACGCTGATGATAGCAAAATTATTGTTTTATTATAATTTTACTTTTGATTTTTGGTTTGCAGAATGATAAATTAAATCAAGGGCAATACCGCATAATTCTAAGTGCCGATACGGCGAGCGAGGTGCTGCAGATG
>OMCN01000599.1_pt1 | contig 14795 bp, 20 predicted proteins | sample 1645061 | NCBI WGS metagenome assembly OMCN01 (sample SAMEA103958124, study PRJEB25191) | human gut metagenome | biome: human-associated habitat [ENVO:00009003]; feature: intestine environment [ENVO:2100002]; material: feces | place: Germany | collected 2013/2015 | reverse complement strand
AAGGTCGCCGGAAAAGATGCTTTTACCTATGAAGATAGAGGTAGTGAAGCATACATTATCATTGATAGCAACTATTATAAGGTAAGTAATCCCTCTACCCCGCCAATCAACTAAATTGTGCATTTTTTGAACTGTATAGTATATATTTCCCGAAAGGAGCAAGATTGAAATACACCTTGCTCCTATTCTTTTTCCAATAGGCGTTCATAGAAGATGAATAATAAGGTCAGCTATACGCACCAATACTTATCTCGGACAGAGACATTTGAAAAGAAAATGGAAGATTTTTCAGCGGGACAAAAGAAAAAAGTGTTGATAGCAAAAAGCCTTTGCGAGCAAGCGCATCTGTATGTATGGGACGAACCTCTCAACTATGTTGACATTTATTCTCGAATGCAAATTGAAAATCTGATAAAGAAGTTTTCTCCCATCATGATTTTTGTAGAACATGATCTTGCATTCAGAAATAATGTTGCAACTAGAAGCATACGCTTGACTTCCGAAGTAACGGCGAGGAAGTAGTAAAAGCTTCCTGTATCATCGCTTCTCAGGCAACTCTCCGGTGCTGGCCGCACCGGCAAGGCTAGCGTCCAGATTGTCGGCGGTCTATTGAGTGAGCGTTGCTATGTCCTCGTCCATATCTGACAAAAGATCAACGATAGATATTAACTGATTAGAGGACTATGTTGGCAGTGAAAGAAAGTATGCTGTCATCAGTATACTTTCTTCGTCAAAGTTTACATACGAACCGGGCGGCAATTTAGCCGTTTGATTTTTCCTTATTGTTGTGTATGACAAAAGCGTTCACAGAACGCACAGCCGCAGAATGAAATTCTGCGTTCATGGGGGCTTGGGGGATTCCCTCAACAAGCAGCGCCGGAAGCCGAATGGCTATCCAGGGGCATTGCTTGCCTCTTTTCCCGCAGGAATATCGTTTGTACCACTTTTCTATAAGTAGCAACATAATTTGACAGTAATCGTTCTTATTGTTGTGATACTATGAAATTAGAAGAAATTATAGTGTTTTAAGGAATATAAGGCTAATTGTCGGGGAAATGGGGGAATTTATGATTAGGATACATAAAGAACTCATTGAGTTATTAAAAAAAGCCAACTAATACCACCTTTACAGTTTGCAAATTATTGCGAAAAATGTTGTAAAATAGCAGCAATCAATATCCATTGCGCCTGTGTGTCAGTTTGTCACACAGGCGCTTTTGTTTTTCTTTTAGGCACTCTAAAACTTCTTGAATTTGATATTTTCCCACGGTGCCGCGCACCGCCTTCATTCGGTTCACCTGTCAACCGAACCTGTGAATCGAAATGGAGGTACATAATGCACAAAATCAATCTTCGGGAGCTGTATCCCGATATGTATAAGACGGACACATTTTTGGAAGTGACAGATGAGGTACAGGCGGTGTTCCTGTCCGATAAACGAGCGGAAGCCGCACATGAGCGTCAGATGTATCGCTACAAGGCACAATACTCTCTGGATTGCGACAATGGTATTGAGGACGCTGTTGTACATCGTTCTCCGACTCCGGAAGAAGCCCTGGAGGACAAACAGTTGCGCGATCAGATCTACACTGCGGTGATGGAACTGCCGGGCAAGCAGGCCAAACGGATCTATGCTCGGTTCTACTTGGATATGAGCGTGAAGGAGATTGCCCAAGTCGAAGGCGTTGACCCGCGCCGTGTGCGTGACAGTATCCATCTTGGCTTAAAAAAACTGGAAAAAGTTTTTTCTCAAGCGTCCGAATAATGCCATTTTTGTCAGTGTTATTAGAAGGACAACTTTTGCCTTCATTGGAACATTGACAACTGAATAGACGGCATTTCTGGTACATATCCCATGTACGAGCGGATCAGGTGCGCCGCCAAGAAGGACAAGCCAAGGAGGTGATGAATCGGCTGTCCTGAGCGATCAACGTAAGCCTGGAACCTGGAGATGGCACTTCAGGGCGCGGTGACTGCATGGGGGCTTAAAGATACTTCCTCACGGCCTCCTAAAGACTTGGGAGGAACCCTGCGGCGCACGAGCAAAACGACGCTGCGGAGTTATGACAGCCGCGCCAGCGGAGACCAGAAGTGTCCCCATCGTCAGGGGGGCGTGGCAAATGTGACGAAAGCAACGGATATAATCTGAAAGGCTGCGTCCATTTGCTGTTAGCAACAACAAGTCATCATTTGGGTGCAGCCCTTTCTTTTCAAAGTTAGATACCATGCGCTGGCAGCTTCGGTTGCCAGCGCATTCATGTGATTTTGAAACCGACTTCAAAGAAAGGAGAACCCTTATGAACCAGTTGACACAAACCTGTCCACAATCAGCAACCGATGAATTGGTTGACATCCGTGAAGTTGCGGTAGATAAAGACCTTCCCAAAGAGGAACGAATCGCGGCCTTTCTTCACCAAATCAAAAATCCCTATCGCTTTCGCTGCGGTGATTTTGTGGTAAACGCCGCATTTGCCAGCAACGGGGTCACATTGGAGGAGTGCCTGCAAGGGATTTTAAGGTAATCGACATCCTCGCTCTTTTTATAAAAGCGTGCTACGATGTGTATGGAAAAGGATGAAAACTGAAAACCTCGAAATCCACTCTTTTCTTGCGGGAGCTTCCGGGAGGAAAGGAGTGCTTTTTCATGCCAAAATATCAGGCAACAGCTTACATTCGTCTGTCTTACAAAGATGATCGCTCCAGCGAGAGCGACAGCGTTACCAACCAGCGGAAGCTGATTGAGAACTTCATTGAGCGAAACCCGGACATCCAAATCGTATCCGAAAAAATCGACGATGGTTACAGCGGTATCATTTTTGACCGTCCGGCGTTTAAGGAAATGATGCAGGACATTACCGATGGCAAGATCAACTGCGTCATTGTAAAGGACCTCTCCCGCCTGGGACGAGAGTACATCGAAACCGGACGCTATCTGCGCCGGGTGTTCCCCACTTATGGTGTTCGCTTTATTGCCATCACGGATAACATCGACACCGCCCATGAAGGCAGCGGTGACGATCTGACCGTATCCGTCAAGAACATTATGAACGAAGCCTACTGCCGAGACATTTCCATCAAGACCCGTACCTCTTTGGATATAAAGCGCCGTAACGGAGATTTTGTTGGAGCCTTTCCTGTTTACGGCTATATGAAGTCCGAGGAAAACAAAAACCTGCTTGTACCTGACCCGTATGCTTCCCGTGTTGTCCGGGACATCTTCCGTATGCGCCTGGACGGGACAAGCGCCCTGCGGATCGCCACCGTGCTGAACGAAATGGGCATTCTCTCCCCCCTGGCCTATAAGAAAAACAATGGTTTTCCCTATGCCAAACATGGCTATGCCGACAAAGAGGATTGCAAGTGGTCTGCTACAACAATCATCCGCATTTTGCAGGATGAAACCTACATCGGCACATTGGTACAGGGCAAGCAAGGCTCCCCACACTACAAAATCAAGCAGATGGAGCAGCGGCCATCCTCTGAATGGATTCGCGTCCCTGACACCCATGAGCCGCTGATTGCCAAGCAGGATTTTGAGCTGGTCCAGCGTATCCGCAGACTGGATACCCGGACTTCTCCCAAGCGAGATACAGTGTATCTGTTTTCCGGTGTCTTGATCTGCGGGTGCTGTGGGAACCGCATGACGCGAAAAACAAACCGGGTCAAGGGCAAGGAATATCACTATTATTATTGCCCCACCGGGAAAAAGCATGGCTGCACCAACCCGGTAATGCTCAAGGAAAGCGATCTTGTAGAGTGCGTCAAGGACAGTCTGAAAGGCTACATCGACAATGTGAGCTGCCTGCAAGCCATCCTGGATGGCATCGACCAGAGCAGCATCAACCAAGCACTTGCCAATGAATACGCCTCCCACATCGCCGCCAATGAGCAGCAGGTGGAACAGGCGCTTGAATTTAAGGCCCGCCTGTATGAAAGCCTGATTACCGGCACCATCAGCAAAGAGGAATATACCGACTATAAGGCCAGATACACAAGGATTGCGGAAAATGCAAAAGAGAGCATTCGGGTCTTAAAGGAAAAGCTGGCTGATGTTCTGGAGAACCGGAGTGAACGGAACCGCTGGATTTCCCACTTCACACAGTTCTCTACGATGGAGACCCTGGACCGCAAAGCTGTGGTTCACATGATACAGAGCATCAAGGTGATTGGGAAAAAGGAATTGGAGATCACCTTTACATACCAGGATGAATACCAGAAAGCGATCCAGCTGATTCAGCTGGCAGAGCAAACAAGCCAAAGAAAGGTGGGATGATTTGTGGCAAGAAAAAGCAGAAAAGAAACTGTGGTGCTTCCTGCACCGGAGATAGATACCTCTTGCCGCGCCGGAGTTTATGTGCGGCTTTCCGTTGAGGATAAACATACTCACACCGCCTCTATTGAAACCCAGCAGTTGATTATCGCCCGGTATCTGGAGCAGAACCCGGAGATTATTGTGGTACAGACCTACATTGACAATGGCGCAACGGGCACGAACTTTCAGCGTCCCGGCTTCCAGCAGATGCTCTCCGATATTGAAGCGGGTCTTATCAACTGTGTCATTGTAAAAGATTTGTCCCGGCTGGGGCGAAATGTTATAGACACCGGCTATTATATCGAGCGTTACTTTCCCACGCAGAAAGTCCGCTTTATTGCCGTGAATGACCGCTACGATTCTTCTTCCTCGGACAATGCCCACGATGGTATCATCATTCCGCTGCGGAATATGATTAACGAAGCCTATGCGATGGATATTGCCAGAAAAATCAAAGCCCAGCAGCGGCAGGCCATGAAAGACGGCAAGTATGTTGGCGGGCGCACACCCTATGGATATTTGAAAGCTCCTGATAACTGCCACCAGCTGATTGTTGACCCGGTGGCTGCCGAAGTAGTCAAAACCATGTTTCAATGGGCCGCCGAGGGCGCAGGATTAAATACTATCGCGGTACGCTTGAACGAGGCCGGGTATCTCTCTCCCAGCCACTACAAGAGAACCTTGGGAGAGATCACCCATGAGAATCTGGTGGGCAATGGGCATTGGCAAACCCGCACCGTTGCCAAAATTCTCCGTGCAGAAGTTTATACCGGCGATCTGGTGCAAGGGGTATCTAAAATCATTGACCACAAGCAGGTCAGAGCCAGCGCCGATGAATGGACAACGGTACGCGGCACCCATGAAGCCATCATCAGCCGGGAGCTGTTTGCCGCTGTTCAGAAAGCATTGGACCAGGCTGCACAGCAGGCCAAAGACAGGGAAATACATTCCTGGTCCCCTAATCTTTTGAGAGGAAAAATCTTCTGCGCCCACTGTGGACACAGCCTTCACCGGCAAAAATGCGTCCGCAGAAAGTCTCAGGAGGTATATGTCTACCACTGTATCAGCAACAACCGCATCAAAAAGGGCGTTTGTCCCGGTGTGTTTATCTTTGAAAAAGAGCTGCTGGATGCCCTGGCCGATGTGATACAGGAACAGCTTGATACCACGCTGGGGCAATACTCTCTCGGTCTGGAAAACCTCTCCAAAGAAGCCGAGGAACAGAAAAACATACAGGCTAAAATCGCCAGCCGGAAACAGGAAATCCAGCAGCTGCGAACCTATCAGCGCGGATTGTATGAGGGCCTGATCCAGAACCATCTGTCAAAAGACGAGTATTTTTCCTTCAAAGAGAAGTACGAAGCCAAAATCGAGGCGATCAGCGAAGAAATTGAGCAGCTGAAAGCGGGGCTTGCGATTCTCGCCAAGCAGCTGGAACAGTATAAAATGCTGTCCCAGGATGCACAGCATATCAAGGAAGATCGCCAGCTGACGGCAGCCCTGATTGACCGCCTGATTGACCGTATAGAGGTCTCAAGAGAAAAGCGGATTACGGTTCGTTTCCGTTTCCAGAGTGAATTTGAACATTGTGAGGAGGTGCTGAGCCAGTGCAGAAATATGTGATTGCTCTTTATATCCGCCTTTCCTTGGAGGATTATAAATACGATAGTATGAGCATTGAAAACCAGCACCTTGCGCTGAACGAATTTGTTTCTTCCATGCCGGAGTCCGCCAATGCAGAAGTTCTTGAATTTATCGACAACGGGTATAGCGGCACAAACTTTGAGCGTCCCAAAGTCCAGGAGCTGATTGAGATGGTACGGGCCAATAAGATCGACTGTATCATCGTAAAAGACTTTTCCCGATTTGGACGAAACAGCATTGAGACTGGCTATTTCATTGAGCGTGTGTTCCCGCTGTTTCACACCCGGTTCATTTCCATCAACGATGATTTTGACAGCGATCAGCATAAGGGCGATACCGGCGGTATGGATGTAGCTTTCAAGTATCTGATCAGCGAGTATTACAGCTGGGATACCACAAACCGACCTTAATAGCTATCGGAGATGGGCAGAGTTAAGAGAAAGTTATCAATTCCGCAGCGGGGGTATTCTTTGGTTACAGCGTGGCCATTTTGCGCTGTGTTGGCGTCGATCCATTCCCGCAGCTTGTCCTTCGGCACTACGATGCGGCTGCCGATCTTCAGCGTAGGGAAACCCTCGCTGTGAACCAATTCATACGCTCCGGCGCGGGAGATGCCCAGCACCGCCGCTACCTGCACGACGTTCAGCATCAGGGGCAACTCGTCGTAATTCTTATAGGTACACTCGTTCATTCGCTCCTCCTTACATCATGGTCATGTCGAAACCGTGATACTGCTCATATTCTTCCTCGTAATTTTCCCGTTCCTGACGGCGGGACTGATACCACTCCACCAGCTCCTGCAGCAAGAGACTGCTGTAATACAGCTCACGGGCAAGGTCGCTGACCTCGCTGTCCTCGTCCTCGCAGAGGGCGCAGATGGCGGCCACTGTACCCGCCATGCCGCAGACGGCATCCTCCAGCGCAGGTGTCGGCTCACGATGGTCATAGGCAATTTCCCGGCAGGCTTGCAGATAATCCGCACCGCCCAGCCGGAAGTACAGCTCCATATTCTCGCGCTTCAGCGTCTGGTCGAACAGCTTGCTGTCCCGGCAACGGATGTTCTCCGGGGTGGTGTAGGTGATGTATTTCTGATGCGGCTCCCATTTCACATCGTAGCCATAGGCATTCATATACGCAACGAACTCCTTCTGCGTGCGGCTCTGCTCCATAGCCTCTTTGATATGATCCGTCAGCCGCCTCTTCCACGTCGGGATGCGGAACGGGTCGGCCTTGGACTCCGTGACGGACAAGCCGTACTCCCTACAGAGTTGGCTGCAGTAGTCCTTGACCTGTTGCATCTCCCGCGCGGACTGATGGAATTTCATGCCTGTCTCGAAGTTGACGGAGTTCATGATGATGTGATTGTGGATGTGGGCGGTGTTCATGTGGGTGACCACGATGCACTGGTAGCCCTTAAAATGCTCCGCCAGCTTCACGCCCAGCTCGTGCGCCGTTGTGAAGTCCAGCGGATCATCCGGTGCGAACGCCTGCACGATGTGGTAGTAGCCGCGGCCCTCCGTTTTGCGGAACTGCTTTTTCACCGCCTCAAATTCCGGCACCGCCGTCCGCGCTACACAGTTGACGCCGCTGATAAGCTGCTCCACCGTCTTTTCCCGGTTGGTGACATATCCTCCTGTGCGTCATATTGCTGCTTCAGTACCACGCTCACCATGTCCTCCATGTCGATGCCGGTCTTACGGGCAAAGGCCGCACGAACCGCCGCTTCATTCAAAATAGTCTCCAGCTCGGCGCAGGAATTATAGCGCATCATCCTCGTCAGGTCTTCCATGTTGACACTGTCCGAAACCCGTTTCGTTTTCAAATAGTGGGCGATGATCTCCTCCGCATCGGACGCCGTCGGCGCTCGAAGTCCGATTTTTCGGTCAAACCGTCCGGAACGGCGCAGGGAGCTCGGCAGCTTGCGGATATCGTTTGCCGTGGCGATCACAAACACACCGGCGTCCTTCACATCGTCGATCCCTGCTTGCACGGCGGCATATTCCGGCGCGTCGCAGTGGGTATCATCCTCGTTGGCAAACTTATCCATGTCGTCCAAAAGGACAATGGACGGCGCTTTTGTCTTCGCGCTGGCAAAGGCCTGCGTAATACCGTCGATAAAGGCGTCGCCGCCCTTGTCGCGGCGTACCGTGATGGTGTGCAGCCCGCTCTCCTCCACAAAGCACCTTGCCAAAAGTGTCTTTCCCAAGCCCGGGTCGCCATACAGCAGCAGTCCATGGGGCAGGCGGGCGCCCATCTCCTCATAGATCTCCCGGTTACGGAGCATATCGCACAGCTGCAGCAGCTCGCGCTTGGTGGCCTTGTATCCGATGACCTTGTCAAATGCGTTCATGGTAAAATCTCCTTTTCGAATTTTGCCGCCAGTATAGCACCCATATAATTAAGACCTAATTTATATAAGCATATATAGGCTAAAAGGCGGTTTTCTGCAAAATTTCGTATAGATGCACAATCCAGCACATCCGCAATCGACACATTTGCGGCGTTATACCCATGAAACGCGGCGGTTTTTGCTGCCTGCACACGAAAAAATGGGCGGTGGAGGCCGATTTCTACCCCCAAACCGCCGAAAATAATATAAATATTTAGGTCTTATTAAAAAAGGTGCTACACTGACCGCAAATCACATTGCAGGAGGAAATGACCATGGATGTTACTTTTTCACCCGCCCTCCGTGTGTATGCGGAGATGTGGGAGATCGCCGGACGGCGACGGGCGGCGGACGCACAGTTCTCGCAGGCGTTGGCACATATCCGCAGCGGCACGCCCGACGCTATGGCAAAGGCATTCGATCTATTCAAGCGCTCAGGAGCCCACAACTTTACCGAAGCGCAGTTCGCCGCCGGATGGTGCTGTGAGCATGGCTGCGGTACAAAGCGCAACTACCCGCAGGCTATCCGCTGGTATAAGCGGGCGGAGAACAACGTGACTTCCGATGTAATGAGCGCTTTTGACCCTGTGGATGAGGCGGAGAATGCCCGGCTTCGGCTGTACTTCGAGTGCGAGTCCTACGCGGCGGCGGTGGACGCGCTGCTGGACGCACAGGAGCGGGAGGATAGCTTTATGGCTGACTACGAGGCGGCGGTGGGCGGCGACGCCATCGGGATGCTACATCTGGGGCATCGATACTATTACGGGCAGGATGTGGCGTGTGACCAGGCAGAGGGCATCCGCTGGTATCACCGGGCCGCCGAGGCTGGCAGCGATGCCGCCATGTCGCGGCTGGCACAGATTTACGAGGCGGACAAGCATTACAAGGAGGCTGCAAGATGGTATCGCCGCTACGCGGCGGAGCGCATCCGCTGGCGCAACCAGCGGCTAAATTGGTAAAAAAGTTCCAAAAATGGTTGAACTTGCGTTTTTCGGCAACGGCTCTTATAATGGATGTACAGGCAATGGCACGCAAAATAATATGATGAGAAGGAGAATGAACGATGAATGCAAAAAGAATTACTGACCGTAGCTTTTTTACTTGTCCGGCAGAAGAATTGGCTCCTAAGTTGCTCGGGAAAGTTCTGTGCAGGAAAGCCGAGGATGGATTTGTTATTCGCGGCCGCATCAATGTAACTGAGGCATATCCAACTGCCGACAAAGTGAATGACGCAGCGCGTGCTGCTAAAAGCGGTAAGGTGAATACGCAAATGCAAGAAGGCGGCGTGATATACGTCAAGAACTCTCGCGGCTCTTTTCGTTTTGACATTGTTGCCGGGCATGCAGGTGACGGGGAAAGTGTGCTGATTCGAGGACTTGATGCATATACGGAGGGGCCCTTTATTGCTGCGGATGCCATGTCTATCGATTCTGGTCTGGACGGTACAGACTTGCTTTCATCCGAGTCTCTTATTTGGCTGGAAGATGACGGTGTCTCTGTCGAATTAAATGAGCCGCGTCCGCGCGTCCTTGGTGAGAAAGCTCCCTCAGAATCCGCTGAGAGGCTCCTCCGGTTTACAGTAAAAGCTTTTACATTCAACTGAACACATGTCTACCCCCATCTACATCTCCACTCTTCTTCCGCGGCAGTATCCGTCCGACGCAGAGACGCTGTTCACGGCGCTGGCGGCGCACGATGTCCCCTATGCGCTGCTGGATGGCACACGGGATGTTTGGGTGCGGGACTTCATGCCGGTGCGGACAGGCTCCGGAAAGCTGGTATCCTTCCGCTATGAGCCGTCGTACCTCCGGGATTGCCCGGAGTTGCGAACGGACTTTCTGCGCGATATAGCGCCGCAGCTGGCGTTGACGCCCCTGTATTCCGACATCAATCTGGATGTCGGGAACGTGGTGTTCTCACCATCTGGGGCGCGCGTCCTGATCAGCGAGCGTGTCTTTTCCGAAAACCCGGAGTATCCGTCTGCCGCGCTGGTGCATGAGCTTTCGGAGCTACTGGAGGCGGAGGTTTTGATCATTCCCTCTCTGAAAAGCGACATGACCGGCCACGCCGACGGCATGGCGCGATTTCTCGACGACCGCACCGTGCTGTGCAATCGGCCGCTGTCATCCTGCGGCTTTGAGCAGCAGGTGAAGCGAGCGGTGCAGGACTGCGGCCTGGACGCGGTGGATTTTCCCTTTGTCCCGACCGGTAGGGTCAGCGCCGTCGGCTGCTACCTGAACTATTTGGAGACGGAACGGGTGGTTTTCCTGCCGGTGTTTGGCATTGAGCAGGATGCCGAGGCTGAAACTTCCGCACGGCAGCTTTTCAGCAAAGAGATCGTGCCCGTCAACATCCTGGAGATCGCCCAACAGGGCGGCTGTCTGAACTGCATCAGTTGGGAGGGACCTCATGCATAATGAACAGGATTTGAAGAACACGCCGGAATACCTCTCCGGTATGTTCCGCATCGTCACCTGCCCCGTCTGCGGCCATCCCACGCTGGATATGTACTGGATCTGTGAGCATTGCGGCTGGGAGTATGACATCGAGCTGCAGACGGAGGATGAGGAGTCTCCCTGCAACGGTATGTCCCTGCGGGCATACCGCGAACTATACAAAACTGGAGGTATATCTATGAACGTGACCATCTGTTCCCGCAAAGCCGCCGAGGAACTGCTGCGTACCGACACGCTCTCCCGCACGGCGGTGATCTCCTTCTGCGACCCACCCTCCGTCGGCAAGCCTGCCCCGACGCCCCCGCTGGACTACGCCGGCAAAGCAGCGCGGGTGTTCACCGTGGTCGTTCACGATCTGGATCTGACAGCTCTGCCGGATGTGGGGCTGGACTACGACACCTATATGCCGGAGGCGGACGCGCTGGCGGCGTTTATCTGTCAGGCAAGGGCGGACGGGCTGGATATCCTTTGCCAGTGCGAGTACGGGCAGAGCCGCAGCGCCGCCTGCGCCGCCGCGATTTTGGAGTATTTCAACGGCACCGGCATCTCCGTCTTTGCCGACTACCGCTATTACCCTAACCAAGTGGTGTATCACAAGGTCATGGACGCGCTGACAAAGCAAGACGCAGCGAAGGAATAACCACATCCTGCGGTTGGTTACGAACGCCAAACAACGTGTAAATTATAGGTTGATTTTTACCTATATACGGGTATAATAAGCATAGGAGGTGTTCACGATGACCATTGATACAAAGACAATCGTTTCGGTCACCGAAGCGAATCAGAACTTCTCGCGGGTAACGCGCATTGCCGAGAAAAACGGGCAGGCCGTGATTTTCAAAAACAACAAACCCAAATATATGCTGGTGGATCTGGATGTGTCCCCCATGATCGATATGACCGATGATGAGAAAATCGACGTTGTGGCGGCGCGCATCCTGAAAAAGTATAAGCCCGCATTTATGGAGCTTGCAAAATGATCAAGTTTTCGAAAGATAAGGTGCTGCTGCTCCACAAGCTCATCGCCCAGGAAACAGGCGGCAGTATTGGTGTCCGGGATGAAGCCCTGTTGGATTCCGCATTGGAGAACGCCTTTGCCGGCTTTGACGGGCAGGAGTTCTATCCTACCAAGGAGGAAAAGGGCGCACGGCTCGGCTATACGCTCATCTCCAACCACGCTTTTGTGGACGGCAACAAGCGCATCGGTATGTACGTTATGCTGACGTTTCTGGAAGTGAACGGGATACACATGGAGTGTACCAATGAGGAAGTTGTGGAGGTCGGATTATCCGTTGCCTCCGGCACAATGGACTACGACTCGCTTCTCCAATGGGTGCGCGACCACAGGATTTGACCGTTTTGAAGGAAGTCGATAGGCGGCACGCCTATTCTTTAATTACAGCGTGGTCATTTCTGCGCCGTCGCAGGGCTGACCCAAACGCTGACCCAAACGCGGAAACGACTGGAGAGTATTAGGCGGACACAGTGGATCGCCCACCGAGCCGAAAGCACGCAAAAGCGCTGGAAAGCGTTGCGGCACAACGCTTTCCGGCGCTCATCGTATCTTCACACGCAGGAGGTCACTGGTTCGAGTCCAGCAGTCTCCACCAGACAGAAGGTACGACGGAAAGTCGTGCCTTTTGTTTTTTCCAACCAACAAATCGCGCTATAAGGAGGATCTTCCCATGCGTCTGGATAAATATCTGAAGGTATCCCGCCTGATCAAACGGCGGACGGTGGCCAACGAGGCCTGCGACAACGAGCGTGTCAGCGTCAATGGCCGGGTACAGCGGGCGTCCTACGAGGTGAAGCCCGGGGACAAAATTGCCATCCGCTTCGGGGCCAGGACCCTGGAGGTGGAGGTGCTGTCGGTGGCGGACAACGTGGGCAAGGCCGACGCCGCCGCCATGTACCGGGAAATCGGCGGTGCGACCCCGGAACAGGGGTGAGACACACCCGGGACAGACCGGGACAACCGGTATAATTTTCCCCGCCCTCTCATACACATGGGATATTCGATTGAAATATTCCATTGCTGGTATGGGGGGGCGGTTTTTTTATGGCGTATGAAATGGGACAGCAGCTCTATCACCGGGTGGAGCTGGAGGGCCGGGACAAGCTGACGGTGTCCGGGGTGGAGGACGTGGAGCGGTTCGACGAGGGCTGCATCGTCATGTCCACCTGCGAGGGGACCCTGATCGTCACCGGGGAGGGGCTGCACATCGGCAAGCTGAGCCTGGACGGCGGGGAGCTGCAGGTGGACGGCCGGGTGGAGGCCCTGACCTATGAGGAGCAGCAGGCTCCCCGGGGCTCCTGGCTGACCCGGCTGCTGGGCTGAGGGGACGGATGGAGAATTATGTGGCCGGTCAGCTGGCCGCCCTGGGGGCCGCCGTGGCCCTGGGAGCCGCCGGGGGCCTGATATACGACCTGCTGCGGGTGCTGCGCCGCAGGCGGCCGGGGCTGACCCACGCCGCCGATGCGGTGTTCGGCCTGGTGTGCCTGCTGGGGACCCTGTGGGCCCTGACCCGGGTAGGCGGCGGCGAGCCGCAGCTGTATCTGCTGCTGGGAGCCGGGGCGGGGATGCTGCTGTATCTGCTGGCGGCGGCGCCGCTGCTGCGGCCCCTGTGGGAGTTCTGGGCCGATGCGGCCGGGGAGCTGGCGCGGCTGGTGGGCCTGCCCCTGGGGCTTCTTGGCCGGTTGGGAAAAAAATTGCTGCCAAAAGTAAAAAAGGGCTTCCATTCTGCGGGAAAGTACGCTATACTAAAAACATATAAGTGGAAGTGTTTTCTACGACCGGAAAATGACGCACGGAAGGGAGTCCGCAGACATGGCAAGAAGCAAGAAAAAACCCATCAGCCGCAGCCGCCTGGCGGCTCTGCTGGTGATTCTGGTGCTGGCAGGCGCTTTGGGAGTCGGCATCGTCCGGATATACGGCAGCCGTCTGCCGGAGCTTCGCAGCAAGAGCCAGGCGCTGGACGCGCAGATCCAGCAGGTGGAAAAACAGAATGAGGCCCTGCGGTCCGACCTGGAGCACCAGGGGGATCAGGACTTTATCCAGGGTCTGGCCCGGGACGATCTGGGTCTGGCCTCCGACGGTGAGCGCATTTTTTACGACGTGAACAACTGACACGCCACACTTTTGAAGGGAGCAGATAGATTCGTTTATGGAATTAACGGTTGGGACCATTATCACCGGGAAGGTGACCAGCATCACCAAATTCGGCGCATTTGTGGCGCTGCCCGATGGAAAATCCGGGCTGGTTCACATCTCTGAAGTGGCCGGCACCTTCGTCAGCGATGTCCACGATTTCCTCACCGAGGGGCAGGAGGTACCCGTGAAGGTGCTGTCCGTCTCGCCAGAGGGGAAGATCAGCCTGTCCGTGAAGCAGGCGCAGCCGCCCAAGCCCCGGCCTCCCCATGGCGACCGTCCGACGCGGCCCCGTGGCCCCCGTCCCGCTCCCGCCCGTTCCGCCCCTGCCCAGCCCGCCGCCCCGGCGGAGCTGTCCTTCGAGGACAAGCTCAAGCAGTTTCTCTCCTCCTCGGAGCGGAAAATGGCGGACCTGAACCGGAACATCTCCGGCAAGCAGGGCGGCCGCAGAAGAAGATAAATCCATTTCAGACTGATAACAACGCAGCCGTCTCCGGGAGAGCATCCCAGAGACGGCTGCGTCAACTTATATGTGTGAAAAATCACGCAGAAAAAGCGTCCACGCCTGCAAGGGCACATTTGATAGGGCCGATTTTCCGCGCCCCTTTTACGCCAGTCTGCGGAAGCACTCATTCTGGGTGTTGCTCCAGAAGTGAGTGTCATCGATGCCGGACACGTAGTAAACAAGCGGAGCGGAAAAGTCATTTTGCAGATAGTCGATGTCCAACGCCGGACAGTATCCCACGCTGCTGCGGTCCCGGACGCGGAAGGGATAGGCGGTTTCGCCAAGCAACTCCAGTGCCGGATACACGATGCGGCAGCCGTCCTCGGAAAACAACAGAACAG
>OMCN01000584.1_pt1 | contig 15203 bp, 8 predicted proteins | sample 1645061 | NCBI WGS metagenome assembly OMCN01 (sample SAMEA103958124, study PRJEB25191) | human gut metagenome | biome: human-associated habitat [ENVO:00009003]; feature: intestine environment [ENVO:2100002]; material: feces | place: Germany | collected 2013/2015 | reverse complement strand
GGTTTTGATTTCGATGGATTGAGCGTAAATCTCAATCGTTGCTTCTGAACCATACGCTTGGTCACGGATCACAACGGTCGTCCGACCGCTAAGTTCTTCTTTTACGGAAGTTTGCCATTTTCCGGAATTCATGATTTCTTCAATAATTTCCGGCAACTTTTCTTTAATCTCAAACTGTATTCTCATGGTGCTTGCCTGCGGGCAGGACTTTTTTATAATTTCCTCCTTAAAACAATTAAGCTAGCCTAAAGTTACGTAGATTGAAGCAAAAAAGCAAGGTTTTGTTTAAATATTTGCTATTTTTGCCAAACGTTCTGCCTTTTTTGTTTGTTTTTATAATATATATGCAACAAACAGTAATAAAACGGGGTATGTAAAGAGAGTGATAAATATAAAATTGGGAAGATTAAGATGAAGAACTTGAAAATTGATGAATCTACAGGGTTGGTGTTGGAGGGCGGGGGAATGCGCGGAGTATTTACTTGCGGCGTGCTTGATTATTTTATGGATCATGATATCCGGTTTCCTTATGCGATAGGAGTTTCTGCCGGTGCGTGCAACGGGCTGTCCTATGCATCGCGCCAACGAGGACGTGCTAAATACAGTAATATTGACTTGTTGGAGAAATACAATTATATCGGTCTGAAACATCTGCTTAAAAAACGGAATATTCTCGATTTCGATCTGTTGTTCAATGAGTTTCCGGAACATATTCTTCCTTATGATTACGAAACTTATTTTGCTTCTTCGGAACGTTTCGTTATGGTAACTACCAATTGTATCACAGGGGAAGCTAACTATTTTGAAGAAAAGAAAGATAAACGCCGGGTGATAGACATTGTCCGTGCGTCTAGTAGTCTGCCTTTTGTATGTCCTATTACTTATGTAGATAATATTCCCATGCTTGATGGGGGAATTGTAGATTCTATTCCTTTGCAAAGAGCGATTGCTGATGGTTATACGAGAAATGTCGTAGTACTTACCCGCAACCGGGGATACCGGAAAGATTCAAAAGATATTCGTGTCCCTTCGTTTGTATACCGGAAATATCCTAAACTCCGTGAAGCACTCAACCGCCGTTGTGCTGTCTACAATGAACAGTTGGAAATGGTTGAGAAAATGGAGGATGAAGGAAAGATTTTCGTTATCCGTCCGCAGAATCCTGTGATGGTAGATCGTATTGAACGGGATGTGCAGAAACTGACAGAATTTTATGAGGAAGGGTACGAATGTGCAAGAAATTTGGTCGAAAAATAAACAGATTCTTACATCTCTATAGCTTTATTTTTTAGATGAAAGAAGTAAGTTACTTATACTGTTCGGCAGCCGCTACTTTGAAGCTCACTATTTCTGCTTTGCTTCCGGAATTTTTAGTTACTCTTACCAGATCATCGAAGAAAGTATTCTATTAGCTGGCATAAGCAGAAGAATAAAGCTTTGTCTCAAAAGTAGGAAAATAAATTCAGGTATGCAAAGAGAGGGATAGCTTCATTGCGATGTGACAGGCAAAAAAGAAAATGTTCAGGACTTGCATCAAAAGTGATACCCTTTGAAACAAAGTTGATAGACGGAGGTGAAGATATGACCTATTTTTGCCTCCGTCAATTTTGATTAGATACTTGTATAAAACAGAATACTTTGTTACCATGAAAACAACCTCTTGGATGAAATTATGTAAAGGTGCGGTACTTGCATTGGCGGTCTCTTACGGACTGATTTATTGCCATACGAATAAAAGCAAATTTATGTTGGAACAGAAAGGAGACAGCCTGACTCTCATTCACATCACCAATCCTACTAATTATATATTGCTTCCGATCGAAGAGGCAGCGGAAGAAAGCCGGGTTCGTCTGGACATAGGAGATGCAGCGGATACTGATATGGATATTCGGCTTGCACAGACTAAAGTAGACTATTGGGTTCCGTTTGTCCTACCTGCTGATGCTAAAACTGTAACAGTACGTGTGCAAAAGAGCCTTGGAGATGCTCTTTGCTGGAAAGAAATGAAATTATCCGATACATTCGATCCGTCCCATACAGATAAGTTTCGCCCTGTATATCACCATGCTCCCCTTTATGGTTGGATGAATAATGCGAACGGGCTGGTTTATGAAGATGAAGAATATCATTTATATTATCAGTATAATCCTTATGGTTCTAAATGGGGGAATATGCATTGGGGGCATTCGATAAGCAAAGATTTGATGCATTGGGAACATTTGGCACCTGCTATAGTTCGTGATACGTTGGGACATATATTTTCCGGCAGTTCTATTGTTGATCAGGAAAATGTGGCAGGTTACGGTACAGGTACCATATTAGCTTTTTATACTTCTGCCAGCGATAAAAACGGGCAGATTCAATGTCTCGCTTATAGCAATGATAACGGTCGCACATTTACCAAATATGATAAGAATCCGATTTTGCGTTCTTCCGATAGAAGGAAAGATTTTCGTGATCCGAAGGTATTCTGGTATGCTCCGGGAAATAAATGGATAATGATTGTTGCTGCCGATAAAGAGATGTGTTTCTATGATTCAGAAGATCTGAAAGACTGGAATTATATGAGTAGCTTTGGTGAAGGTTATGGCGTACAGCCTTGTCAGTTTGAGTGTCCGGATATGGTAGAGTTACCGGTAGACGGTGATACGGAACATAAGAAATGGGCATTGATTGTCAATGTAAATCCCGGCTGTTATTTCGGAGGCAGTGCGACCCAATATTTCATAGGTGATTTTGACGGAACAAGATTTATTTGTGATAGCAAACCGGATGTTACGAAATGGTTGGACTGGGGAAAAGACCATTATGCGACAGTTTCCTTTTCGAATATGGGAAGACGTGTGATTGTAGTGCCTTGGATGAGTAACTGGCAATATTGTAATAATGTCCCAACCAAACCGTTTCGTGGCGTCAACGCCTTGCCGCGTGAACTGGGGCTTTATACGCAAAGCGGTGATATTTATCTTTCTGCAGCTCCGGTAACGGAAGTGAAAAATCTAAGGAAAGAGACAAAAGAAATTCCTGCTTTTACCGTTGCAAATGATTATCATATTGAATCTTTATTACCGGATAATGAAGGTGCTTACGAACTTTCATTGGACATTATGGCAGAAAAAGCTGAAATTATTGGATTCAGCCTGTTCAATGATAAAGGTGAGAAGGTGGATATTTACTTTAATCTTCCTGAAAGAAAACTGGTAATGGATCGTACAAAGAGCGGTATCGTAGATTTTGGCAAAAACAGTGTGACACATGAGATAGAGGTGCACGACCGTCGGAAAACGACTTCTATCAACTACATTGATGATTTTGCATTAGCTACATGGGCACCTGTCCGAAAAGAGAATAAGTACCGACTGGATATTTTCGTAGATAAATGTTCGGTAGAGATCTTTTTGAACGAAGGAAAGATAGCGATGAGCAATCTTGTTTTCCCGACAGAGCCATACAATCGTATGTGTTTTTACAGCAAGGGCGGGACATTCAAAGTCGATACTTTTAAAGTACATAGATTAAGCCTATGACAAGGAGAAACACCTCTGAAATCCCATAAAATAAGGAGGTATGCAACAAATATTACAGCCTTTGAAACATTTTTTTAGCCGATTGACATAAATCAACCGTAATTTGCAACAGCGATAAAGAGAATATTCGTACTTTTAAATTAATAACATTAAACTAATGCTCAGTATTATGAAGAACAAAAAAATTCTTTGTAGTGTTTGTTTCCTGTTTGCTTTCGTGTCAGTCCTTTGGGGGCAAAACATAACGGTAAAGGGAAATGTGACTTCCAAGACGGACGGGCAACCGATTATCGGTGCTTCCGTGGTGCAAAACGATTCGAAATCAACAGGGACTATTACAGACTTGGACGGTAACTTTACTATTAGTGTACCGAAGAATGCATCATTAGCTATCTCTTATATAGGATATAAAGAAGTGATTATTGCAGCAAAACCTTCGTTGAAGATAGTAATGGAAGAAGATTCCAAGATGATTGATGAAGTGGTTGTGACAGGTTATATGGCTGAGAAGAAAGCCAGCCTGACAGGTTCGGTAGCCGTGGTGAAGATGAAAGAAGTGGCTGATATTCCCACAGGTAATGTGATGTCGGGCTTGCAGGGTCGTGTAGCCGGTATGAATGTAACAACCGATGGTAAACCCGGTGGTGGGAACACGGATACTAAGTTGCGCGGTATTACTACCATTAATAATTCTTCCCCTCTTTATGTGATAGATGGCATTCAGACACATGACAATGTCGCTTCAATTATTTCTTCCAATGATGTCGAATCTATTCAGGTGCTGAAAGATGCGGCCTCTGCAGCGATCTATGGTGCGCAGGCCGCCAACGGTGTCATTATCATTACCACAAAGCGTGCTAAGGAAGGTGATGTGAAAGTGAGTTTTGATATGTCACTCACTGCCCAGACTTTTGCCGGTGGTGTTGATATGCTCGATGCTTACCAATGGGGAGATGTTTATTGGCAAGCCTATAAAAATACTTACGGAACTCATCCGAACAGTGTAGTGTATGGAAATGGGGAAAAAGCCCAGTTGCAGGAATATTATTTCGACCAGAACGGAGTCAAAATAAAATCGGGTAACACCGATTGGGCAAAGGAGATATTCGGTACGGCTTTGATGCAGAATTACAACCTTTCTCTCTCTAAGGGATTCAAAGACGGTAATGTAGCTCTTACTATAAACTATATGAATCAGGATGGTCTTTGTCGCAACACTGACTATGAACGTTTTAATTCTCGCCTGGCTTCTAATTTCCGCTTTGTTGATGGCAAAGTACGTGTGGGTGAAAGCATTTCCGTGAACCACTGGTTGGAACATCTCAATCCGTCCGGTATAGAAGAACTTGTGATTGCCCAGCATCCTGCTATTCCTGTGTATGATGAAAACGGAGGATATGCCGGTGGTTACGTAGACATATTGGGGGATAAGCCGAATGCCGTTCGCTTGACAGATAACGAAGCTGATAACCGTCATAAAAGCTGGCGTATCTTTGGCAGTGCTTATTTGGAAGTAGAGCCAATTAAAAACCTGGTATTGAAGAGTCAGTTTGGATTGAACTACACTACCGGTTTCAACTCAACCTTCGTCCCGAAGTGGAGCGAAGCCGATCGTAAGGTCGATATAAATGAGCTGACTGTGCGGCAGGATAATAGTGTGCAGTGGGTATGGTCGAATACCGCCAATTATAGCATAGAATTAGGAAAGAACAATATCAGTGCTGTGATAGGAACCGAGGCCAAGAAAGAAAACGGTGAACATTTGCAGGGGTATGGTCGCGGATTGGTGATAGAAGACCTCGACTATCGCTATCTGGACACAGTGACCGAAGGAAAAAGTGTGAGTAACAATGCTTCCACTTATGCTATGGTTTCTTACTTCGGTAAGGTGAACTATGCGTTCGATGATAAGTACCTGATATCAGGAACGGTACGCCGTGATGCTTCCTCACGTTTCGGTAAAGGTAACAATTCAGCAATCTTTCCTTCGGTATCAGCCGGCTGGAGAGTTTCACGCGAGAAATTTATGGAACGTACACAAAGTTGGCTGTCAGACCTTAAACTGCGTGCATCATGGGGTATTAATGGTAACGACCAGATTGACAATAATGCTACATACAATCTCTATTACACCAATATGTCCAATGGTTCCTACAATTTCAACGGCGACGGGGCGACGGTGGTACCCGGCGTACAGAAAGACCGTTCGGGCAACAACGATTTGAAGTGGGAGGAAACCAAACAATTGAATTTCGGTATTGATGCAGCCTTCTTCGACGCTCGTTTGGGGGTGACTCTGGACTATTTTCAAAAGAAGACCACTGATATGTTAATTCAGAAACCATATATCGGTGTGATCGGTGAAGGTGGTTATAAATGGTATAATGCTGCCAGTATGGATAATAACGGTGTAGAAGCGACTTTGACCTGGAGGGACGAAATAAAGGACTTCAAATATGACATCTCATTCAACCTCTCTTATTACAAAAATAAGATAACCGAACTTCCGGATGTCATCAAATACACTTGGGGAGGTGGTAATGGTGTGGATAAAACCATTGTAGGACAGCCTTTCGGTTCATGGATGTCATATAAAGCCGATGGCATATTCAAGACCAAGCAAGAGGTATATGAATACCTGAGCAAGTATGATGTACAGATTGGTGCTCCCGGCGTGGGACGTATTCGCTATAAGGATCTTAATGGCGACAACATCATCAATACTGCCGATATGGACTGGCAAGGCAGCGACCAGCCTAAGTTTATCGGTGGTCTGAACATAGGTGCATCCTACAAAGGGTTTGATCTTTCCGTATTCTTCAACGGTATGATTCGCGATGCATGGAATAACTCAAAGTTCTATACGGATCTTTTCCAAGGCTGGACGGGCAATCACTCTACGCGTCTGATTGATGCAATGAATGCTTGGAATGTGTATGAGCAAACCGGAGTCTATAATTGTAATATCCCTGCACTGACGGTGGTTGATAATAATGTGGAAACACGCAGTTCTACTTTCTTTATTGAAGATGGTTCTTATGTGAAGTTGAAGACTTTGACACTGGGCTACACCTTCCCCGATAAGTGGATTAAGAAAGCATGTCTTTCTAATTTGCGTGTATATCTGCAAGCGCAGAATGTCTTCACGCTGACTAATTATACTGGTGCCGACCCTGAAGGATTGGGCTATCCATATCCTCAGCCTCGTACCTACACATTCGGTCTATCACTTGGTTTTTAATCTTTTATCCTAAATACAGAACATTATGAAATTGAAATATATCCTTGCGGCAGGTGTTGTGGCACTATTGGCCGGTTGTGATGAGAGTCGTTTTCTTGATACTAAACCTCAGGGTACACTCAATGACGATTTGTTGTCGTCGGCTGAAGGTGTGGAACTCCTGGTCACTTCGGCTTACGCCGGGCTGAAAGGTCCCAATCGTGATATGCACTGGGTACCGATGACCAATTGGACGTATGGTGAAGTACGTTCGGACAATGCCTATAAAGGTGGCGGTGGTGTAAACGATGGTGACTTTTGTACACTGCTTGAAACTTTTAAGATAGATGCTACATGGGCTAATGCCGATGAAAAATGGTTTCAACTTTATTGTTGCTTGCAACGTTGCAACAGTGCATTGAGAGTCATGAATACACTTGATGAGAACACCTTGCCGGTACTTAAGAGCCGTAAAGCTGAAATGAAAGTGATTCGTGCACATTTCTTCTTCGAACTGGTTCGCCTTTTCAAACAAGTACCTTACTTTGACGAAAACGTGGATATTGATGATTATAAATACATCCCCAACAATCAGTTTACCCGCGAAGAACTTCTTGGCAAGATTGCGCAGGAGTTTCTTGACGCCGCTAACGACTTGCCTGACACTCAATCCCAAATAGGCCGTATCACCAAGAACATAGCATACGCATACGCTGCCAAAGCCAAACTTTATCAGGCTTACCAACAAGATGAGAATAATCAGGTCATTGCTGTCGACAAACAGTTGCTTGCTGAAGTAGCGGCTCTTTGTGATAAAGTAGGTGCGCAAGGGAAGGCGTATGATCTTTTGAATGACTTTCAGAAGCTCGACCAACTGGAATATGAAAATGGGGTAGAGTCTGTGTTTGCCGTACAATATTCGATGGATGATGAAACCGAAGGTGCCGGAAACATAAATTGGAGCAACCTGCTCAATGCCCCCAAAGGTCCTTACGGTGGCGACGGATTCTTCCTGCCCAGTCAGAATCTGATAAACGCGTATAAGACAGATGCCTATGGACTGCCTTTGTTTGATACCTTCAACAACAGTGATTATGGAACGTACGAAGGGAATGAGCTCACTAACGTTGAGGCAACAGTAGATCCCCGTCTGGATTTTGTTACCGGTCGTCCGGGCATTACCTGGAAAACTTACACAGTTGAGCCTTGCAAAGCAAACTGGATACGTAACAGTGGCGAATATGGCTTTAACTGCACCAAGCGCTTTTACATCTCGCCTGAAAGTGAAGATATGTTCCAGGGGTGGCCTTGGGGAGCCTCTCATCTTAACTGGCAGATAATCCGCTATGCTGATGTATTATTGTGGAAGGCTGAAGCCTTGATAGAGATTGGCGAAGCTGCCGGACTGGAAGAAGCCCGCAAGATTATTAACCGTATTCGTCTGCGTGCCAAGAATAGTCCTTATGTGAAGGACTTTAAGCATCCCGAACAAAATGCGGCCAATTACCTGATAGGCGAATATCCGGCTGAAGGTTGGAATCAGGACTTTGCCCGCAAAGCATTACGTTGGGAACGTCGCATGGAGTTTGCCATGGAAGGTGACCGTTTCTTCGATCTGGTACGTTGGGGGATTGCTGAGGAAACCATGAACAGTTACATCGTTGTGGAGCAAAACAAGCGTGTTTATTATCGCGGTGCCCGCTTCATCGGTGGCAGGGATGAATACTTACCCATTCCCAATGCACAATATAACTTCTCTGAAGGTACTTATGTACAAAACCCCGGATATGGTAAGTTTAACTAATATAAACTCCTTAAATATAGATATGATGAAAATAAAAAGATACTTGATGAGCGCCTTCTGCCTGTGTATGTTCACGGCCTGCGATAGTGATGACAATAACCTGTTGTGCTATGGTACCCATACTGACATCGAAGGTGATGTTACTGCATTCGGAGCTGTTGGCGATGGAAAGACCGACTGTTCGAAAGCTATAAATAGTGCAATAGCCTCGTTGCCCGCCGAAGGGGGAGTATTGGTGATTCCCGAAGGTGATTTTGTACTTGACGCTCCCATTGTAATCAATAAGCATAATGTGACGATCAAGGGATTGAATCCCGGTATGCGCAGCAATATTGACGTGAATGGAATAAATGACCTCTTGGGTCCTGGCGGTGGAAGTAAATTGGTGGCGCGTAATGCCGAGGCTGCCATAAAAGTGGAGACGGGCATGAAAGGCGTAAAGATTATGAACCTGATGGTGTCAGGCGGCACGGAAGCCAAGAACATCGGCATACACTTTGTCGGCGCGACCGATAATGGAATGCTTTCTAATATTATCGGTATAAATTTGCATACCGGTGTTAAGATAGAACAGGCAAAAAATATGCAGATAGTCAATTGCTGGGTATGCGAACTCCCTAATAGTATCGAGTTGATTGGCGGTGAAAATATTGTTGTGAAGAACTGCCAATTGGGTGCTCAACCTACGGGGATTACTTGCAAGGTGCAGGAAGTGAACAAACTTTCGTTCATCAATAATCAGGTTTATCCCGACGGACGTGAAAATCTAGTACTTGACGCTTGTAATAATTGTGTGATTGAGGGCAACAATTTCAAGAGCTACTATAATGGTATTCTGGTGTTGAACGGTAATGATAATACGGTGAATAAGAACATCTTCTGGCTTACGGGAGCTGTTCAGAACCAGCTGCTCGACCACGGCGATGACTTTGGCATCATCAACGTAAAGGGCAACAATAATATGGTTGCATCCAATAGCTTGTCGTGCGAATGGGCTTATGCCGGCGCTGTGACTGTAAATGCCGTTCAGGGAACCGGTAACGTGTTCAAGAATTGCTTTGTTGACAACTTGGAGAGCTATCGGGTATTTCTGGTGAACGCACAAACCGAAGTCTCCAATTGTGTATCATCCGATAAGGTGAGCATAGTAGAATAACCTCCCTATCATATACCATTATTAATATAATAACACCATGAAGATAAATAAATTCTTAATAAGCGGACTGCTCTTTATACTGGGCACATCTTGCAGTAATGACGATAACTATACGCTTTGTGATGAATGTAACGGTCAGAAGATAATAGATATAACCCAGTTCGGGCTTCCGACCGACGGCTCTACCGATTGTGCCGACCTCATCAATGCCATAATAGCCGACCTTCCGCCCGAGGGAGGTACGATACTTATTCCCGAAGGAACGTTTCGTTTGGATAGTCCCATTCAGCTCACCCGCAATTTCGTGACGCTGAAAGGCGTGAATGACGACGTCGCTGCTACTGCTGCCGATGCCCGGGAAAGTCGCCTGATACTGGGAAATGCCGAATATGCATTACACGTTGCCCCTGTTGCCGATATAGACGGACGTAAGAACCGTATCAGCGGTGTGGAGGTAAACGGACTTACACTTGTGGGAAAGGCCGATCATCAGGGAACCGGAATCTTTGTCGAGCACGATAACGATCGCCTGCACTTCTTCAACATCAGAATGGAGAATATGTACCAGGGTATTAAACTCCAGGGATGTGATGCCATTACATTGGCTCGGATAGATGCAACCGACGCAGTGAATGGTATTGAAATGAACGGCGGCATACAGAATATGGTGACCAACTCCCTCTTCGGATCAGCGCAGGGCGGTGTGGCGGCGCGTATCTCCGGTGAAAGTAACCTGATATTCTCTCACAACAAACTGACGGCGGAAGATGACCGTTGTGCCAGCTTTACAGGTTGCAGCCGGGTGAATATCTCGGATAATGAATTTACAGGAAACAAAATGACCTTCTTTGATATAAGCGGGCAAAACAATCTGATAAGTGACAACGTGTTCACCGTAAACAGGAGCGATAATCAACTCAATGGCAAAGAGGCGGACTATGGAGTGATTCATGTGAAAGGAGAATATAACCACTTCACGTTGAACACCATTCATGCGGATTGGAGTGACGGTATAGAAAACCCCGTGACTGTGAATGCTGCGGAAGGGGAAAATAACCGTTTCGCAAGTTTCACGATAGAAAATACGAACAGCAATCAAGTCTTTTATGTCAGCGAATCGTCTGAAGTGATAGATTGCGGAGTGACAGAAGAAAATATAAAGGTGAAACCGTCTGAAGCGCAGGACTTGACGAACGCAGCTTATGTGATAACGTATGACACTCCCGAAGAGATAGAAGATGATGATGAAAAGGCCTCCTATGCATGGTTCAAGAAACAGTTTGTAAATGGCAAAGTCATTACTGCCGCTGCATTGGCTGGCGAGGATCTTTCTGCTTATGATGTTATTTGGGTACATATAGACCGTGTGGGTATTGGAGCCGGCTGGGACAAGTTACCTTTGTCTGCCGATGCGGTTGCCGCGTTGACAACCTATTATAAGAATGGTGGAAACCTGTTCCTGAGCAATCATGCGACTCAGTTGGTTGTACCTTTGGGACGTACCGAACGGGCTCCCGGAATATTTGGAGACGGTGAAGGCGGATCAGGCGCAGACATTTGGACGATTAATGCCAATATCGGAATGGAGTATGACCATCGCTCGCATCCTGCTTTTGCCGGTATGGTTACTTCCGACCAATTCCCTCACGAAACATTCCCGTTGATCGGCCCCGGACAGCGTGAAGACCATAACTGTATGTGGGATTTGAATTCTTATGGTTTCCCCGGCCTTTACCCCAATGCAGGAAATGTGGTGAAAGCGTTTGAAGAGGAAAATAACGCTACCGTTTTGGCAACATGGGGTCATGTGACGGACTATTGTTGTGCCGGAATGGTGGAATTTGCCCCGACAACGGAATATCAAGGAACTTGCATCGCTCTCGGACTGGCCGCTTACGAATGGAACCAGAATAGTAATCTGAACGTTTATCAGGATAATATCATGCTCATGACGAAGAACATATTGCATTATCTAAGCGCTAAGAAATAGGCAGGTAACATTTTTTCTATCTTTTGAAACAAAAGTGATAGGTGTAGCTATCCGTTACGCCTATCTTTGCATTGTGACAAATGAAAGGCTATGAATACTAATAATTAATCTAATACCATATTGATATGAATGTATTATTCTCGTTTAAACAGTTACGGACCTTATTGGCAATGCTGGCTATGATGATTTTCTCATTTCCGGACGCTGTTGCCGACGCACCTTCCTTGATAATCAAGGACCTGGGCGAAGGGCATTGTCTGGTACAGATAAACACGAACCAACGATATTTGCTTCTCCCCGTTGAGGAGGTGATGCCTGATGTGCGTGTCAGCATGATCGTTAATAATAAAGAGGTGAAGGCTGCGGACGTTCGTCTGGCGGTGAACAGAGTAGACTATTTCGTTCCGCTGGACCTTTCGGGCTATACCGGCAAAAACGTACTATTGAAGTTTAAGTTGGGCTCGAACGACCCTGTACGGGGTAAACTTTCTGCTGTTTGCTGCAAGGAGATGAAGTTGGCCGACACCTTCGATACCGGCAACCGCGAAAAGTTCCGTCCCACCTATCACTTCTCACCTCTTTACGGTTGGATGAACGACCCCAATGGAATGGTATACAAGGATGGCGAATACCACCTTTTCTACCAATACAACCCTTACGGCTCCAAATGGGGAAATATGAGCTGGGGACATGCTATCAGCAAAGACCTCGTAAACTGGCAACATCTCCCCGTAGCCATTGCGCCCGATGCATTGGGAACTATCTTCAGCGGTTCGGCTGTTGTCGATACCGATAACACTGCCGGTTTCGGTGCGGGAGCTATCATCGCCATTTATACGCAAAACAGCGACCGGCAAGTACAAAGCATTGCTTACAGTACCGACAACGGACGCACTTTCACCTGCTATGAGAACAATCCCGTACTGACATCCGATGTACGTGACTTCCGCGACCCGAAAGTCTTTTGGCATAAAGAAACCCAGCGCTGGATTATGATATTGGCAGTAGGACAGGAGATGCAGATTTTTTCTTCTCCCAATCTGAAAGACTGGACGTACGAAAGCAGTTTCGGAGAAGGCCAGGGCGCACATGGTGGCGTATGGGAATGTCCCGATTTGTTTGAACTTCCGGTAGAAGGGACGAATGAAAAGAAGTGGGTGTTGCTTTGTAATTTGAATCCCGGCGGTCCGTTCGGAGGAAGTGCCACTCAATATTTTGTAGGAACCTTCAACGGAAAAGAATTTGTAAACGAATCTCCCTCCAAAACCAAATGGATGGACTGGGGAAAAGACCATTATGCAACCGTGACTTGGAGCGATGCTCCCGACAACCGCCGTATCGCTATTGCATGGATGAGCAACTGGCAATATGCCAACGATGTTCCGACTTCCCAATACCGCAGTCCGAACTCCGTTCCCCGCGATTTGGGCCTCTTTACCGTCGGCGGTGAGACTTATCTCCAATCTGCCCCGTCTCCCGAATTGCAGAAACTGCGTGACATCTCAAAGAAACGTTCGTTCAGAGTGAACGGAACACGTACGGTAAAAGAAATGATTCCGGTCAACGAAGGCGCTTACGAAATAGAACTGTCTATCAAGAACCTGCATGCGGACGTTATCGGCTTCCGTCTTTACAATGATAAGGGCGAAGAAGTGGATATGCAATATGATATGAAAGAGAATAGATTCTCTATGGACCGTTGTAAAAGTGGTGATGTCGGCTTCAACGAGAATTTCCCGGCACTGACGTGGACAGCTGTTGAAAGCGGTAAGAATGAGCTGAAGCTTCATTTGTTTGTAGATAAATCAAGCGTGGAAGCATTTGGTGACGGCGGGCGTTTCGCAATGACCAATCAGGTCTTCCCTTCGGAACCTTACAATCACATCGATTTTTACAGCAAAGGCGGAGCCTACAAGGTAGACTCGTTTATCGTCTACCGGTTGAAGCAATAAGCTTCTGCCATTTAATCTATGCGCTCTTTTCCTGATTCCCTACGGCAGAGTATGTCTACCCCTACGGATTAGTACACTGAAGGCAACGGTATACTTCTGTCAGGCTTACGGTATTAATACCTCACCACGGCCGTGGTAACTTCTCTCCACAGCCATGAAGAGATCTCTCCACAGCCATGGAAAGAATTCGTCACGGCCGTGGCGAATCAACATTACCGTAGCTTTCATCCTATTATATCAGTATGAAACATCAACTGTATAAGCGGTAAACGGGTTTATTCCCGTAGGGGCGGACCGGTTAAGCCATAAGGACACAGAATTTATAAAATAATAGATATAACAATGGAAAACAGTAAAAACTCTTCTCTCTCCAAACTGATCCCGGTGATGCTATGTTTCTTTGCCATGGGATTCGTTGACTTGGTAGGCATTGCTTCCAATTATGTAAAGGCAGACCTCGGCCTGTCGGACTCACAAGCAAACATTTTCCCTTCACTCGTCTTTTTTTGGTTCCTGATTTTCTCCGTACCGACAGGGATGTTGATGAGCCGTATCGGTCAGAAGAAAACCGTATTGCTCAGTCTGCTCGTGACATTCGCTTCATTATTGTTGCCGGTTTTTGGTGACAGTTATATGTTGATGTTGATTTCCTTCTCTCTGTTGGGAATCGGAAATGCGTTGATGCAGACTTCTCTGAACCCGTTGCTCTCCAATATCGTGCGTGGTGACCGCTTGGCGAGCAGCCTGACTTTCGGACAATTCGTAAAGGCGATTGCTTCTTTCCTGGCACCATACATTGCCATGTGGGGAGCGACGCAAGCTATTCCGTCTTTCGATTTGGGCTGGCGGATTCTTTTCCCGGTTTATATGATAGTGGCCGTTGTCGCCATTCTTCTGCTCAACGCCACGCAGATTGAAGAAGAAAAGGAAGAAGGCAAACCGTCTACTTTCGGACAATGTATCGCCCTGCTTGGCAAACCGTTTATTCTGCTTTGTTTCATTGGCATCATGTGTCATGTCGGCATTGACGTAGGTACGAATACTACCGCCCCGAAGATTTTGATGGAGCGCATCGGCATGGGATTGGATGATGCTGCTTTTGCAACCAGTCTTTATTTTATTTTCCGTACGGCAGGTTGCTTTCTGGGTTCTTTCATCTTGCGTAAGATGTCTCCGAAATCTTTCTTCGGCATTAGTGTGGTGATGATGTTGATTGCCATGATCGGTTTGTTTATCTTCCATGAAAAGGCAATTATCTATGCTTGCATCGCTTTGATTGGTTTCGGCAACTCCAATGTATTTTCCGTCATCTTCTCGCAGGCATTGCTTTATCTGCCGGGTAAGAAAAACGAAGTTTCCGGCTTGATGATTATGGGACTTTTCGGCGGGACGGTGTTTCCGTTGGCAATGGGAGTGGCTTCGGATACTTCCATGGGACAGAATGGTGCTATCGCCGTAATGACGGTGGGCGTGCTTTATCTTTTGTATTATACGTTCCGTATCAGAAAATAATTTTATAACTTTGGAAACAATAAAACCTGTATATCATGAATA
>OMCN01000551.1_pt1 | contig 16044 bp, 18 predicted proteins | sample 1645061 | NCBI WGS metagenome assembly OMCN01 (sample SAMEA103958124, study PRJEB25191) | human gut metagenome | biome: human-associated habitat [ENVO:00009003]; feature: intestine environment [ENVO:2100002]; material: feces | place: Germany | collected 2013/2015 | reverse complement strand
CATGGCCGAGAGCCATTGCAATTACTACTCTTTTGGAGTTTTGCTCATGGCTGCTGTGTGAAGGAATTGGAGTGACAAAAAAATCCCCCGGCTTTCCAGCATGGAAAGTCGGGGATATAGATTAGCGAGGAATGTCGTAGCCTCTGTCCTTCAGAATTTCGTAGATTTGCCTATATTTTTCGTCAAGGCTCAATCCAATTATTTCGTTTTTTTCTTGCTGCCCCAATTCCTCCTTTTCCTTTAGTCCAAACAGGAATCCTTCGGCGGAAAGTGCCAGTTGAATTTTGGGCCACTCAATAAACTCCAGTTCCAGCGGGGAAAGCTCCGAATTGTGGCCTTTTATGTATTTTCGGATGTTCTTTACATAGAATTGATAGCTATAGTATTTCTTCCCATTTTTGCCGGTATATTCATCGTCCTCATGGTTTTCCATGCGGCTCCATGTTGACATCTTCCCGGCAACGAGTTTCTTCCCAGCAATGAGTTTCTTGCCATCAGGAACATTTCGCTTGAACCATTCCAGGGTAAATGAGTCCAACGGCATATGACAATATTTAAAATAATCTTGATATTCCGATGAATCCTCGCAGCAGAGCAAATACTTGAAAGACATATTTATAATTTTTTGGGCTTTCCCGTATGTCCCAAGGTCGCTACCGGAAAAGTGTCGGCACCAAATGGCACACAAGTCGCTATGCTTTTTGTCGAAGTCTTCTTCTTTCTCCGGCGCCTTTTCCTCAAAAAAATACTTCCGGAGCTCGTCTCTGATTTCCGTTATCGCCGCATTCTTTTCCTTTTCGTGTTTGCCGATTCCGGTCATGGTTCGTTTGGCATCACCATAAGCCAAATCGACGGCCGCCTCAAACGCCTTCTCATCTTTTATAGAGGCAAGTTTCTCGTAGTCATTAGGTCTGCTGCGCTTAAGGCCTTCCTTAAAATCCTTAATCGCATTTTTGCATTCTTCTATCATTCCGTTTCGCCATCCTTTCCTTTTGATCCGTCAAATTTGCAGGAATTTCCACATAAAGTATACCACATGGAACGCAAAATTCAACATCTTTCATATATTTTCCCAAAATAAATATCAAAGGAGACAAATGATGTCATTCAATGCGCTGAATATTGATTTTTACCTGTGTGGCGGCATCCACAGTAAGGGCTACGCTCCGGGCGAACAAACAACCGCCCTCCTCCAAGAGCTGACTGCCATTCTGGATCGGCTCAAGTCGGATGATTACGAGCCTAACCTGCACACCATATGGCTCAGCGCCAAACGGCCCACTTTCCGGCAGTATTATGAGCAATATTACCCGGAAACGCCCTATGATACGGTCGATGCCGAAACCGAAAAAAATGCCCGGCGAGCCTATACCATTGCCTACCCCTGCGCAGAGGTATGGTATCAGATGTCGACCAACCATTTTCCCGGCGAAAACGGGCAGGAGGTCTATGTACTCTGCTTGAATGATGTAAAAGCCTTCGGCACGAAAAAACCCACTGATTGCCGGTGTCGTGAGGACACGGAGCTGCTTCGCTGGGCGATGGAGGGGGCAAGGAAATTCGTTTCCGCCGTGGAACGGGGCACTTATCAGAAGGAATTTTTAAATCGGATCGCCTATCCCTACCGGGAAGGCTGGATCAAGCGAAAGGAGCTGTGGGCAGTGTGTCCCGAATTGCGGCGCCGCTTTTTGGCACCTCTCACAAAACGGGATATAGCGAAATTCATGAAGACTTATAATATGGTCGGAAAGAGTGAAGCTGCTCCGCTGAAAAACATGACGGCACGGGTATACTATGAAGCCTGTGCAGCCCTGTATGAGGCATGGGGCTTGCACGGAGATTCCCCCTTCACGGACAGCGAATCGGAGCATGAGCACTACGGGGAGAATAAGCCGACGCCCAAGGAGCGGTACTATGCCATTGCCGGAGATGAGGATAACGGCCTTAAAAATGTACCCATGGACGACCCGGAGGCATTCCGGGAATGGCACCGGCGCAGGGGCCCTTTTTTCCGCAAGGGAAAAAGCAGTACCGCCTATGGAGTTGTCGTGCCCAACTTGAATGGCAATTTGACCGTAGAGCTGATTCCTGTGACCGACGATGACGCAAAGAGCGGGTGGCGTTTCATTGTTTTTGCGGATTTTTCATCCTATACCATCCTTGCCGCAAATGCCCTCTGCGATGCAGGCTATCCGATTCAGGTGGGGGAGCCGGAGGTGTTTTTCTGTATGCTGACGGGAGATGATGATGTTGAGATCGTCCCCGCATGGGAGCCTGTGTCGCCTTTTTCTATTCACCTACCGCCGGGTGCTGTTGGGAAAGCTGTTGCGGAAAAGGCAACCTGGAAAAATGACTGCTATGAAACGAAAAGGGACACAGCGGAATAGGGGGATTATTTTGGGATACTTTTCAAATTTAGCGGTGGAGGTCTGTCCTGCGGATAGACCGGATGACAGCTATCCCTCTGCGGAACGGCAGCTTTTGCAGAGGCTGGAGGACTTGAGGGAGCGTATGAAGGAGCTGACCATAGAGGGAGCGCTGTATTGGAACGGAGCCGCTTACCGTGAAAACAGCCTTCGATATGTCCTGCCGGAGTATCTATGCGATATTTATTCGGCGGAACAGGCAATGAGGCTGGCAAAAGCGGATCTGCTCAGTAAATACGCCATCGACGCCTCGACACCGGATGACCGATCCATAGCGGGCGAAGAAATGAATGGCTACGAGCAGATCACATGGATCAGCCTGCTTTTTCCTGCGGGTGTGCTGCAGAGTGCATAGACGGCTTTATGGAAGGCTGTCAATGAGGAGGTATTTCTAAAAACGATCCACTCGATATTTGTGTTGTTATTTGCACATAATTTCGCTATTCTCTTCTCAATAAAAACGAGGAGGGAAAGCTCATGCCCTGTATTCGACCCATTTCAGACCTGCGCAACAATGCCAATGAGATTTCTGATTTTTGCCGACAGACCCGGGAGCCGGTCTATATCACCCGGAACGAAACCGGGGACATGGTGGTGCTCAGCATGGAGGAATTTAGGCGGAAGCAAGCCCTCATCGACCTGTACGGAAAGCTGGCCGTGGCGGAGCAGGAAATCAGTGCCGGTGCGGAGGGGGAAGACTTTCTGACTCTGGCCGAGGACCTGCGGGAGCGTGTCCATGGGAACCTGTAAGGTCAAGATTTTTCCCGCCGCCCAGCGCGACTTAGAACAGGCCATTGACTATCTGAACACCCTGTCATCCCAGGCGGCGATTCGTTACTACGATCTGCTGGTGTGCGAGATCGCCGGTCTTTCCAAAATGCCGGAACGATGTCCCCGCCCCAAGGATCTGGCCTTGGCGGCCAAAGGGTATAGATACTTGATCGTGAAGAATTATCTTGTGTTCTATGTGGTGCCGGAGACACGGTGCAGATCCGCAGGACCCTGTACGCCCGCCGGGGCTATCGGGCACTGCTGTAAAGATGAATAGAGAACCCGGGACGCACCTGTCCCGGGTTTATTGCGAATATTTTTCTGCGGAAGTTTTTTGTTACCGGCTGGTTAAAAAAGCCTTTTTGATACTGCCTTGTTCTCATCATAGGAACAGCACCGAACTTGGAGAATATCTCCATGATCTCATCCGGTTATATTCCAAATTAAATGTTCCGGAGATTCTGCGATATTTGCTTATGCCAAGTCATAAAATCCTATTTCGTGTTTTTAGTCGCACTGGAAAATCAGCCATATCCGATCAAAGCGGCGGGCTGCCAGATCCTCTTTGGTAATATAGAAATAGAGGAACCCGTAGGTTGCCCACACCCCATACTCCATCTGGAGCAGCAGCGTCCAACGGTCATGGGCGGATTCTTCTGCCCGCTGACGAACCTCTTTTGGAACCTCACCCCCACCATTGCCCAAATTGTAGCCTTGGGCTACCATATCACATTCGGCAAACATACTGTGCTGGATCAAATCGGGCCAACCCAGCAGCCGGGAATTGACCTCTGAGTCCTCGCCGACCAGTTTTTCCCAGGCTGCATCGAAAGCGTCACCATCTTCATCCGGGAACACTTTGCTGAAGTCCTCCCAAGAAGGATAGGAGCATGTTGATTCCATCTTGATGCCCATAGGAAGACTGAAATCATCTTCCATATCCGCTGGAAAGTCTGCAGTGGACAGCACCGAAAGATCCTCAAACCAATAGACGCGAGCGCAGCCCTTGTCCTTGGGGTCATAGCCCCAGGGCTGAGAATTACTTTCATAGAAGAAGGAAAGCAGGCCGTGATCGGGCAGAAGGTGTTCCTTGTCGAACGGAGCCAGATCCGCACAGGCAAACTGAGCCAGGAAAGAGAGAGGGCGCTCCTTCACCACATTCTTATGGTCCTCTCCCTCATAAGTCGGCCAAACGAAGTCCGGCGGCACATCCGGGTTTCCGCCGAAGCGGGAGGCTCCCAGATCCCGTCTATCTTCGCTGAAACATTCTTCCAGTTGAATGCTGTTTTTACCCAACGACTCCAGTTTTTCTATTATGTTCATGTCAATTCCTCCATGTTGAATTACCAGTTTTGCTCGTCTTCGGTCTGATTTTGGCATAGATACAGAACAATAGCAAGAAGTACAAATACAAAATTATATTGGGTTAATGCAAATGGCTGTTTTAATTTCGCCGGCAATCACGGTACTTAATGCCGAATCATCTCAATGCGCTCCACTTCACAAAATGTCCGCAATGAGCATCCGCCCGCTCGTGATTGCGGCTTGCGCGGCCGCTGTCGCCATAGCACGGGCCGCACAAATCATCCGTGTCATAAGTGACTGCGCTGCCGGCTCTGTTAACCTCCCGGCTCCCGCCCCAATATTCACAGGTGGCACATTTTTTCTGGTTATAAGAATAAGTATGTTCCATTTTTAAACGCTCCTTTCGTCTGTTTTCATCAGTATAACACGGCTCTTTTGAAAACTTAAATTAAATTCCAGTTTTCTTAAAATTTTTTATTGGCTGATTGCACCTGTAACAGTGGACGGTAATGTTTCTATGGGCACTGTCGGGATCATTTTGCAACTCGCTCAAGCTCCTGCCACACTTTAACCATAGCATAGGTATCCAGCTCGCAGTACTTCAGCAGATTGTGCCGGGCCTTTGCCTGTTCCTCCGGGGGCATGAACTCAATTTTGGGGAAGATGTCCATGGCCTCGCCGCCATTGTGAACGCCTTCCAGATTGTGATAATCCAGGCTGGGATCATCGGGAAAAATAGCCGGCAGCACACTCTTGATGGAAAAAGAGCCGCCCATGGCTCGGTTATAGTAGTAGCCGGACTGAAACGGAACCAGCAGGTCAACGATGTTGTCTCGGATATTCAGAAGATGCTCCGCCAAATCGGGAAAAAGTGCCGCCAACTCCCGGATCCTTGTGCACTCGAAGGCTTTGTTATACGCCGTTACGCAGGTGTTCATGGGGATATCCGCACACAACCGTTCGGCAAGAGCTCTTCTGGGGTCGGGACCGGATTCTGCCAGAAACTCCTTGTGCTTCAGCTCTCCCCCCTCGCACTCGATATAGTGCAGAGAATACTGAAACGGGATCTGCGCATAAGGCTTGGTGCCGACAAATTTGGGGATCACCGGCTGCATGGTTTCAAAATCCAGAAAATATAGTGGGTAGGAGAGACTGCCGAGGAAAAAACGGATATTCTCTTTTTCTATGTAAGTCCCCTTGTCCTGCAGCGCAAACTCGATCTGCCGGAGCTGCTTGTCGTTTGTGATAGCCGGGCAGCTGAGGAGATCCTCATAGGAAATGATCCCCTGCCGATAGAACTTGATCTTCTTAGAAAATTGCATCCGATAGAGGTCGAAAACAGACGGCTGTGGAAGGTGTCTGCTGCAGTATTTCCAAAAACTGCAGAGATAGGGCTTCTTGCAGCCGGCGAACAGGTCGATTTTCGGCTCATTCGGCGAGAGAAGCAGTCTTTCGGCAACGAGGAGATTTGTCTCAATCTTTTCCCACTCAACAGCCACGGCCTCTGCCACATCCGATACGGTGAAAAGCTTGTGGATGTCCAGTGTGCCGTCAAACACATAGTCGCCGTTCAGGCAGACGAGATAGACGCCGCTGACCTTGACCCCGCAGTTTTCCAGCACATATTTTTGGTAGGCAATGTCGGCAATATACACCGGCTTGTCATCAGAGTCCCCGCCGTGCTTGGAGGAGCTTTTCACTTCATAAATCGCCCATCCATCACCGTCTTTGCGCAGAATATCCACCGCACAGTAAAGACCGTTGTATTCGAAGGACGCTTCGCAGATGACAGGCGTTCCCTTCTCCATTTCACGGCGGGTGTTCTCCATCATTTTTTTGAGATCCGGATTTTCGCCGGTGTAGGCGGTAATGTCCACAAAATCCCCATATAGGCTTCTCGCCAGAGCCCCCACTTCGTTGCCGGCCTCCATGCGGGCGAGTACACTGTCATCCAACCGAGAGGTCTCTGGTTTGTATTTTCTCAGCCAGGCAATTTTCGGGCATTGCCACAGACCACAATATTTGGATTTTGACAAATATACCATCGCGTATCCCTCCGGAATATAAACAATATTCAGGTAATATATTTTGATGGTATCACGAAAAGCAGGAATTTTCAAGGATAATTGGGGAACTACAGGAAATCAATGTTGGGATGGGATGCTGTTTATATCGGAGGACTTGCAGTCTTCAGCGGACTATAGCTGGCGAGACAGCTCCGGCGGTTCATTGGGTGGGCATGAATGGATTATAGGAATATATTCGGTTTGTTCCCACTGCAAATTTTTTTAGGAATTGTGCTATATAAACATTTTGCAAAACATTTTAAAACGTTTTGCAACGAATCCTCCAAAGGAGATTAACATTATGGATATGTACTTTTCTGCAAGAATGCATTTAAGCTATTCCTGTCCCTCAAAGCGAAAAAGCATTAAAAGCCCATTGACGAACAGGCGTTCTATATGGTATAATCTTTACACTCTCATTAGAGAGCTACAACTGAATATCTGAAATGAAACACAAGGCAGCCGTCGAAAGAGATTGCGGCTGTACCGCTCCTGTTGCTGAGTCTGCCAGCGGAGCGGAAAAAGCAGACATTGAAGGTTTCTGAAAAGCAGAGCCGGTACATAGTTTCATCAAAGATATGGTGAGAGATTTTCTCCCGCTGATTTGATGTGCTGTGTACCGGCTCTTTTTGTCGTTGTAGCCACCGTTCACAAAAAGTTTACAAAAATTCTTTCGTGCAAACGGCAAAAAAGTTCCCAGTTGATTATTGAGGGGGTTAATAAATGAGCCTTCTCGCTGCCTACCTATTGAGGGGCAAATTGAAAACTGTATGACCGTCCGAATGGGATATGACTGAGCGAAGATATGAGCTTGGCGACGCTGCGGTGAAACTCCGGGGCAGGGATAGAAAAACGACATTCGGAGAAAACGGCAAACAATCCGCAAATTTTTCAAGAAACAGTTCCGTTTTACACCCGTGATTTCTCCTATTTGTGGGGAAAGCTACTTTACGGTCAAGACCGCGGATTTTCGCAGAGTTCCTTTTGCAGAAACGCTGGACGGCCTCCGCATCGTCTGCGGCGTTTCTATTAGAAAATCCGTGAATTCTGCCGGTCTTGAACGGGGCTTTTTCCGGCAAAAACAGGCCTTTTACAAATGCGATCCGAAATGAGGTGAAATTCAAAATGATTACAGGAATCAAGAAGAAAAACAAGCTGACCGAGATATGGTTTGACGAAACCGGCAGCGCTGTCACCATCCGTACTTACAACACCGACCTGAAAAATCGATTGGCGGCCTATGCGGTAAAATATCCCGCCCACTGCCGCCTGACGGACGATGACAAGTGCGGCTGCCTGACCTTTGAGGTAGACCGCCGACGATTCTCCGTCCGGCTGACCGCTCCCTATTCCGAGGACAGGCGAAGCAAAGCCAAGGAGACGATGACTGCCATTAATCGGCGAAGACAGAAGGACAATTTCAAGAAGCTGCTATGACCGAGAGTTGCCGTCCACAGGAATAACGAGCATCGGATTGTGGCCCCCACAATCCGGATCCGCATCCTTGCGGCATGCGGACTAACTCAGGGGCGGTGCCCCTGAATACCCCACTGAAGAATGGAGATGACAAAATGAAGGAAGAAAAAGTGCGTATCAAGGTACGCCTGACCGAAGAAGAAAAAGAGAAATTGGAGCGCAACAGCGCCTTGTGCGGACTGCCCCAAAGCGAATATGTCCGCCAGCTTTGCCAGGATGTTCACCCGAAGCCAAAACCGCCGGATGTATTCTGGGAGCTGATGGAGGAGCTATATAAGGCCCATTCCGATTTGAAAGAGTGTGCCAAATATGAGCCGTCCGCCCTTGAACTCTGTGCCGAGATCGAACGGCTGGTGCTGGACTTGCAGGAGGTGATTTAATGGCAACGACATCTCTTTGGCACATTAAAGGCCGCTTGAAGGACCTCATCAATTATGTGGAGAACCCGGAAAAGACGGCATCGAAAATGCCGGAGCTGCAAGACCTCTATAATGTGTTTTCCTATTCAACGAGTGGCACGCCAAAAACACCAGTCAAAAGGTACGCAATGTATTCAAAAGCAAGGGAATGTCCGGCGCACCGCTGACCACCAACCCTCCCTTCGGGTATCTGAAAGACCCGGAGAGCAAGAACGGGTGGATCATTGATGAAGCTGCGGCAAAGATCGTGCGGCAGATTTTCGCTTGGTGTGTGGACGGCCTTGGGCCGACGCAGATTGCCAAACGGCTGAAGGCCGCCAAGGTGCCGACACCTACCGAGCATTGGGGCAACATCGGCAGGAATTGCAGCAAACCGCCCGCTGTGCCCTACAGCTGGTGCTCTGCCACTGTAGCGGACATCCTCGGCAAACAGGAGTACTGCGGCGATACGGTAAACTTCCGCAGCACCACCAAGTCCTTCAAGAACAAGAAGAAAATCGAGCGTCCGCCGGAGGAATGGCAGATCTTCAAGGACACGCATCCCGCCATCATCGACCGGGAAACCTTCGCCTTGGTGCAGGAGCTTCGCAAGCACCGCCGCAGACCCACCAAAAGCGGCATCGTCAGCCCCTTTTCGGGCCTACTCTACTGCGCCGACTGTGGAGAGAAGCTGTATTACAGTGTCACAGGCAGCTACAAACGGGAGCAGGCGTACTTCTTCTGTTCCTCCTATCGCAAGAACTCCGAGGTCTGCTCTGCCCACTATATCCGTGAGAAAGTGGTGGAGCAAATCGTCTTAGAGAGTATGCAGCGCATTCTCTTAAATGTGCAGGTGTTTGAAAAGGAGTTTGCCCGCAAGCAGATGGACTGCTACACGGAGGACAAGAAGAAGCTGCTTGCCGCCAAGCGCCGGGAGCTGGGCAAAGTGAAGAAACGCATTGCGGAGATCGATACCCTGATTCAGAAGATCTACGAGGACAACGCCAGTGGAAAGCTGTCTGACGAGCGCTATGCCACCCTGTCCCTGTCCTATGAGGAGGAGCAGAAAACGCTGAAAGCAGCCGTTCCGGAGATGCAGGCCTATCTGGAAGCCGAAACGGATAAGACCGAGAGCTTGCAGCGGTTCATTCAGAAAGTCAAACAGATCACGGAGCTGAAAGCGCTGACTCCGGAGCTGATCCACGAGTTCGTGGACAGAATCGTGGTGTATGCGCCCAGATACCTTGACGGCAAGCGAGTGCAGCTTTTGGACATCTATTACAGCGGCGTGGGCATTCTCCACGAGCTGACCCCGGAGGAAATGGAAGAAGCCTTCCAGCACCACCTCGCCCAGCGTAACAAAGAGAAAACGGCGTAACCCCAAGGGTTACACCGTTTCCGAAAACTTATTAACCTGAGATACAAGAGCCGCCCCGGGGCACCTTCCTTACGGAGGGTGCCCCGACGGCTTCCTTTTTGTTATGCTTACGCTATATTCACATCTTCTCCGGGGCGGTGCAGCCGATGAGGGTCATGGCGTTTTTCAGCACGGACCGGGCGGTATCCGCCAGCTTCAGCCGGGCCAGCAGCACAGGGCGCTCCTCGCCCTTGATGCGGCAGGCGGTATAGAACCGGTGGAAGTCGCCGGCCAGCTCCGTCAGGTAGCGGTTGATATGGCTGGGGTCATAGTCCCGGGCGGCCAGGCGCACCACCTGGCTGTAGGCGGCGATCTTCTTGATGAGGGCCTGCTCCGCCTCGCCGGACAGCAGGGAGAAGTCCACCTCTCCGGCGGCGGGGACGGTGTAGCCCTCCGCCTCCAGGGCCTTCAGCAGGGTGCAGATCCGGGCGTGGGCATACTGCACATAGTACACCGGGTTCTCGCTGTCCTCCCGGACGGCCAGGCCCAGATCAAACTCCATCTGGGTCTCGGGCTTGGCATTGAAGAAGTAGCGGCAGGCGTCCACGGGAATCTCGTCCAGCAGGTCCGTCAGGCTGATGGCCTTGCCGGTGCGCTTGGACATACGCACCACCTCGCCGTCCCGGACCAGCTTCACCAACTGCATCAGCACGATGTCCAGCCGGTGCTCGCCGTCCAGGCCCAGGGCGTCCATGGCGCCCTTCAGCCGGGCCACATGGCCGTGGTGATCCGCGCCCCAGACGTTGATGACCTTGTCGAAGCCCCGGACGGCAAACTTGTTCCGGTGATAGGCAATGTCGGCGGCGAAATAGGTATAGAACCCGTTGGCCCGGCGCAGTACGTCGTCCTTCAGGCCCAGCTTTTCGATGTCCGCGTCGGACTTGCCGGCCTTTTTCAGATTCTCCGCCAGGATGCGGCTGGTGTTCAGCCACAGGGCCCCGTCCTTTTCATAGGTATAGCCCAGGTCCGTCAGGGCCTGGACGGAGTCGGCCACATAGCCGCTTTCGTGGAGGCTGGACTCGAAGAACCACTGGTCATAGGTGATGCCGTAGCGGGCCAGGTCCCGCTGCATCTTGGGGATGTTGTTGTCCAGGCCGAAGCGGGCCAGGGCGTCGTGGCGGGTCTTCTGGTCGCAGTCCAGATACTTCTCGCCCTCCCGGTCATAGAAGGCCCGGGCCAGCTCCCGGATGTCGTCGCCGTGATAGCCGTCCTCGGGGAACTCCACGGCGTCCTCGCCCTTGATGATCTGCAGATACCGGGCCTCCAGGCTCTTGGCAAACTTCTCGATCTGGTTGCCGGCGTCGTTGACATAGAACTCCCGCCACACGTTGGCGCCGGACTTCTGCAGCACCGAGGCCAGGGTGTCGCCCAGGACGCCGCCCCGGGCGTTGCCCATGTGCATGGGGCCGGTGGGGTTGGCGGAGACGAACTCCACCATGATCTTCTGGTCCTTCAGGGCGTCGTTGCAGCCGTAGGCCGCCCCCTCCTGCTCCACGCAGGCCACGGTGTCCCGGAACCACTTGTTCCCCAGGCGGAAATTCAGGAAGCCCGGCCCGGCCATCTCCACGGAGGTGAAATAGGACCCGGACAGGTCCATGTGGTCCATGAGGATCTGGGCCACCTGGCGGGGGTTCTTCTTCAGGGCCTTGGCGGCGGCCAGGCAGAAGGTGGTGGTATAGTCGCCGTTGGCGGTGTCCTTGGGGATCTCCACCGACGGGGTCACGGCCGCGTCCTGGGGCAGAAGGCCCTCTGCCGCGGCCTTCTGATAGGCGCTGACGGTCAGGTCCAGCACCTGGTCCTTGGCGTTCTGGATCATATTCATGGTGATGCTCTCCTTATATCGTTTCTTTTGTCATGCGTATCTCCAGCTGCATCCGGCTCAGGGGCAGGCCCCGGTCCAGCAGCGTATAGGCCAGGTGAATATATCCCCGGTCCGGCTCCTTCAGGGAAAACTCCACCGCCCGGGTCCGGACGGCCACGGTCAGGCCCAGGGGAAGCCGGGCCTGGGTCTCGTGCTCCGGGTCCAGGGGCAGGCCATAGCCCTCCGGCCCCAGGGTCCACAGAATGGCCCGCCTGGGCTCCGCCGTCAGGCGGATGCGGGAGGACAGCGCCGCGCCGTTTTCCCGGCAGGCGGCGGTATAGAGCAGGTCCCACCCGGCGGCGGTGGGCCGCAGGGTACCGGTGCCCGCAAAGTGCAGCGTCTCGGCGCCGCCGTCAAACAGGCTGCGGCTGGTGACGGCGATCCGTACAGGTCCCTCCATGGGTCAGTACCGGTCGATGTCCACCGGCTGCACCGGGCGGGTGAGGCTCTCCCCCAGGAAATAGGCCGCCAGGGACCCGAAATGCTCGGGCTGGTCGCTGGCGCAGAGGGTGGCCCGGCCGGCCGGCCCCTCCGGGGCCAGCAGGTCCATAGCCCGCAGGGTGCGCTTGAGCTCCCAGGCGGCCTCCTCGCCGGTGTTGATGAGGGTGACGCCGGGGCCCATGATATCGCCGATGATATCCGTCAGCAGGGGGTAGTGGGTGCAGCCCAGGATCAGGGTGTCCAGCCCCTCCCGGCGCAGCGGCTCCAGATACTCCCGGGCCACGGTCTCGATGACCACGTCCCCCCGCCGGAAGCGCCCGTTTTCCACCAGGGGCACGAACAGAGGGCAGGCCTTAGCCGTTACGGCGATGTCCGGGTCCAGCTGGCGCAGACTGCGCTGGTAAGCGCCGCTGCGGACGGAGGCAGCGGTGGCGATGAGGCCCACCCGGCGGTTCCGGGTCACGGCCGCCGCCCGGCGGCACGCAGGCTCCACCACCCCCAGAATGGGGATGTCGCTCTCCTGCCGCAGCTGGGGCAGGGCCGTGGTGGACACGGTGCCGCAGGCCACCAGAATGGCCTTGATGTCGTGGCTGCGCAGAAAGCGCACGTCCTGCCGGGCGTATTTCAGCAGAATTTCTGCCGACCGCCCGCCGTAGGGCACACGGGCCGTGTCGCCGAAGTATATAATGTTTTCAGAGGGCAGCAGCTGCCGCAGCTCCCGCACCGCTGTCAGGCCTCCCAGGCCCGAGTCAAAAACCCCGATGGGGCGAGTGTCCATGGCTTCCACCTCCTGCCTGTGGCAGTTCAGTTTCGTAACTAAACAATTATACTATGGAACGCCCGGATACTCAAGTCAAATTTTGGGGACTTTCCCCGGTATTTTCAGTGGTATTTTCCGCCGGAGTCTGCTATACTGTGCATAATGACGCAGCGCTCCGGCCGGATGGAGGTGTTTTCATGGAGATCAAGCTGACAGAAAAACAATTCAGGCGCCTGCTGGACCTGGTATACATCGGCAACTGGGTGCTCAACTCCACCCGGGGCGACGACCGCATCCGCCAGTATGACCAGGTGGAGAGCCTGATCTTCTCCCACTGCCTGAGCCATGGCATGGCGGGGCTGACGGAGCTGTACCAGGGGGAGGTCATCCCCTCCCGGGCCTTCGCCGAGGGCGGCATCCACGAGGCCATCATGGCCTATGAGGACAACACGTTTTTCGAGATCCTGGCCCAGGAGCTGGCCCTGCGGGATATGGACGATCCCCCCATCACTGAGGAGAACTATGACGAGGTCATGAGCCGCATGGACGAGTATCTGGGCGAATTTGAACAGCACGGCACCGACAACATCACCGTGGACATGGAATAAGAGACGAAGCTCCCGCCGGTGTGACCGGCGGGAGCTTTTCGTTCTTTTTGATCAATTCTCACATTCCCTGCCGCCTGCGCATCCGCCGCCAGCTGACGAAGCCGTACAGGTCCCCGGTCAGAAAGGCGGCAAAGCACACCACCACCGACAGATACGCCGGGTCCTCCGCCGCGGCCATGCTCCATAGGCTCAGTCCCCCGCCGCCTCCCTGAAACAGCAGGTGCGAGACCACGATGGCCGCCGCCGGTGTCAAGGTTTACAAAGGCGTTTTTTTCTGCTACAATAGGGGCCGTAATCCCATACCGAATGGCAATTCATCCGAAAGGAGATCATTTTATTATGAACAACGAACTCAAGCCCATTCTGGCCCGGGTAGACCACACCCTGCTGTCCCAGACGGCTACCTGGGACCAGATCCGGGCCATCTGCGACGACGGCGTGAAGTACGGCTGTGCCAGCGTGTGCATCCCCGCCTCCTATGTGAAGCAGGCGGCGGAGTATGTGGCGGGCAAGATCGCCGTGTGCACCGTCATCGGCTTTCCCAACGGCTACGACACCACCGCCTCCAAGTGCTTCCAGGCCACCGACGCCGTTCAGAACGGCGCATCGGAGATCGACATGGTCATCAACATCGGCTGGGTGAAGGACGGCCTGTACGATCGGGTGCTGGACGAGATCCGCGCCGTAAAGGCCCACTGCCAGGGCAAGCTGCTGAAGGTCATCATCGAGACCTGCCTGCTCACCGACGCCGAAAAGGTGGAGATGTGCCGCGTGGTGTCCCAGTCCGGCGCGGAGTATATCAAGACCTCCACCGGCTTCGGCGGCGGCGGAGCCACCCGGGAGGATGTGGCTCTGTTCAAGGCCCATGTGGCCCCCCATGTGAAGATCAAGGCCGCCGGCGGCATCGCCAACCTGGACGACGCCCGGGACTTCATCGCCCTGGGGGCCGACCGTCTGGGCACCAGCCGCATCGTCAAGGCCGTGAAGGCCCTGGAACAGGAATAAACACAATTAAACACAATACAAGGAGGAACTCAGCTATGTCTACCCCCCACAACAGCGCCGCACCCGGCGCCTTCGCCAAAACCGTTCTGATGCCCGGCGACCCCCTGCGCTCCCAGTTCATCGCCGAAACCTTCCTGGAAAACCCCGTGCTGGTGAACAACGTCCGGGGCGTCCAGGGCTACACCGGCGCCTATAAGGGCGTGCCCGTGTCCGTGATGGCCTCCGGCATGGGAATGCCCTCCATCGGCATCTACTCCCATGAGCTGTACACCCAGTACGGCGTGGAGAATATCATCCGCGTCGGCTCCGCCGGTGCTCTGCGGGCGGACCTGGAGCTGGGCAGCGTGGTGGCCGGTCAGGGTGCCTGCACCAACTCCAGCTTCGCCGACCAGTATGAGCTGGGGGTCCACTATGCCCCCATTGCCGACTTCGACCTGCTGATGGCCGCCGTGGAGTCTGCCCGGGAGCTGGGCGTGAAGATGCCCGTGGGCAATCTGTACTCCTCCGACACCTTCTATGACGCCGCCGGCCGCAACGACCGCATGAAGAAGATGGGCGTCATGGCCGTGGAGATGGAGGCCGCCGCCCTGTACTGCACCGCCGCCTACCTGGGCAAGCGGGCCCTGGCCATCTGCTCCATCAGCGACAACCTGGTGCTGGGCACCGAGCTGACCCCCCAGGAGCGGCAGACCACCTTCACCAACATGATGAAGATCGGCCTGGAGGCCGCCGTGAAGATGGCCCAGCGGGGTTAAGTCCGGCGAAAGTCAGAAATTAGCACAAAAAAGGTTGCACTTTTCCGCACTCTCTGCTATAATGTGCTCATGCCGGGCGTTTTGCGCCCAAAAATAAAAAGGAAGGTAGATTCACCATGAAAAAGTTTCTGGCAATGCTCCTTGCTGTGGTCATGGTCCTGTCTATGGCAGCCTGCTCCAAGCAGCCCGCCAAGGACCCCAACAAGGGCAACGATGATCCCAACCAGACCGCGACCATCACCAATCCCGATCAGATCAACGACGAGATGACCTCCGAGGATGGCAAGTACGAGATCGCTTTCATCACCGACGTGGGCCAGCTGAAGGATAAGTCCTTCAACCAGGGCACCTATGACGGCGTGAAGCTGTACGCTGCCAACAACAAGCTGTCCTATAAGTATTATCAGCCCGCCAACAAGGACCAGGCCACCGATGATGACCGTTACGAGGCCATGAAGGCCGCCGTGGAGAACGGCGCCAAGGTGGTTGTCTGCGCCGGCTTCATGCAGGAAGGCGCTCTGCGCATGGCCGCCAAGGAGTTCCCCGATGTCTCCTTCGTGTTCGTTGATGGTTATCCCATCACCGAGAAAGCCGGCGTTGACGGCTCCCCCGTTCTGAAGAACGTTGCCGGTATCGCCTTCAAGGAAGAGCAGTGCGGCTATCTGGCTGGTTACGCTGTCGTCAAGGAAGGCTTCACCAAGCTGGGCTTCACCGGCGGTGGCGGCGGCACCAACCCCGCCTGCTGCCGTTACGGC
>OMCN01000548.1_pt1 | contig 16085 bp, 19 predicted proteins | sample 1645061 | NCBI WGS metagenome assembly OMCN01 (sample SAMEA103958124, study PRJEB25191) | human gut metagenome | biome: human-associated habitat [ENVO:00009003]; feature: intestine environment [ENVO:2100002]; material: feces | place: Germany | collected 2013/2015 | reverse complement strand
CCTAATTGGGGATAAAACAGCTCATGGCGGGCGGCGGCATCATCGTGCTGGGTACGACTCTGATCCCTCTGCTGTCCACCCTGTTTTAAGGGCGTAAAGCATGAGATTTCTCACCGACTGGCTGACCGACTGGCTAAAAGAGCTGCTGATTGAGGGGATCATGGGCAACCTCACAGGGCTTTTTGATACGGTCAATTCCCGTGTCGGAGAGATTGCGGTGCAAGTGGGGACGACCCCGGCGGCATGGAACGCCGGGGTGTTCTCCCTGATCCGGCAGCTTTCTGAAACGGTGATACTGCCGATCGCCGGTCTGATCCTCACCTTTGTTGCCACCTATGAGCTGATCCAGCTCATTATCGAGAAGAACAACCTGCATGATCTGGACTACTGGATCTTCTTCAAGTGGATATTCAAAACGGCCTGCGCCATTTTGATTTTGTCCAACACCTTCAATATCGTCATGGCTGTGTTCGATGTGTCCCAAAGCGTTATCGCCCGGGCAGCCGGGATCGTGCAAGGCTCAACGGATATTTCAGAGGCCATGCTTGCCGACTTGGAGGCCACGCTGGAAACGCTGGGGCTTGGCTCTCTGCTGGGGCTGTGGCTGCAATCCCTGCTCATTCATGTGACCATGTGGGCGATCAATATCGTGATCTTCGTGATCGTCTATGGCCGCATGATCGAAATATACCTGCTGACCAGCTTAGCCCCCATCCCCGTTGCCACGCTCTCTAACCGGGAGCTGGGCAATACCGGGCAGAACTATTTGAAGTCCCTGTTTGCCGTGGGCTTTCAAGGGCTATTGATTCTCGTCTGCGTTGCCATCTATGCGGTGCTGATACAGGGCATCGCCACAAGCGGCGACCCCATCGGCGCGATATGGGGCTGCATGGGCTATTCCGTGCTGCTCTGCTTCTGCCTGTTCAAGACTGGCTCCATCGCCCGCAGCGTGTTCAGCGCACACTAAGGAGGGATGAATATGACCTTGGGACAAGTTGTCCCAAAGCTGGATGCGCTGCACCTTATGGACGGGATCGAGGGCTTGCGTTCTCTGCCAAAACATAGCGTGGATATGCTCTTGACCGATCCGCCCTACGGCACGACCCGGAACTTTTGGGATGTGCCGCTGCCGCTCCCGGAGCTGTGGGAGGCGGTGCGCTGGGCGGTAAAGCCCAACGGAGCCATCCTGTTTTTTGCTCAATGCCCATTTGATAAGGTGCTGGGCGCATCCAACCTCGCCATGCTCCGCTATGAGTGGGTGTGGTACAAGTCCCGGGCAACAGGCTTTCTCAATGCCAACCGTGCGCCGCTGAAAAAGTCCGAGAACATTTTGGTGTTCTATCAGAAGTCCCCGGTGTACCATCCGCAATTCACTTATGGGGAGCCGTACCGCAAGACCAATCCCCGCAGCGGGTGCAGTACCAACTACGGCAAGTTTGAACGGACAGGCTCAGAGTCCAGCGATGGGCGGCGTTATCCGGGAAATGTGCTGTTTGTGCCGACGGTGACGGGCGGCATCCATCCCACGCAAAAGCCCGTGGAGCTGTGCGAGTATTTCATTAAGACATACACCGACGAAGAAGCGGTGGTGGCGGACATCTGCGCGGGCAGCGGCACGACTGCCGTTGCCGCCATGAACACAGGCCGCCGCTTCATCTGCTTTGAAAATGCCCCCTCCATCTACACCATCGCCGCCCAGCGTATCGAGCAGGTGCGGCTGGCCGTGGCCGGGGGCAGGAAAGGAGAATAGCTATCGAAAAATACCCCATCATTTACGCCGATCCCCCGTGGCGCTACTCTGCAAAGAAAGTGCAGGGCGCGGCGGAAAATCATTATCCCACCATGAGCATTGAGGAATTGTGCGCGCTGCCTGTGGCCGACCTTGCGGCCAAGGACAGCGCCCTTTTTATGTGGGCGACCTTTCCCCAACTCCCGGAGGCTCTACGGCTCATCCGTGCGTGGGGCTTCACCTATAAATCCGTTGCGTTCGTCTGGCTGAAGAAAAACCGCAAGGCGGACAGTTGGTTTTATGGGCTGGGCTTCTGGACACGGGCCAACGCCGAGATCTGTCTGCTGGCAACCAAAGGACACCCGAAGCGGCAGGCCGCCGACATCCACCAGTTTATCATTTCGCCCATTGAAGCCCACAGCAAAAAGCCGGACGAAACCCGTGACAAGATCGTTGCCCTCATGGGCGACCTGCCCCGTGTGGAGCTGTTCGCACGGCAGGCCACTCCCGGCTGGGATGTGTGGGGCAACGAGGTAGAGCCGACAATCCCGGACTTTGGGACAAATTGTCCCAAACTGGAGGTGACAGACTGATGCCCTATGTGAATGTCCCGAACGACCTTTCTAAGATCAAGACAAAGATCGCGTTCAACCTCACCAAGCGGCAGCTTATTTGTTTCGGCGCTGGTGCGGTTATCGGCGTTCCGACCTACCTTTTGACCCGGCAGGCCATCGGCAACACCGGGGCGCTGTTCGCTATGCTGGCCATCATGCTCCCGGCGTTTCTGCTGGCGATGTACGAAAAGGACGGCTTACCCTTTGAAAAGGTGATCCGCAACATCATCCGGGTCAAGTTTACCCGTCCCGGCATCCGACCGTACCGAACGGAAAATATCTATGCCCCATTTGCACGAAAGGAGGAGCCTATTGAGCAAAGCAAAAAAGCAGAAAAACGCAAGTAAGCACCGGGCGCTGTCCGCCCAGCAGACCATTCCCTATATCGCCATGCACCCGGACGGCATCTGCCAACTCCCCGGCGGGCTTTACACAAAGACGCTGGAATATGAGGACATCAATTATGCCGTGGCATCCACGGAGGATCAGTCCGCCATTATCAGCGGGTGGAGTGCGTGTCTGAATTATTTTGACAGCTCTCTGCCGTTCCAGCTTTCCTTTGTCAACCGCCGCAGCCGGAACGCCAACCGCTACAAAGTGAATATCCCGGCGCAGGAGGATGACTTCAACAGCATCCGGGGTGAGTATGTGGAAATGCTCAAAGGCCAGATTGCCAAGAGCAATAACGGCATTGAACGGTATAAGTACATCACCTTTGGCCTACCCGCCGCGGGCGTGGCAGAGGCGCGTCCACGGCTGGGGCGCGTGGAGGCGGATGTCATGGGCAATCTGAAACGGCTGGGCGTCCAGTCCTGCCCGCTGGATGGCCGGGATCGGCTTGCGGTGCTGCACGGGCAGATGCACCCCGGCGGGCGTGAGCCGTTCCGCTTTGCGTGGAAAGACATTCCCAAGACGGGCATGGGGACAAAGGACTATATCGCCCCAGATAGCTTCAACTTCCGGGACAGCCGCACTTTCCGGGTGGGCCGCTACTACGGAGCGGCTTCCTATTTGCAGATCATGGCATCCGAGCTGTCGGATCGTCTGCTGGCTGAAATCTTGGAGCTGGACGCCGAGCTGACTGTGACCCTCCATATTCAGACGGTGGATCAGCTCAAGGCCATTAAGACGATCAAGGGAAAGATCTCCGACATAGGCCGCATGAAAGCGGAGGAACAGAAAAAGGCTGTCCGTGCCGGGTATGATATGGAGATTTTGCCGCCTGACCTCATTACCTTTTCCAAGGACGCCGCCGAGCTGCTCTCCGACCTGCAAAGCCGCAACGAGCGAATGTTCCTGCTGACCTTTACGGTGGTAAACCTCGCTCCCACCCGGCAGCGGCTTGAAAACGATGTGTTCACGGTGAGCGGTATCGCGCAGAAATACAACTGCGCCCTGCGCCGTCTGGACTGGCAGCAGGAACAGGGCTTTGTGTCCTCGCTGGCGCTGGGCTATAACGGCATTGAGATTCAGCGGGGAATGACCACCAGCTCCACCGCCATTTTCATTCCCTTTATGACCCGGGAGCTTCGCATGGACGGGCAGGCGCTCTATTACGGCATGAACGCACTTTCCAACAATGTCATTATGGCTGACCGCAAAAAGCTGAAATCCGCCAACGGAATGTATCTCGGCTCTACGGGCAGCGGCAAGAGCTTCGCCGCCAAGCGGGAGCTGATCAATGTGTTCCTTGCCACCAATGACCGCATCATTGTCGTTGACCCGATGGGCGAATATGCCCCGCTGGTGCGGCGCTTGGGCGGACAGGTCATCGAGATCGCCCCGGACAGCCCGCACCACATTTCGCCTATGGACTTGCAAATGAATATCAACGACGAGGACAGTCCGCTTTCTATGAAGGCGGATTTTCTGCTGTCCCTTTGTGAGTTGATCGTGGGCGGCAAGGAGGGCTTGCAGCCCATTGAAAAAACCGTCATTGACCGCTGTGTACGGCTGGTGTACCGGGAGATGGCGCTGGGGCTGGAAACGGCCAAAACGCCGCTGCTGCAAGATCTGTATGAGGAGCTGCTGCGCCAGCCCGAGCCGGAGGCGCGGCGGGTGGCGACGGCGCTGGAGCTTTACTGCACAGGCTCTCTCAACCTTTTCAACCATCCCACGAATGTTGACCTCAATTCCCGTGTGGTCTGCATCGTCTTAAAAGGCTTGGGCGAAAACCTCCGCAAGATCGCCATGCACACCACTAACGAGTTTGTCACGGCGGCGGTGAACGCCAACCATGCCGAGGGCGTGGCGACTTGGTGCTACTTTGACGAGTTCCATATCCTGCTCCGTGATCCGCTGACGGCCAGCTACTTTGTGGCGGTATGGAAAATGCTCCGCAAAAAGGGCTGTGTCCCCTCGGCGCTGACGCAGAATGTGAAAGTGCGCCCAGATAGGGCGCTGTGCAAAGCAGTCTAAGGTACTGCCGCACACGGCAGTGTGCGAAACAATCTGCCTTACCGACTAAGGAGAAATCCTTTACGGGAACAGCGCATGGCAGAAAAAGGAATAGTCACCAAAGGACTTAGGTGCGACTGTTTTCTAATGTTAAGAAGATATGAGGATAAGATTGGGTTTATCGAATGTAAGGTTCCAGTTCCTGTTTTTTGCAGGTGTGGGAAAAGTCCTGAAACCCATGTCATAACGCTGTCACGTCATCTTTCACGGCGGGACAACTGCCAACACGTTATGAAACAGGCGTGAGAACACGTCACAACGAACCGAAAGCATATCCGACAATCTTCACTAACCTATGCACAGTGCTAACTGGGGATTGCCTAAGTCTGGCTCATTTGCCGGATATGGTAACGGAGGCTCCATAGTAGTCCGAGAGGGATAACGACCCTTACATGGCGAAGGGAGCCAGTTAGTAACATCTAAAATGTAAGAATGAAAGGGAGGAGAAACCTCAATGAAACCAACATCTGAAATTTTAGAGCGTATTGAAAAGTGTTCCAGCGAACACAAAGACGGCGTATTCACAAGACTTTACAGATACTTACTTCGTGAAGATATTTACTACGCCGCCTATCAGAAACTTTATGCAAACAAAGGTGCAACAACACAGGGTATCGACAACGATACCGCAGACGGTTTCAGTGACTTCTATGTAAAAGAGTTAATCCAGTCACTAAAGGACGGAACCTACAAAGCCAATCCTGTAAGGCGTGAGTATATTCCAAAGAAAAACGGAAAGCTCCGTCCGCTGGGTATCCCGTCTTTCCGTGACAAGCTCCTGCAAGAAGTTGTCAGAATGATTTTAGAAGCTATCTATGAACCTGTCTTTGACAGCCACTCCCACGGTTTCAGACCGGGTAAAAGCTGTCATACCGCACTCCGTCAGATTTCTTCTGACTTCACAGGCGTGGTCTGGTTTATCGAGGGCGATATACAAGGTTGTTTTGATAACATCAATCACGAAAAAAAATTGATTGAGATTTTGAGCAGGAAAATCAAGGACAGTCGTTTTCTGAACATCATTCGCCAGTTTTTGAAAGCTGGGTATATCGAGAATTGGAAATACAACGCCACTTACAGCGGTTCCCCGCAGGGTGGTATCTGTTCTCCAATACTTGCAAATATCTATCTGAATGAGCTGGACAAGAAGTTTCGGGAAATCGCAGAACGCTTTGATAAGCCGAGGTCTGCATATCAGACACCGGAATATCATGCGGCAAGCAAAGAATTAAAAAGACTGTCTTATTGGATTGACCATACCGCTGATGAAGCGGCAAGACAAGAACTGATTGACCAGCATAGGGCACAGAAGGAAGCTATGAGAAATCTGCCCTGCAAACCTGCCGACAACAAGAAGTTCACTTTTGTCCGTTATGCGGACGATTGGCTGGCAGGTGTGTGCGGCACAAAAGCGGAATGTGAGGACTTGAAAGCCGAAATCGCTGAATTTCTAAGCACAGAGCTGAAATTAACTCTAAGCGAGGAAAAGACGCTGATAACGCACAGCTCCGAAAAAGTCCGTTTCATTGGATATGATATTTGCGTCCGCAGAAATCAGGAAGTCAAAGGTCACAGAATGAAAAACGGAACGTGGAGAAAATCCCGTACCCTGCACATGAAAGTTGCCCTGTCTGTTCCCCATACGGAAAAGATTGAGAAATTCATGTTTGCAAAGAAAGTCATTCGCCAAAAGGAAAACGGGGAGTTTCAGCCGATACACCGAGCCGGACTTCTCAACCTTGCGGATTATGAGATTGTGGAACAGTACAATGCCGAAGCAAGAGGATTATGCAACTATTACAATCTGGCTTGTGATTATCACACGCTGGACTACTTCTGCTATCTTATGGAGTACAGTTGCTTAAAGACGATTGCTAATAAGCACAAAACCAGTATCCGCAAAATCATTCGCCAGTATAAAGACGGGAAAACATGGTCTGTCCCTTATGAAACTAAAGCAGGAACAAAACGTGTTCGCCCTGTTAAAATCGCAGATTGTAAGCGTGGCGAAGCGAGTGACATCATTTATCAGAGAAAGAAATTCAGCTGGAAAACCACTATTAGACAACGGCTCAATGCCAGAGTTTGTGAACTATGTGGGTGTAAAGAAGCCGATTTGTATGAGGTTCACGTTATACGGAACTTAAACGAATTGGGTAATTCTGATTGGGAAACCGTGATGAAAAAGAAGCGGCGGAAAACGCTTGTTGTTTGTAGCAAGTGCCATGAAAGAATACACAGACACTAATCAATACGTTAATTACTAATGGGGAGCCGGATACTTCGAGAGGAGTAAGTCCGGTTCCGAGGGAGGGTGTAGGAAACCTACCGCCAACGGCGGCAAGGCGCCTTTACCCTACCCTACGACCTGCTGGCCAGCCGTGAGATCGAGAACATTCTGGACAACACGGATTTCATGGTGCTGCTGTCGCAGGCGCAGAGCGACCGTGCGATCTTGGCAAAACAGCTTGGCATTTCCGAGCATCAACTCTCCTACATCACGCACTCTAATTCCGGCGAGGGCTTGCTGTTCTATGGAAATGTCACCATCCCGTTTGTAGACCGTTTCCCCCGTGGAGAGATCTATGACCTGCTGACGACCCGCCCGGAGGATCTTGCCCATGAACGAACAGACGAGTAACCCCACTTCGGGACAAAATGTCCCAGAGTCCAAATTCCGCAGAAAGAGCCGGCAGGAGCAAACGGCGGCGTCCAAGCTACGGATGGAGCGCCGGGGCGAGAAGCTGGACGCCGCCCGGGAGAAGCTGGCAAAGCAGAAGCCGCCGAAAAAGCCCGGTGCGGTCAAGCGTCTTGCCCATACCGCCGGACACGGCGTCCACGGTTTTGTTCATGGCAAGCTCTATGAGGTCGAGCATGAAAATGTCGGCACGGAGGGCGCACACCGTTCCGAGCTGGCGGCGGAGTCCGTGTACCGCTTCGGCAGGCGCAAGCTCCGCAAGGCCATCCGGGAACACCCGGCAAAGGCGGTGGAGCGTGCCGAAAGCAAGCATATCAAGGCCACGGCGGATTATTACTACCGCAAGACAGTGGAGGAACACCCGGAAATGCAGGAGGGCGGCGCGGTGTCCCGGTATCTGCAAAAGCAGAAGATCAAGCGCCAGTACGCAAAGCAGGCGCGGGAGGCGGCCAGGCAGACCGCCAAGACCGCCGAGGGTACGGCGTCCGTCACGGGCAAGGTGACGGAAAAAGTGTCCGCCTACATCAAGGAACACCCCGGCAGGCTGCTCCTGCTGCTGGCGGCGTTTCTTCTGCTGGTGGTGCTGCAATCGTGTATGTCCTCGCTGGTGACGGTGGGCAACGGCGTGGCCGGAGCCATCGGCGCGTCCACCTATGCCGCCGAGGACGCTGACCTGCTGGGGGCGGAGGCTGCCTACTGCGCTTTGGAGGACGAGCTGCAACGCTACCTCGACACCTACACCCGCACCCACGATTATGACGAATACCATTTTGACCTTGACACCATTGAACACGATCCCTATGTGCTGCTGTCCATCGTCTGCGCGCTCCATGAGGGCGAGTGGGCGCTGGACGAGGTACGGGGAACGCTCCAAATGCTCTTTGACCGCCAGTACATTTTGACCGAGGATGTGGTGGTGGAGGTGCGCTACCGAACCGTTACCCGGACGGACAGCGAGGGCAACAACTATGATGTTGAAGTTCCGTACAACTATTACATCTGCTATGTCACGCTGGAAAACTTCAACCTCTCCCATCTGCCCGTTTACATTATGGGCGAGGAAACCCTGTCCCGGTACGCCCTCTATATGGCGACGCTGGGCAACCGCCCCGACCTGTTCCCGTCCTCGCCCTATGTGGGCAAGTACACCAACAAGCCCCCGGCACATGAGATCCCGGAGGACTACCTTGCCGATGAAACCTTTGCCGCCATTCTAAAAGAGGCGGGAAAGTATGTGGGATACCCCTATGTTTGGGGCGGCAGCAGCCCGTCCACATCCTTTGACTGCTCCGGCTTCGTCAGCTATGTCTACAATCAATGCGGCTGGGATTTTGGGCGGCTGGGGGCGCAGGGGCTATACAACATCTCCGCACGGACAAGCAGCCCCAAACCCGGCGACTTGGTATTCTTCACGGGGACTTATGACACGCCGGGGATTTCCCATGTGGGCATCTATGTGGGCGATGGCTGGATGCTTCATTGTGGCGACCCCATCAGCTACGCCAACCTCAACACGAACTACTGGCAGTCCCATTTCTACGCCTACGGAAAATTGTTTTGACAGGAGGTTTTTTTATGGCTATCTCCAAAAGCGCAAAAATTCAGGCCGAGATTGAAAAGGTCATGGCCAAGATCAACGAGCAGCAGGCACGGCTCAAGGAGCTGGAACAGAAAAAGCTGGAGGCCGAGAACAGCGAGATCGTGGAGATCGTGCGCGGCATGAGCGTTTCGCTCACCGACCTGCCCGTGCTGCTTCAGACCATCAAGAGCGGCGGCGCTTTGGGACAGAATGTCCCGAAGGCTGCGGATAAGGAGGACAGCGAATGAACAAGTGGATGAAGAAGTTGACGGCGGCGCTCTGCGCCGCTGTTTTGATGTGTGGCATGGCGGTCACGGCCTACGCTGGGGGCGGTGAGGAATGGGACGGGCTTGATCCTGTGGAGCCGCCGCCCATGGAAACCGTTGACCCCGGCGAGGGCTTCACCGAGGTCGGCAACCTTGTGACCCGTGACCTGCTCTACGACAAGGCCACCAATAAGCAGTTCATCACGGTGCAGACCGGCGGCGGCAACACCTTTTACATCGTCATTGACTATGACAAGCCCACCGACGAGGACGGCGAGCAGTACCAGACCTACTTTTTGAACATGGTGGACGAGGCCGACCTGCTGGCGGCGATGCAGGCTGCGGGCGGTGAGCTGCCGGAGTGTGCCTGCGCCGACAAATGCGCCGTGGGTGCTATCAACACAGATTGCACCGTCTGCGCCGTGAATATGGGCGAGTGCCAGGGCAAGGCTCCCGAGCCTGCGCCCGTGGTGGAGCCGGAGCCTGACCCCGAGCCGGAGCAGTCCAAAAGCAGCAGCGGGACACTCCTGCTGGTTCTGGCCGTGGCGGTCATCGGCGGCGCGGCGGGCTGGTATTTCAAAATCTACCGTCCCAAGAAGCAGCAGGCTACCGACGCTGCGGAGGACTATGGTGACGATTATGACGATACCCCGCCTTGGGAGGACGAGGACGAAACGGAAAGCGAGGGCGAGGAATGAGATTTACCAACAGTCCTTATGAGGACTTTATGAAAGAAAAAAGCTACTCTAAGGGTGCTCCGCCCAACCTGCCGCCCAAAGGCTCCCGCTGCGACGGCTGTCCCTACTGGCACGGGATCGGCTGCGTGTTCTGCTACCGGGAACAGCTCAAGTCCAAGACAGGGGGCAAACATGAGCCGTGAACTGACCCGGCAGGAAAAGGCGGCGATCCGCTCCCTTGTGAAGCGGTGGTGCGCCAACTATGACAAAGACGCTGGCTGCCTGCCGCTGGACGCTCCTTGCTATATGCTGGGCAAGTGCTGGACGGGTGCTTATTGCCGCTATTTCCGTTCTGCGGTGCTGCCCCTTGATCTTGTACTGGAAAGGTCGTTGACCGTGGAGCGTATCACGGAAACCCGTCCTTGCCCGGTGTGCGGCAGGGCCTTTCTCTCGGACGGGCGGCAGCGGTACTGCTCCCCGGCCTGCGCCGGGACTGCCCTGCGGGAGCAGAAGCGGGCGTATATGCGCCGCAAGCGGAGGTAGTGCGTGGAAAAATAGCCCCGGAAAATGCCCGCATTTACAAGGCTTTTCCGGGGCGCTTTCGGGGTGGGCGGTATGTTTTCCCGTCTGCCTCTATTTTCGCAGAAATGCTTTCCACATCCAAGTTCCGGGGCTTTGGGACATTTTGTCCCGAAGTCCCGGCTGAAAGGAGGACTTATGCCTAAATATTATGAGATCAGCGAGGCGGCGGCAAAGCGGGCAAAGGACATGAACAGCTATTCCGACTATGCCCCCGGCTCGGCCACGGCGGGCTACCGTGCGATGGTGGATGAAGCCTATGCGCTGGCAGAGAAGCAGAAAGCGCAGGCCGATCCCGTGTACCATGATAAGATCGACGCCCTTGTTGACCGCTATGCCCGCAGGCTGGCGGAAAACCTCAATGAGCGCAACGCCATTGACGCCCGTGTGCCGTCCATTCTGATCACCGGGGGCGGCAACTTCCCCATGGCGAAAAAGGCAAAGCAGAACGCCGCCCGGGATCGCAACTACGGCGAGTACGCAGAAATTGAAAAGCTGCTGGACAAGATACGCTCCACAGGCCGGGGCGGTATCAGTGCCGACGATGACCTTGCCGTGGAAAAGCTCACAAAAAAACTGGAGGGGATGGAGTCCCAGCAGGCCATGATGAAGGCGGTCAATGCCTACTACCGCAAGCATAAGACGCTGGAGGGCTGCCCCGAGCTGACGGCGGAGCAGGTGGAAAAGGTCAAGGCGTCCATGTCCCAAGACTGGCGCAAAGACCCCGTTCCGTTTCCGTCCTATCTGCTCACCAACAATAACGCCAATATCCGCCGTGTGCGCCAGCGTATCGAAGATCTGAGCCATAAGGCCGAGTTCGTGGGCTGGACGTTCCCCGGCGGCGAGGCCAAGGTCAACGAGGCAGAGAACCGCTTGCAGCTCATTTTTGCGGATAAGCCGGACGCCGATACCCGGCAGGCGCTCAAAAGCGAGGGCTTCAAATGGGCGCCCAGCCAAGGGGCATGGCAGCGGCAGCTCAATCAGAACGCCATCCGTGCCGCCGCAAGGCTGGACTTCCTGCGCCCGGAGGACGGCAAAAGCCCCTATCAGCTCCAGCCCTTTGCGAAACGGGCGGAGAAAGATGTATCACGGTGAGGAGGGTATATGGACAAAAACCAAGGCTATGAGATCATCAAGGCCGTCATGCTGGAAAACGGCAGGGGCTTTGCGCTGGGGCATAACCCCGCTGCGCCCTCGCCCTATGTCACATGGGCTTGCTATGATGACAAGGACGGCCAGCGGCAGTATGAATGGGGGCATTACGGCAGCGACCGCGCCGCTCTGGAACAGGACTTTACGGCGCGGGTACAGGAGTACCAGCGCCTTTACAATGTCGGTGTCAAGCAGACCGAGGCTCCCGGCCTTTACAAGTATTATTCCACCCAGCGCCCTGTGGACATTGGGACATTCCCCAAGCCGCACAGCAACGCCCCGGATGAGATCGTCAACTATGATCAGCGCATTCCGGTTGAAAATGGGTCGTTTCTGGCGTGGGGACATTTGACCTACACCCGGCCATTGACGAAGCGGCAGGCGTCTGACTATGAGCTGCGGCCTGCGCCCGACAATCCCGACAGACCCCGTTCGATCCGGGAGCAGATGAAAACCGCCGTAAAACAGGTCGAGGCTGACCGGGGGCAAGCCGCCCCAAAGAAAAATGCCCCTGACCGGGGCGACAGATAGGAGGATATTTATGGAGCAGGAACGCAATCCCAACAAGAACGCCGAGCTTTCTATGGAGCAGAACGGGAACATGATCGACGGCATCATCAATAACCTGCCTGTGCCGCCCCGGTCGGAGAAGCCGCTGGATAAGGTGCGGGAACACCCGCCCAAGCGCCGCAGCCGGGAGCGTGAGGAGCGTTGACAAAAAGGCGGCGGCGTTCTGTCCATCTTCATGTGATGGTGACACCGGAGGAGCAGGCATTGATCGCTGACCGTATGGCCGAGGTCGGGATCTCCAACATGGGAGCCTATATGCGGAAAATGGCGCTCAACGGCTATGTCCTCCATGTTGACCTCTCGGACATCCGGGAGCTGGTAGCCTTGCAGCGGCGGTGCGCCAACAACCTAAATCAAGTGGCCATCCATGCCAACACCTACGGTATCTATCCCTCGGAGATCGCGGCGCTCCAAAAGGACTATGCCGACCTTTGGGAGCCGCTGTCCGAGCTGCTGAAAAAGCTGTCGGCTGTGGTGAGCCTATGACCTGTCGGGGAGCGGCCTTGCGCCGTTCCCCGGCTTTCACGACTTCGGGACATTTTGTCCCAAAGCGGTGAAAGCTCGACATCCTTGTGTGCCTATTTCCCCAGCGGTATAATATGGGTGGAAAGACAGACCAACCCGATTTTTTAATGGAGGTAGCTACTATGATCGTTCTCAAAATCCTTGCCGCCCCCGTGATGGTGGCGCTATCCCTGCTGGCCGCTATGGTCACATTTCTGTTCTGCGTGGCATCCGCCGTATGTGAGCTGGGCTGCATCGTGCTGACGCTGCTCTCCCTGATCCTGTTTATCGGCGGGCAGACGGTGGGTGGGATTGTGTTCCTCGTCCTTGCGTTCCTCGTTTCTCCCTTTGGCGTTCCCGCCATCGCTGAGTGGTTGGTGGACAAGCTGCACTCGGCCAAGTTCGCCCTGCGGGATTTCATCACCGGCTGATACTTCGGGACAAAATGTCCCAAAGCTGAAACGACGGCAGCTGACCACAGCCGCTGTTTGTCATATCGGAAGGAGGGCTGCTTACGGCCACGACCTACTACAAGAAGCACAAAATCAGCAAGGGCGAAACCATCGCGCAGTCCTTGAAAGAGCGGTTTGACTACGGGCAAAACCCGGACAAGACCGAGGGCGGCGAATTGATCTCGTCCTACGGCTGCGACCACATGACTGCCGATGCCGAGTTCCTTTTAAGCAAAGCAAAGTACAAAGCCGCCACAGGCCGGGAGCAGCGGCGGGACGCGGATGTGCTGTGCTATCAGATCCGCCAATCGTTCAAACCCGGGGAGATCACGCCGGAGGAGGCGAACCGCATCGGCTATGAAACGGCAATGCGCTGGACAAAGGGCAAATACGCCTTTTTCGTTGCCACCCACACAGACAAGGCGCACATCCACAATCACATTTATTACAATTCGACCTCGCTGGACTGCACCCGGAAATTCCGGGACTTCATCGGCTCTGGCCGTGCGGTGCGGCGGCTCTCTGACCGCATTTGTCTTGAAAATGATCTGTCCGTCATCACTAACCCCAAACTGCACAGCAAGGGACGATTTCTCCATTACGGGGCATGGCTGGGGACGGAGCGGCAGCCCCCATACAAGGAGCAGCTACGGCTTGCCATCAATGAAGCTCTTGCTAAACGCCCCGCCGATTTTGACGCTTTCCTCCTGCTCATGGAGGCGTCCGGCTTCACGGTCAAGCATGGGCGCGGCGGTGTGATCTCTTTTCTTGTTCCGGGGCAGGAGCGGGCTACCCGGCTGCGGGCGTCCACCCTCGGAGACGGTTACGATCCCGAGGACATCAAGGCCGTCATCGCCGGGGAGCGCCCGATCCCGGAGCAGCCTGTTCCTGCGCCTGCGCCCCCTCGTCGTGTCAATCTGATCGTGGATATACAGGAGCACCTGCGCTCCGGCAAAGGCGCGGCCTATGCACGGTGGGCAAAGGTCTATAACCTTAAACAGATGGCGGCAGCGCTTCAATTCATGCAGGAACAGAATATCACCGAGTATAACCAGCTCTCCGCTAAGGCCGAGGATGCCGTTTCTCGCTTTCACGCTTTGACCGAACAGCTCCGGCGGACGGAGGCTGACCTGTCCGCAACCTCCGAGCTGATGGGAGCCGTGGTGCGGTACGCCAAGACCCGCCCCGTCTTTGACGGGTACAAAGCTGCCAAGTATAGCCGGAAATACCTTGCCGAGCATGAGGCGGAGCTGGCGGACTACCGGGCAGCCAAGGCCACGATGGGAGAGTTGCTGGGCGGTGAGAAGCTGCCCAAAATGGCAGAGCTAAAAGAAAAACGCCGCCAACTGGCGGCGCGGAAAAAGGCACTCTACGCTGACTACCGAACGGCGCAGGAGGAAATGCGGCAGGCCGTGGCGGTCAAGGCCAACATTGACCATCTGCTGGGCGTTACGGACATCCAGCGCAAAAAGGAACAGGAGCGATAGCGCACGGTGACGCAGACAAATTACTTTGGGACAAAAAGTCCCAAAGCCGGGTTTGGGGAGGCTCCCCAACAAGCGTTTTTGCAGCCCGCCGGGATGCAAAAATAGCAAGTGTGGCTACACTTGCCCTGCTTGCCGTTAGTGCGTACCCCGGAAACCCCATGAAAAAACGGAGGCAGCGCCGTTTCTTACGCTCCCTCCGTTCCACGGTTTTCTATGATTGCATTGATAATACCCTCGACGAGCCGCAGCTCGCTTTCATTGAGGGAATTAAGCTGAATGTTGATACGCTTCTTTGCGGCTTCATCGGCTCCCATGTCGGGATAAAAGTATTCGTCCACGGAGATACCGAACATGGTTACCATTTGGTAAAAGGCATTTAGGCTCGGATGCTGTCCATCGTTTTCGTGATACATAATGGTGCGAGGATCACGGTCAACAATATAACCTAACTGTTCTTGCGTCATGCCCTCACGCTCACGGGCTTTCTTGATAGCAAGTCCGATCCCGTGAAAGTCAAATTTGCGCTCGTCCCGTTCAATTTTCATAGCATCACCACCTGATGTAATTTTACATTTCGGGTGATAGTATTTGAACGAGATAACGTTTCATTAAACTGACTATTTTATTTCACGCAAACAACATTGAGATTTCAGGTGGAGTCGATTAGAATACTGGTAACACTTCTGGATGACCAGTTCAAAAAAATTTTATTTTCTTTGTAATGTTTTCTGCTAAATCCATAGTACATGTGTGAGGCAGGAAAGGACGGTGATATAATTGGACGATAGCAAAATTATTGATTTGTTCTATGCGCGCTCGGAGCAGGCAATCATGGAGCTATCAACAAAATACGGGGCTGTTTGCAGCAAGGTTGCAAAGAATATTTTGAACAATTCGCATGACGCAGAAGAATGTGTCAACGACGCTTATTTGGGTGCATGGAATACGATACCGCCTCAAAACCCAAACCCGCTATTGACCTATATCTGTAGAATCGTTCGCAATCTGTCGATTATGAAGTACCACGCCAATACAGCGATCAAACGAAACAGCTTTTACGATGCTGCATTGGATGAATTGGAGGACTGTCTTGCTTCTTCTGAAACTGTCGAGGACAAGCTGAGCGCCAAAGAACTTTCTGATGCTCTTGATCAGTTCCTTGATACGCTGGATCAGGAGAACAGGGTAATTTTTGTACGGCGATACTGGTACTCCGATTCGATTTCAGAGATAGCAGAACGATTGCACATGAGCAAAAACAATGTATCTGTTCGCCTTTCCAGAACACGGGAAAGATTGAAAAACTATTTGAAGAAAGAGG
>OMCN01000545.1_pt1 | contig 16115 bp, 7 predicted proteins | sample 1645061 | NCBI WGS metagenome assembly OMCN01 (sample SAMEA103958124, study PRJEB25191) | human gut metagenome | biome: human-associated habitat [ENVO:00009003]; feature: intestine environment [ENVO:2100002]; material: feces | place: Germany | collected 2013/2015 | reverse complement strand
CAGCCGCCGGAGCGGTGCTTGAGCCGTTAGGCGGGAATTGTGCGGTATTGCCTTAGAACCCCCAGTGCAGAAAATCAGCATCTTGCACGATTATTTGAAATATTTTTTGTGAATACTCTTGACAGAGCGTGGTTTATCCGCTATTATTATAAATGCGTGAGTTAAGGGGTCAAGTGCGGCCAAAATGGAAGCACAACCCCCGCAAAAAACTGCGCGGAATAATCAAGAAAGGAGAAAAGAAATGCCTACTTTTAACCAGCTCGTACGCAAAGGCCGTGAGGTCCTGGTAACCAAGAGCACTGCTCCTGCCCTTCAGAAGAGCTACAACTCCCAGAAGAAGCAGTACACCACCATGAACAGCCCCCAGAAGCGTGGTGTTTGCACCGCTGTTCGTACCATGACCCCCAAAAAGCCCAACTCTGCTCTGCGTAAAGTTGCCCGTGTCCGCCTGACGAATGGTATCGAGGTCACCTCCTACATTCCTGGTATCGGCCATAACCTGCAGGAGCACAGCGTTGTCCTGATCCGTGGCGGTCGTGTTAAGGACCTGCCCGGTGTCCGTTACCACATCATCCGTGGTACTCTGGATACTCAGGGTGTTGCAAACCGTAACCAGGCTCGCAGCAAATACGGCGCAAAGCGTCCCAAGGCCGGTGCCAAGAAGTAAGGAAACATCTTTTCGCCATAAAATGGTCAGCTGACCCTTTTGTGGCATAACGGGAGTTTTCTTTAACTTTCGAGTACCGATGATATCATTAATGTGAAGGAGGGAAGAAAGATGCCCAGAAGAGGTAAAATCGCAAAGCGCGAAGTTCTGGCTGATCCTATTTACAATTCCAAGCTCGTCACCCGTCTGGTCAACAGCATCATGCTGGATGGCAAGAAGGGCGTCGCTCAGAAGATCGTTTACGAAGCTTTTGAGACTGTCAAAGAGAAGACCGGCAACGATCCTCTCGAAATGTTCGAGAAGGCCATGGAAAACATCATGCCCAGCCTCGAAGTTAAGGCCCGCCGTGTCGGCGGCTCCACCTACCAGGTTCCCCTGGAGGTCAGCCCCGCCCGCCGCGAGACCCTCGGCCTGCGCTGGCTGACTCTGTACAGCCGCAGCCGTGGTGAAAAGACCATGTCCGCTCGCCTGGCCGCCGAGATCATCGACGCTACCAACAACGTTGGCGGCGCTGTCAAGAAGCGCGAAGATACCCACAAGATGGCAGAAGCCAACAAGGCTTTCGCGCATTACCGTTATTGATCTGCTTACTGAGGAGGTTTAAGCCATGGCAACGCCGAGAGACGTATCCCTGCAAATGACCCGAAATATCGGTATCATGGCCCACATCGACGCAGGCAAGACCACCACCACCGAGCGCATTCTGTACTACACCGGTATTAACCATAAGATCGGCGAAGTTCATGACGGCGCTGCTACGATGGACTGGATGGAGCAGGAACAGGAACGTGGTATTACCATCACTTCCGCTGCAACCACCTGCTACTGGAGCCACACCGAGACCCAGCACGATCCGGCTCTGTTCAAAAAGAACCGTCATCGTATCAACATCATCGACACCCCGGGCCACGTTGACTTTACTGTTGAAGTTCAGCGTTCTCTGCGTGTTCTGGACGGTTCTGTTACCGTTCTGGCCGCAAAGGGTGGCGTTGAGCCTCAGTCTGAAACCGTTTGGCGCCAGGCTGACGAGTACAAGGTTCCCCGCATGGTTTACGTCAACAAGATGGATACCATGGGTGCTGACTTCTTCCGCTGCGTACAGATGATGCATGATCGTCTGCATGCCAACGGTGTGCCTATCCAGCTGCCTGTCGGCCAGGAAGACACTTTCCGCGGCATCATCGATCTGATCGACATGAAAGCTGATATCTACTATGATGATATGGGCAATGATGTGCGCGTTGAGGAAATTCCTGAAGACCTGAAAGAACAGGCTCAGGAATATCATGACAAGCTGATCGAAGCTGTTGCTGAGACCGACGAAGAGCTGATGATGAAGTACCTGGAAGGCGAAGAGCTGACCAAGGGAGAAATCAAGGCTGCTCTGCGTAAGGCTACTATTTCCAACGAGATCGTTCCTGTTGTCTGCGGCTCTTCTTACAAGAACCGTGGCGTTCAGAAACTGTTGGATGCAATCGTTGATTATATGCCCGCTCCGACCGACGTTGCGGCCATCAAGGGCACCAACCCGGAGACTGGCGAGGAAGAAGATCGCACTTCTTCCGATGATCAGCCGTTCTCTGCACTGGCATTCAAGATTATGACTGACCCGTATGTCGGTAAGCTGTGCTTCTTCCGCGTGTACTCTGGTACCGTTGAGGCTGGCACCACTGTTTACAACTCTGTTAAGGATCAGGACGAGCGTATCGGCCGTATCCTGCAGATGCATGCAAACAACCGTAAGGATATCGACATCTGCTACGCTGGCGATATCGCCGCTGCTGTTGGTCTGAAGAACACCACCACTGGTGATACCCTGTGCGATGAGAAGCATCCCATCATCCTCGAGTCCATGAACTTCCCCGAGCCGGTTATCCGCGTTGCCATCGAGCCCAAGACCAAGGCTGGCAGCGAGAAGATGGGTATTGCCCTGTCTAAGCTGGCTGAAGAGGACCCGACTTTCCGTACCTGGACCGATGAAGAAACCGGTCAGACCATCATCGCCGGCATGGGCGAGCTCCACCTGGAAATCATCGTGGACCGTCTGCTCCGCGAGTTTAAGGTCGAAGCTAACGTTGGCGCACCTCAGGTTGCCTACCGTGAAACCATCCGCAAGGATGCTAACCAGGAAACCAAGTACGCACGTCAGTCCGGTGGTAAGGGCCAGTATGGTCACGTTAAGATCAAGATTGAGCCCAACCCGGGTAAGGGTTATGAGTTCGTCAACGGTATTGTTGGCGGCGCTATCCCGAAGGAATACATCCCCGCTGTTGACAACGGTATCCAGGGCGCGATGAAGTCCGGCATTCTGGCTGGCTATCCCGTCGTGGATGTCAAGGTCACTCTGTGGGACGGCTCCTATCATGAAGTTGACTCCTCTGAAATGGCGTTCTCCATCGCCGGCTCCATGGCATTCAAGGATGCTATGAAGAAGGCTGATCCCGTCATTATGGAGCCCATCATGAAGGTTGACGTTGTTGTTCCTGACGAGTATATGGGCAACGTCATTGGCGACTTGAACAGCCGCCGCGGCGCGATCCAGAACCAGGAATCCACCGATGGCACTGCCCGTGTCACCGCTATGGTTCCTCTGTCCGAGATGTTCGGTTACGCTACTGACCTGCGTTCCAAGACCCAGGGCCGTGGCCAGTACTCCATGGAGCCGGCTGATTACCAGCAGGTTCCCAAGAGTGTTGCAGATAAGATCATGACCGAGCGCAATAAGGGCTGATTCTGCACAAATTCGCGCAAAATACTTGATTTTTCTTGAAAAATCTAGTATGATAGCCTTACAACAGGCTATTTTATCTGTTTGAATTAAAGGAGGATACTTCCAATGGCTGAAAAGGAAAAATTTGACCGCTCTTTGGAGCATGTCAACATCGGTACCATCGGTCACGTTGACCACGGCAAGACCACTCTGACTGCCGCTATCACCAAGGTTCTGGCTCTGAAGGGCGATGCCGATTTCATGGATTACTCCAGCATCGATAAGGCTCCTGAAGAGAAGGCTCGTGGTATCACGATCAACACCGCTCACGTTGAGTACCACACCGCGAAGCGTCACTATGCCCACGTTGACTGCCCGGGCCATGCTGACTACATCAAGAACATGATCACCGGTGCTGCTCAGATGGACGGCGCTATCCTGGTTGTTGCTGCAACCGATGGCCCGATGCCGCAGACCCGTGAGCACATCCTGCTGGCTCGTCAGGTTGGCGTGCCCAAGATCGTTGTGTTCCTGAACAAGTGCGATATGGTTGACGACGAAGAGCTGCTCGACCTGGTCGAAATGGAAGTTCGCGAACTGCTGGACAGCCAGGATTTCGACGGCGACAACACCCCGATCATCCGTGGCTCCGCTCTGAAGGCTCTGGAGAGCACTTCCAAGGATCCCGATGCTCCGGAATACAAGTGCATTTGGGAGCTGATGGACGCTGTTGATAGCTACATCCCGACTCCGGACCGTGCTGCTGATAAGCCGTTCCTGATGCCCGTTGAGGACGTTATGACCATCTCCGGCCGTGGCACCGTTGCTACCGGTCGTGTTGAGCGTGGTACTGCTCATGTCGGCGATCAGATGGAAATCGTTGGTCTGAAGGAAGAGAAGCTGACCACCACCATCACTGGTCTGGAAATGTTCCGCAAGAGCCTCGAGTTCGCTCAGGCTGGCGACAACATCGGCGCTCTGCTGCGTGGTATTGACCGTGACCAGATCGAGCGTGGCCAGGTTCTGGCTGTTCCCGGCTCTGTTCATCCCCACACCACTTTCGATGGCCATGTTTACGTCCTGAAGAAGGAAGAAGGCGGCCGTCATACCCCGTTCTTCAACAACTATCGTCCTCAGTTCTACTTCCGTACCACCGACGTTACCGGCATCATCACCCTGCCCGAAGGCACTGAGATGTGCATGCCCGGCGACAACGTTGATATGCACGTTGAGCTGATCACCCCGGTTGCCATGGAAGAAGGCATGCGTTTCGCTATCCGCGAAGGCGGCCACACTGTTGGTTCCGGCGTTGTTTCCAAGATCGAGAAGTAATTTTCGGCTTGTGATATAGCTTTCAAGGCTCCTGCTGTTAAGGCAGGGGCCTTTTTGTTGTGTACGACTTATGGGACGGGGAGGGGGCAAAGGCCGGGTGTGGAAGACCAAGGAAGGCATCATGAAAACATCAGGAATTGTAAATAGGGGAGAGGACACCATTCGGAACTTTGAAAAAGTGGAGCAGAAGAGGGCACTCACACCGCCCTACCTTGGGAAGGTGTATTTCAGGTTGCGGTTAAGGGGCAAGGGCTAAGTTTTCGGAACGCTCAGGAACGCTCTCTACAGTGCAATTTATAATGGGCAATTCTCAACCTCCAATTTTCCCTTCAAGTTTCCTCCAATCTCTGCCAAATCGCTCAACAACAAGCCAAACCGAAATGACAAAAAATGCGCGATAACAATACCGGGTGATTGGATTAAGAGATTGCAAAGAACATTATCGGGGTAAATGTTTAATCATTTGATAAAATCAGGAATAAACCATTCAAAAATGTTAATAAATACCGCCAAAGGGTCACCGCACCGCAGCGCAAATAATGTGCGAAAAACAGGTTTCAGTTGATTCAAGGACAAAAATTTACCTAGAAACCGCGCTAATTAACTATGCAAATTCTGGCAACTGTGATATAATGTATATACCTAGATGTGTCGGAAAGGTTATCATTTGCGGGATCAAGGCATGCAGCCGGTACAACGTTTTGTCAGCCGCTGTGCCGGGGCCAAAAGCCCCAAAAGCAGGCCGCAGCCCGGCAAGGGATCGCCAGACCGAGGGGAGCACAACCAGGCGTTTTGCAATCAACACCTGCAAAGTGCCGCACATCTGCCGTACCACTTTTCACACAAAAGGGAAAAGTAGTAACACTTAAGGGAGGATAAAACTATGAAGAAAAACCTTCAGCGTTTTGGTGCATCCGTGTTGGCAGCAGCCATGGTTGCCCAAAGCGTGGCGCTTCCCGCAGCAGCCGAAACTACCAAGATTGATTCTTCGGTAGCGCAGTCTGTTGCAGCTAGCGCAGCAAGCGCGGCCAGCGCTGTGCAGTCCCTGCCCAAGTTCACCAGCACCGCAGACCTGATCAAGCAGACAGCCCAAACGCTGGCTGCCCAGGGCGAAGTGCATGAACTGGAGCAGGACGATGCCAAGCTGGAAGCGACTGCACAGAGCAAGGCGGGCATGAGCCTCGCAGCGTTGGAAAATGCATTGGCCGATGCCATGTACGCCAACGCCGCAGCCGGCAAGATCAACACCGAAGCCTATGGCCTGAACAAGGACGAGATGGCATCGGTGATGGCTGCCACCATCAAAACGTATCATCTGTCCAGCGCCGTTACCGACCTGGGCTATGAGACGAACGCCGCAGGCGTTGTGACCGCCGTTACCTTTACCGGCAGCTCCGGCATGACCTCTGCGATGGAGTCCATGACCAACAGCGATGATGAAGTGATTGCGCAGCAGGCTGACAGCTACGCACAGGCTTACGTTGCTGAAAACTCCGATACCTTTGCGGCCAGCGCCGCTGCGGACGGCCATACCTATGGCGAGCCGAAATGGTACTGGAATGACACCAACCCGGAGGATGGCCACACCCATACCTGGAAGGAAACCCCCGATGGTTACTGGACCAAGACCGATGACGGCTGGGCTTACACCGCTGTGTATACCTGTGAAAAGGACGATGCCTACCAGAAGGTAGAAGGCACCGTAACCAAGGATACCACCGAGGCAAAGCCCGGCGCTGCCGGCAAGACCGTTTACTCTGCCAGCGTGCCCGCTGACAAGAGCCCGGTTAAGAAGGAATACAAGGAACCCACCACCCGCACCGACGACATTGCCGCCCTGCCCTGCCAGAACCATGCCGTGCCCAAGGATGCAGATGGCAACTTTGTTGCTACCTTCAACTGGGAAATGAAGAAGGTCGAGGGCAAGCTGGAAGCTGACTACAGCAACGCCCAGCTGTTCTATGACAGCGAAACCGGCAAAATTTCTGCCGGCGCTCCCGTTACCATTGACTGGGAATGCACCAGCGTCACCTTCAAGTGCGCTGTCTGCGGCGAAGAAATCAAAACCCAGCCGGTAATGACCATGCCGGTCAGCGTTGTGGTAGACCAGAATGACAATTCCGTCTACATCAACGTGGGCGGCACCCCGACCCTGGATACCACCTCCGGCGGCACCGGCGTTACCCTGGTGTCCGCAATGAAGGACGGCAACTGGTACGATATGCAGAACAACCCGGTTGACGCAAGCAAGGTGAACTTCACCTATCAGAGCGGCGACAACAAGGGCAAGAACAGCCTGCTGCTGTACGACAGCCAGAAGACTGCCGTGTATGTGGACGACCAGGGCAACCAGGTCACCAATACTTACGATGTCTCGACTGCGCAGATGAACTACTACTACTTCCAGCTGTCGCAGTTCAACCAGGACGAAGCAGAGTACTTCGGCGTGGTTGCCCCGTTCTGGACCTCCAAGGGCGTTCAGAAGCAGGGCGAGGATGGCAGCATCACCGGCACCATGGGCGCAATCAAGATATTGTGCAGCATTGATCCGAACGATGATGTCCCGCCGACCACCATGGCATTCATGCTGAACATGCTGCCGCAGGCGTTCATGTCTTACGTCATGAACTATGGCGAAGCTCTGAAAGCCATCCGTGATGCAGGCTTGGCACAGGTTGCCAAGCTTGGTGACAGCGCTGACTATGTCACCAAGCTGCTGATCCTGCACGACTGGATCTCCCAGGTTGCAGAATTCGATATGGGCTCCATGGGCGATATCACCGGCGGCGGCAACAACGACCCCATCCAGACGACTGCTTTCGGTGCCCTGCTGGGCGGCGAGATCGGCGCTAAGGGCGTTGAGTATGGCTGCATCTGCCTGGGCTATGCATCTGCATTTAACTACATGGTCCAGAATTTGCCTGACAACAAGAGCATCTATAAGAATGATGACGGCAGCTGGAAGACCCCCGATGAAGTAGGCGATAACGCTGTTGTTGACTTTGCCCAGATCCTGTATTACTGCGATACTTCTGATACCAGTGTTGCCGGTAATGCGTTCGGCGGCGGCATGTTCAACAACGTCCACTACTTTAACGCAGTCAAGGTCAACAAGCTGCAGGGCGACAGCAACTCTGCTACGATGACCACCGGCGAAGCCAACAAGAACTGGTACTATGTTGACGTCTGCTATGACGACGTGAACACCGAGTGCATGGCCCAGACCCGCGTTGAGAACGCAGGCGACCTGCGCCATGTCAACTTCCTGGTTTCTCCCTCCGGTCTGGAAGGCCGTTACAGCAAGTACTATGATTACATTGACTCGCTGTACGATGGCTACACCTACACCAAGAACAAGAATCCCGATGTGGATGATGACGGCAATGTTGTGTTGAACAACGGCAAGCCGCATTACTCTTACACCAAGGCGGATAACAAGAACGAGACCCGTTACACCGATACCTGCTACGAGGATACCTGGTTCACCTCTATCTGCAGCCCCATCTACTTCGACAATAATTACTTCTATTACGTTGATACCACGACCAACCAGAACCTGTATAACAACATGCGCCGCCAGCAGGCCGAGAACGGCAACAGCGGCAGCTCTGGTTCCGGCAGCTCTGGTAACAACTCCCAGATGCAGCAGTTCATGAAGAAGATGCAGAACCAGGGCCCCGATACTCTGGAAGCACGTCCGCGTAATGCGAACTACTATATCCGCAAAGAGGATTCCAGCAGCAGACCCGGCGGCTTCAGCATGAGCAGCTTTACCAAGACGGATGACCCGTTTGATATCATCCTGATGTACTACAACGATCTGAAGGAAACCAGCAGCAACTTCAATGATGACGACAGCAATGCCAAGGTCCTGGCCGAAGCTGGCACCATCTATAAGATCGATACCAGTGCAAAAGATAAGCATACCAAGGTTGAAAACAACCTGAACACCGAGTGCCTGGCAGACGCTGCTGCAAAGCGGATCTACCCCGCACTGGTACACTCTACCGCACTGTATGATGGCAAGCTGTACTTCAACGTCAACAACGCCATCTACCGTATGGACCCGACCACCGGCACAGTGGAAGAAGTGAAGGAATACAACACCGTCTATGGCGGCATTAAGCTGACCAAGGATAAGGACGGCAACATGGTTCCCGATACCCACTTTCCCGGCATGAGCATGGTTATCATGGACAGCGCCCAGGATACCAGCAGTGTGAAGTATCTGGGCACCTTCAAGAACCATCCTCTGGCTGGCCTGACCCTGCGTGACAGCTACAGCTTTGCTACCACCACCCAGCAGGGCCAGACTGTGATCACCGGCATCAACACCACCAAGGATCAGCTGGTCGTTTCTGTCGGCACCAACCTGTCCAACACCTATAAGGAACTGGTGGACGGCAAGGCAGAAGTCAAGACCGATGTCTCCGGCACTTCTTATGCAAACCGTAAGAGCTACAAGACCGAGTCCTGGAACTACAACCCGAGTTACAACCAGAACATGGGCAGCTCTGACGAGAAGAACAAGAACGAAGAGTTCATGTGGTGCGCTAACCTGGTTGAAACCATGCCGATGTCCGACATGGTCAGCGACCTGAGCAGCGGCGCAACCACCAATGTTTCCGTTGAAGCATGGTGCGATACCCCCGCTTACACCCAGGACCGCACCACCAAGTACGGCCTGACCAAGGGTGAAAAGAAGTACGCTGACGGCGCACTGCCCAAGGGCCATACCTGGAAGCTGGACGAGCTGGAAACCAAGTCCGTTGGCAACAATGTGTACCTGTGCTCTGATTGCCATACCGCAACCGAAAGCACCCCCCACACCGTTACCCTGCCCGATGCAGTTGAAGGCGTTACCCTGACCCTGGGCACCACCAGCAACACCTACATCAAGGACGATACCGTTACCCTGACCGTAGAAAAGGAAGGCACCGATATCGTTACCGTTACCGCAAAGAACGGCGATACCGATGTTGCTCTGACTGAAGTTCAGGAAGCAGCGCAGGACGAAGCCGCAGCCCAGGCTACCACCGAAAAGGCTAAGACGGTTTACACCTTCACCATGCCGAACGGCGATGTGGACATCAGCGTTACCAAAAACGCCAAGACCTATGCGGTCAATGTTGCTCCCCTGACCAATGGTGAGATCACTGCTTCCGCTAAAGAAGCAGCTGAGAAGGAAACCGTAACCCTGACTGCTAAGCCCGCGACCGGCTATGCCCTGAAGGCTGGCAGCGTGAAGGTTACCTACAAAGACGCTGACAACACCGAACAGACCGTAAAGGCAACCGTTGACGAAAAAGACGCCAATGTTTACACCTTTGCAATGCCTGCGTACCCTGTCAACGTCAGCGCAGAGTTTGTTAAGGAATACAAGGTTACTGTGGCAGACACTGCTAACAAGAACGGCGAAACCAAGGTGAGCGCAACCGCAGCTGTTGAAGGCGCCGAAGTTACCGTTACCGTTAAGGCAGCTGATAACTACCAGCTCAAGGCTGACAGCCTGACCTACAGCTATAAGAGCGGCGAAGATACCAAGACCGAAAAGCTGACCCTGACCGATGGCAAGGCTACCTTCAAGATGCCAGCCGCTGATGTTACCGTTAGCGCTGTGTTTGAAGCACTGACTGCAACTCCGACTGCAACTCCGACCGCAACTCCGACCGCAACTCCGACCGCAAAGCCGGCAGAGCCGACTGCTGTGCCGGAGCCGACTGCTGTGCCGGAGCCGACTGCTGTGCCGGAGCCGACTGAGGCACCGTCTACTGAACCCGAAACGCGCACCGCTCACGGTGCCGCTGAAAAGACCACCATTACCGCAATGGCTGTCTTTACCTGCACCGATAAGAACTGCGCAAGCGCTCAGTTCGTGGATGCAACGGTAAAGCAGACCAGCGGCGTTACCACCGCTGCTGTCAACTTCAACGGCAAGGACTACACCGCCAAGTACGGCGAGAAGAACGGCTGGGTTGAAGAAAACGGCAAGAAGTACTGGTACGAAAAGGGCGTGAAGCAGGGTACCACCGGCCGCGGCAAAGAGATCTATGATCCCGATTCCGACGCTTGGTACTGGCTGGATGCTGTCCAGGGCGGCGCAATGACCGTCAGCAAGGACGTTTACCAGGAATCCGCCGCCGGCCAGTGGGCTGATAAGCCCGATGGCACCGGCAAGTGGGTCCGTTACGATGAGAACGGCCACATGGTCAAGGGCTGGCAGACGACCGATAAGGGCACCTACTACTTTGACCTGATCACCGGCGCTATGGCTAAGGGCGCAGGCGATATTGACGGTGTACCTTGCGCATTTGACGAGTACACCGGTATCGCTCTGGACGGCCAGTGGCTGACCATCAAAGGCGCTGACTTCTGGTACGAAAAGGGCGTTCGCCAGGGCCTGGATGGCCGCGGCAAGGAAATCTATGACCCGGCTTCCGATGCTTGGTACTGGCTGGACGCCGTTGACCAGGGCAAGAAAGCCACCAGCAAGGATGTCTATCAGGAATCCGAAGCTGGCCAGTGGGCTGATAGGCCCGATGGTACCGGCAAGTGGGTCCGTTACGATGCACAGGGCCACATGATCAAGGGCTGGAGCGCTGACAAGCGTTACTATTTCGACCCGATCTATGGCACCATGGCTAAGGGCGATGCAGTCATCGACGGCCGTACTTATCACTTTGATAAGAACACCGGCGTTCTGCAGTAATCCCACAGCCGAACAATGAGCTGTAACCAGCCCATTAACCTCTAAATAAAAATGCCGCAGCAGATGTAATAGTCTGCTGCGGCATTTTTGTATTTTGGGGCATAGGTTCAGTGAAATATTTGCCGGGCCAGTAGGGCAGGGAACCCCATGATTGTGGTGGCTCCCCTGGAGGGGAGCTGGACGCGAAGCGGCCTGAGGGGTGGTTCCTTGCCGCAAACCTAAAGCAATCGAATCCAACGCCTTGGAACAGTCACTGCGCCCGCAGGCACCTTGCCCTGCCACAAATCCCATCACGACCAATCGGACAAGGCCTCGGAACGGTCAAGACCGTTCCCTACAGAACAAATTATAATGGGCAGCACACCCTTAAACAATCAGTAGGGCGGGGGACCCCACCCCGCCGAAAGCTAGAAATAGTACACGATTAAAAAATCGCAATTTGCCTTACCCGCATAATAAAGGCAACACACAAAAACATGGCGAACACATCAGGCCGGTGCAAGGGCAAAACCTACTAAAAAGCTGCGGCTAAATTTGGCAAATATGGCGCGCGAAGTATAATTTTTGGAGGATATCACAAGCAGAACAAACAAACTTTGTCAGTTCAAACAACAAAAAAGCAACAAACTGGCATGGATGCCAAAGAATGCGGCCGCGAATTGTGAAAGATTTTAATATATTTTCTTCGTTTTCTCCATACCTGTTATCATTTGAATTTGCAATCGAAATATGGAACTTGTATAATAGAATAAAAGAAAAGTGCAAACTAAATGGGTGAAGAGGATTTGGTGCAATGGAAGATAAAAATAGATTCAGCATTCTGCTGGAGCATTTGCTGGAAGTTGCGGAAGTCAAGAACTATACCCTGGCCAAGCGCCTGCAATACGATGTTTCCTATATCAGCAAATGGGTCAGCGGCCGCATGCTGCCTGCCAAAAAGACTGAAAAGCGCGTGATGGAGGGCATCAGTGCCTGCGTGGTGGATGAAGCCACCGATGATGGCCGTGACCTGCTGCTGCGGGAATACAGCGTTAGCATCCCCAGTGACCTGAAAGCCGCCATTTATGATAACCTGATTGCTGAATATGATTATTTGCAAGAGGAGCTGGACAGCGGCGAGGCGCGCATTGGCCCCTATACGGACTTTTGGGCCGAGCTGAACATGCTGCAATACCTGACCAAAATGGCGCACCCCGTGCTGCGCCGCGTCAGCCAGCTGGACATTGTGGCTGTGATGGACCTGATGGAAATGGCGCGCGAATACCGCCTGAAAGTTGCCAACCTGCAAAACGGCCAGCTGGTGGACCAGCGCAGCTATGATAACGTCTATTTCAAGCTGATGATCGATATCAGCCGCGAAAAATGGGACCCCATCTATGATGCCGCGCTCATTATCAACGTGTTGACCAACTTCAGCCATATTCATTTCAAGCTGTTTGGCAGCACCGCGGCTGCCGGGCGCGCGGTGTTTGTGGTCAAGGGCGATTTTGCCATTACCGGCCTGCTGGTCAGCCACAGCCGCTGCGCTGCCGTTACCGCCACCGAGGACCCGCAGAACTGCGAAAGCCTGTATGATAACTTCTCCAAGCTCTGCGTGCGGGATGACCAGCTTTTCCGCGATACCAGCATGCGCCAGCTGATCAGCCAGTACGACTATATGCACACGCTGCTGGCCTCCAATCTGCGGTGGATGTTCGGCCACCTGAATGAGCTTCTGCTGCCGGATGACTTGTTTGAAGAGATCCTGACCGCCCACGAGGCCGAGCTGAAAGATTTTTTGGGTGCTACCCCTGCAGAGCTGCGTAGCGTACACAACCTTGCCAAAGGTGTGGTGGAGGAAACAAACATCCGCATCCTGATTTATGAAGCTGCATTTTCCTCCATGGCGGTTTCCGGCGAGCTGGACTTTTTCAGTTACAAGGTCAGCCTTACCCCGGATCAGCGCAGCCGGTGCATCAGCTATGTGCTGCAGCTTTGCAAGCAGCGTGAAAAACTTGAATTCCGCTTGATCAGCGGCCGCATTGTGAACGATTTCCAGTATGTGGCGGACCCCAATATGTTTCTTTCTGGCGCTGCATCGTATCTTCGGCTGGATAACAACTGCCCCATCAACCGGATTGCAATGGTCAACAACAGTGTGATGGAAGACCGCCTGAGTGAATATTTTGATCAGGTCTGGAATTTGGATGACCAGAACGTGACAAAAGAGCGCAACGCCATTGCGGAGCACATCCATCATGTCCTGCAGGGAATCCATCTGATTACCCGCGCCAAAAGTGATGAAATGGAAGAACTGCAAGAGAGCTGGATGAACAAAATCTAAAAATACAACATACATACGCATAAACATAAAGCCCTGGCTGCTGCGGTAGCTGGGGCTTTTGTTGCACCAAGGAAAATGAAATTGCAAGAAAACTCCATGCCAAAGCGTGAAAATCCATGTGAAAAAAGTGAATCATGCGGAATCAATTTCTGGAAATTTGTGCCATGGGATTCTCGTGCTTTCCGTAAACAGGAATGGTATACTATATTCAGCACCGAAGATAATTGTAGCGTTATGGTTCGGTGACGCTGTGCAACGATGTGCACAGCAGGGGAAAGCGCCATAAAGGTTTGGCGTGATTTGATTTGGATAATTTAATTCCCTGCAACTATAAGGGAAAGACATTTGGAGGAAATTGCAATGAATGAAAACGCGATGTTGACTGGCAAGCCCAGCATTGACCGCCCCTGGATGAAGTTCTATCCAGAAGTTCTGCGCGGTATCCAGGTTCCGGCCTGCACCGTGGAGCAGTACCTCTCCGTGCGCGCTGCAGACCCTAACGTGATTGCCATGCACTACTATGGCGTGGATATCACCTGGGGTACCGTGTTCCGTAAGGTAGACGTCACCGCCCGCGCTCTGCAGGTGCTTGGCATCAAGCAGGGGGACCAGATCCCCGTGTTCCTGCGTTCTGTGCCGGAATTCATTTATCTGCTGCTGGCAGCCGAGCGCATCGGCGCTTCGCTGCTGTGCCGTGACAACACCCTGGAAGAAAACATTGAAGCTGTTCAGAAAGCCAATGCCAAGGTGATTTTTGTTCACGACTTCTTCTCCAAGGCCGAAATCGAAGCCTACCGTGAGCAGACCAACGTGAATACCTATGTTATCGTTCCCGCTCTGGAAAGCGGCGACCGCGCCGCTATGCCGGTTTACCTGCAGCATTCCCTGGATGCCCTGTATCCGGATGTTCCCGCCCGTGGCTCTGATACCATGATGTGGGCTGATTTCTGTAACATGGGCCAGCGTTTTCGCGGCTTTGTGCCCGCTCCTGTCAACATTGACCGCCCGCTGCTGCGCGCCTACACCAGCGGTTCCACCGGCCCTTCCAAGCAGGTCATCCATTCTGCACACAGCATCATCGGCGTGCTGGCCCAGATGAACTTTTATGGCTCTTCGGATAAATTCCGCCCCACCTGGCTGCTGACCATCCTGCCCCCGGCTCTGATCGCTGTTGTGGTTTCCATGATGCTGCTGCCCCTGGCCGGCGGTATGCTGCTCATTCTGGATCCGTTTGTGGATGTGTACGATGTTGACCTGGAAATGATGCGCTACCGCCCCAACAACTGGCCCCTGATCCCCATGTTTGTGGAGGTTATCCGCCGCAGCAAGCGTCTTCCGGCTGACTATGATATGTCCCACATGCTGGCCATCGGCGCCGGCTGCGAGGCATTCAACAACAAGCAGCTGCGCAATGTTGAGGAGTTCCTCAAGCAGCATAACTGCAACCTGCGCTTTACTGCCGGCTACGGCAGCAGCGAGGCCGGCTCCAACGCCACTCTGCCCATGGCTCCGTTCCCGGTGCGTGACGGCAACGTTGGTGTGCCGATGATCCACAGCGTCATCAGCATCTTCAAGCCCGGCACCCAGGAAGAGCTGACCTACAATACCCCCGGTGAGATCTGCATGACGGGCCCCGGCGTGATGCTGGGCTATGACCGCCCCGAAGCAACCGCCAAGGCACTGCAGGTCCACGCAGACGGCAAGACCTGGCTGCACACCGGCGATATTGGCTATATGTCCGAGGACGGTGTGCTCTACACGATGACCCGCGGCGCATCCCCGCGCTTTGGCGGCGGCGACCTGATGGTGCAGCCGCTGGAGAACATCGTGGCCGATGCCGACATCAAGGGCATCAAGGACGAGTTCTTTGTTATCGTGCCGGATGATGAGCACGAGGGCTGCTTCCTGCCGTACCTGTACGTCCAGCTCAAAGATGGCTACACCTTGGACGATGTGCGCGATAAGATCAATGCCTGCCTGCCGGAACGTTACATGCGTCCGGTGGAGATTTTCACCGTACCGGAACGCCCGTTCTTCCACTTCAAGACCAACCGTATTGGCCTGAGCAAAGAAATCATCGCCAAGCGCAACCAGCAGAAAGAGAAAGCCAAGCGCAACAGCTTTGCCGATGGCTGCATTGCCTGATGACTTTGGCGTGATAAAATCATGATAATGTAACGGCATGTGCCCACCTTATGATAGAGATAAGGGGGCACATGCCTTTTGTTTTGGGGTGGGGGAGCGGATGAAGATGAACGGTACGCGCGGTTGGGGGATAGGGGAGAAGGGCAATCGGATTCCGGTACGGGGGAGATACTTGTGAAGTTGTAAAGGCAATACCGCATAATTCTAAGTGCCGATACGGCGAGCGAGG
>OMCN01000507.1_pt1 | contig 16934 bp, 20 predicted proteins | sample 1645061 | NCBI WGS metagenome assembly OMCN01 (sample SAMEA103958124, study PRJEB25191) | human gut metagenome | biome: human-associated habitat [ENVO:00009003]; feature: intestine environment [ENVO:2100002]; material: feces | place: Germany | collected 2013/2015 | reverse complement strand
CTTCCAAAAATTGTGGCAATACATTGGCAATCCGATATAAATACCTGATCTCTTCCTTCTTGCGATCCTGTTTTTGTTTCATATGACACCGTGGCATGGAAATCACAATACGGTACGCGATCAAATCGCGAAAACAGTTCAAACGCTCCTTGATTTCTGACACAGACGGATATGATCCATTCTTTTCATAATAATCGTATATGTATTCCACAATATATCCATTAAACTTTCCCTCTGCGCGAATCAACGACTTAATTCGTCCCTTGAAAGTAAAAGATAAATATGGATATTCCTGTGCCATATATTTATAAAACTCACGAATCTTCTGCGATTGCGAAGTCAGGAAATCATTGTGTTCCAAAAGTTTCATAATCTGTATCAAAAAGTTACAATGTACTAAATCCACTTCATTATGTTTCTGTACCGCCGAAATACGTAAATCCGCTATGTATTTTTTTAAAATGCGAAGAACTGTATCCCCCGAATATAAGTAATCATTCAATGTAATCATATTTTCCCCATCCTAAAAAGTCGCGGTGCCGAGGCACCGCGATCCGCAAGATTATGTAATTGCAAGCTGATGTTTTACTTTACTCATATCAGATTCTAACACCGTCACGCGAATGGCAAGCAATTCTTTTTCATCATCTACTTTGCGTGCTTCCCTCAAATTACGCACTAAATCACAATGCCCTTCTGCAATCCGTCTGATATTTACATTTGTTTCATTTTCAATTACCAATTCCAAACCGGTAACCTTTTCATCCAGTACCGTAAACTTCTGATCCAATACCGTAAACTTCTGATCCAATACCGTTACCTTTTCATCCAGTACCGTAAACTTCTGATCTAGTTCCGTTACCTTTTCATCCAGCTCCGTTACCTTCTGTTCCACTCCGGCTACTCTCTGATCCAGTTCCGTCACCTTCTGTTCCAGCTTCGTTACTTTCTGTTCCACTCCGGCTACTCTCTGATCCAGTTCCGTTACTTTCTGTTCCACGCTGGCTACTCTCTGATCCAGTTCCGTTACTTTCTGTTCCACACTGGCTACTCTCTGTTTTATTTCAGACATTCCACTTTTGAGTTCCCTGACATCACTCTCCAGTAAATCAAGCCTTGTGTATACAGGTTCAAATTTCTGATCTAACAACTGTGATAAAATCACAATATCTTCCTGTGTCATCCTTCTTTCACCTCCGATCTTTTTATTTTTCTTTCTCCAAACTTTTCCGATAGCTATTATGTTAACATCCTTTTTCTTATTTCGCAAGCAGATTATCTCTCATCATCATTTTTCTGTATGATTGACTTTTTAACTGTAACATCTTAACGCTTTGAAATATTTAATTTGTAGAATATTTTCAAAAATCATAAACTTCAACATACGATGTATCAACATCCTTTTATGTAGAAACAGCAGGAAATCTATGATATCCATCATAAATTCCCTGCTGTTTTCTTCTTATTTCACATCTCCCCAGAATTCATTCCACTCACCGCCACCCATAGTGACAAAATATTTCAGCCAGACCTTCCACTGATCCATCTCTTCATCCGTCTCATGATCCTTAATCACCGAAAGCAGCCGATCCATCCGCACCATATAATCCGGATCTTTTACAAAATGCTTTTCATCATAATAGCGTTTTAATTTATGTATTGCTGCAATTGCGGCTTTTTCCGTAAATCGTTCCTGTTCGAGTGCACAGTTATATTCCGGCACAGAATGAATATAGTTCACACACGCACGATACCACTTTGTCATAGCTGTTCTAACACCTCATCTCCATACCGGGCACGGATCTGCTGTTCCAACGAGACAAACACTCCAATATACTGATGCAGAATTTTTTCAACCAGTTGCTGTGCTGCTTCTTCATTATAAATATGTGTGGCATCATTTCGATCACGCAACATTTCCAGCCATACATCTTCCTGTTCTGCCCGACAAAGCACCTGCAAATGTCTAACATACTGATCAAACTTTTTCATATAAAACAACCCCATCTTTCTCTATCTCGGATACCAATTCAGATGACACGTATTTATCATCCATATTGATAATATCCAGCTTTAAAAGTGACCACAGATCTTCATTTAAACTATCTGACAAACCTCCAAAATCTGCACACCCATAAATCGCCAGATCGATATCGCTTTTTGGCATATTAGTTCCACGCGCACGTGATCCAAATAATACTACTTTTTTTACCTGATATTTTTTGAAATTTCCACTATCTGCCGATATACATTTTGTATGTTACGGTCCTGATTCTCTTTCATCACAATCATTATCCCTGTTTTCTGTTATTTCAGTGATCTTATTATACGCCAGATTCTATAAGGAATGCAACCGGCCTCTACTTCTCCTCCGTCACAACCGGCACTTCCCGCTGTTCCACAGATGTAGAAAACACAATCTGCGTCTTTGTACGCCCAAACTGCTGCAGTTCATTGATAAAATGATCCAGCTGTGCCGTGGTCTCAAACAATGTCTCAATCAGCATCGAATAATCCCCTGTCACACAATTGCACTCCACCACATTTGGAATTTTTTCAATGAACGGATAAAATACCGGCTTCTGCAGCGGCTCCACCTCCAGATTGATGAAAGCCTTAATATGGTAATTAAGATACTGCGGATTTACTCTTGCCGTGTAGCCGATGATCACACCCTCATGTTCAAGTTTTTCAATTCTTGCAGACACCGATGGTGATGACAAAAATACCTGTGCGGCAATCTCCTTGAGCGGTGTGCGGGCATTTTTCTGCAGAATCTGTATGATTTTTTTATCTACTTTATCCAGTTTTTTCATGACACAAACCTCGATTTTTCCATAAATACGCAAAGAAGGACACCTGCTTAGACGCCTGTGTCCTTCTTTTCACAATCATTTTTAAATTATGAGGTCATTATAGCACAGGTATTTACATTTGCAATCCCCAATAACAGCTCATTTTTTATATCTCGCTCCTGTAAAATTGCCTTATTTTATTAGGTTTCCTCTATTTTTTCTTTATTTTATTTGTCTATATCTCTTAATTTCTGGCTGTTTTTCCAAATGTCGCTTAAAGTATTTACCTTTGATGTCAGGAGTGCTATTCTCGTCCCATTGAAAAAAGCGCGCAGAAAAGAAACAAACAGACAACTGATAACAGAAGAATATAAGGAGATCAAATTATGAAAGAATACATGCGTTTAGAATCAGATTCCATCGGAACCATGGAAGTACCCGAAGATGCTTATTACGGAGTACAGGCTTTACGGGCAAAAGAAAACTTCCCGATCACCGGCACCCGGTTACACCCCTTTTTCATTAAAAACCTTGCAAAAATAAAACGTGCAGCTGCCATTACCAACCGGAAAGCCGGAAGGTTGAAACCGGAAATTGCCAACGCCATCGAATCGGCATGCAACGAAGTCGTCTGTGGCATGTTTGACAAAGAATTCATTGTCGACGGCATACAGGGCGGTGCCGGCACCAGCGCCAACATGAACATGAACGAAGTCATTGCCAACCGAGCCATAGAAATGCTCTGTGGCAAAAAAGGCGATTATACGATTGTTCATCCAAATGACCACGTCAATATGGCACAATCCACCAATGATGTCATTCCAACCGCTGGTAAATTAACTGTTCTCGATCTTCTCAAACCTTTAGACAAAAGTCTTTCCCTTTTAACCGAAGCCTTATATGACAAGGCTGAAGAATTTGATCCTATTGTAAAAATCGGACGTACACAGCTGGAAGATGCCGTGCCGATGCGTCTGGGTCAGACGTTCCATTCTTATGCCACCATGATTTCCCGTGACCGTGACCGTCTTACAAAAGTCCGCACGGAAATGTATCCCGTAAACATGGGTTCAACCGCTATCGGCACAGCAATCAATACGTCCCCGTTTTATTTAGATAATATTGTGCCAACCCTTGGAAAGATCACCGGCTACCCGCTGACCCAGGCCGACGATCTGTTTGATGCCACCGAGAATCTGGACGGATTTGTACGCGTTTCCTCCTGCCTGAAAGCATGTGCGGTCAACTTATCCAAAATGTGTAATGATCTGCGTATCCTTGCAAGCGGACCAAAAGCCGGGTTCGGTGAGATTACACTTCCGGCTATGCAGAATGGTTCTTCCATTATGCCCGGCAAAGTCAATCCAGTCATCCCGGAAGTTGTCTCACAGGTTGCGTTTCATATTATCGGTCACGACACGACCATCACTATGGCGGCAGAAGCCGGTCAGATGGAATTAAACGCTTTTGAACCGGTTGTTTTTTACAATCTTTTTGACTCCATTACCACACTGACACACGCAGTGGATACTCTGACCGCCAACTGCATCCTCGGCATCACCGCAAATGAAAAACGCTGCCGCGAACTTCTCGATGCAAGCGTCGGTATCACCACCGCCCTGTGTCCGTACATCGGCTACAAAAAAGCTGCAAGTCTGGCAAAAGAATCCTTAAAAACAGATATTCCAGTTAAAACTCTTGTATTGAAATACGGTCTGTTAAAAGAAAGCGAACTGGATTCTATTCTCGATCCTTATGCAATGACCGAAGCCAGAACCAGACAGACACAGGCAAAAGCCGTATAATAAGATTTATCTTTTGTGCAAACTATGCTATAGTAATGGCATAAACCACTACACAAGGAGGTACTCATAATGGAAACAGTAACAGAAGTAGTTAAAAACATGGCCGGCGGAGATGGCGAAGTAACCATCAAACGCATCCTCGGAGAAAAAGAATTAAACGGAAAATGTGGTCTGTATGCACAGGTAACCATTCAGCCGGGATCTTCTCTTGGTTATCACGAACATAAAAATGAAAGCGAGACGTATTACATTCTTTCCGGTACCGCAGAATATAACGATAACGGAACCACACGCACTGTAAAAGCCGGAGATGTAACCTATACACCAGACGGATGCGGACACGCCTTAAAACCGATTGGCAATGAACCGGTTGTATTTATGGCTCTGATCATCTTTGATTAATTTATCTTAGAAACATGCAAAAGGACCGGCTATCCCAAAAGGCAGCCGGTCTTGAAGCTGGCAGAACTCTTTCCCATATCTGAGGCGGGGCCAAACGTGGAAAATGGATGAATTAAATAAATGCAATCATATACAGCGGCAATGTAATGATACCATCTTCGCCCACACCGATATTTCCATCTGCAAATTTATACCCATAAGAAATATCTTTATGATTCTTCATAAGTGACTTTAAGGAATTTGCCCTCGTATTTCCGCCTTTTACTTCAATCGGAACTACCATTCCATCTTTTTGGATCACTACATCTATTTCTCTTTTCGTTGTCTCATTTTTATAAAAATATAACTGATATCCCTTTTTATACAGAGCATCTGTTATTGCATATTCATAGATACCGCCTTTGGAATTTCCCTCTAAAGTGTTTTCTACAATATGCTGTTTTAATGAAAAGTCCTTCATCGCCATCAACAATGATAAATCAGTTGTATAAGCCCGGAAAAAATCATCTCTTGCATAATCATCCAGATCAAATCTGACATCCGTCACAAGTTTACTTAAATGTACCATATCTGCACGAAGCAACCACTCAATACTTGAAAAATACTTTTGTGCTCGGCCTCCATGCTCAACTTCTTTATATTGAAATTTGTGGTTTTCTTTATCAAGCAGCTGCTTTGCAAGTGAAAGATAACATTTCTCTGCTTTTACCTTTTCTTCCGCAGTTGCATAATGTGCTATATCATACTGATATCCCAATAAGAGGCTCCTCTGTATCTTATCAACCTCTCTGAAATCCTTTGTATCTACATATTTCTGTACAGCTTCCGGCATACCACCTATTGCTATATACTGTCTGTAATAATTCATCATTTGGGAATGAATCGCCTCAGGTATCACGGTCTTTGATTCCAGATATCCGCAGAGGTTTCCGATCATGTCTTCAGAAATCCCCATTCCCCAGAGAAACTCTTCAAAATCAATCCCATACATTCTCAGATAATCAACATAACCGACCGGATAAGACGATGCACGTTTATAATCGATTCCAAGAAGCGAGCCCGACACAATAACATCATATCTGTTATCGATTGCCCAGAATTTAAGGGATGTGATTGCTTCCTGACACTCCTGAATCTCATCGAGAAAAATCAAAGTTTTCCCTGGCAGAATTTTCTTTTCAGGAAAGCGGAAACGCATAGCCATAACCATATTATCTACCGTAAGATCACCGGAAAAAATGTCAACGGCAGAAACCATCTGCTTAAAGTTGATTTCAAGCAGTTCCTCATAATTGTCTTCTGCAAACCGTTCAATAATATATGTTTTTCCTGTTTGCCTGGCTCCCTGTACAACAAGGCATTTTTTATTTTTTGTGTTAACCCAGTTTTTTATTGAAGCAATTGCTTTTCTTTTTAACATAATACCCCCATCAACAAAATTTCTTTCTACCAGTGCGTATTATCAACATTTTGGAAAGTAAAAATGTATTTGATGTCAACATTTTGCATTATTGTATCATTGCTATAGTTCTTAATCAAGTATAATATGCCATAATTTTATTCTTTCCCATAATAAACCAACTTAACATTATTAGATATTGTCACTATGCCATTACATAAAAAAAGACCAACGATCCATCTTCTGAATCGTTGGTCAAATGTTGTGTCAAACTTGTGTCAACGCTACATCTCCAAACGCTGAAACCCTTGGTATTACTAGGTCTACTCGCAAACGTATGGCATCATAGCCAGATGACGTGCTCTCTTGATAGCAACAGTAAGAGCTCTCTGATGCTTTGCACAGTTTCCTGTGATACGACGAGGAAGGATCTTTCCTCTCTCAGAGATGTATCTCTTTAACTTGTTGATATCTTTATAATCGATGACATTATCTTTGCCACAGAATACACATACTTTTTTTCTTCTACGCATTGGTCTTCTCTTCATGGAAGATCCTTCAGCTGTTTTATTGAAAGCCATGTTCTTTAACCTCCTATATGATGTTATGCTCTATGGAGCATTTAGTTGAATGGTAATTCTTCATCAATTCCATCCGGAATATTCATGAAGCCATCTCCGGCAGCTCCGCTTGGTGATGGAGCAGAAGGTGCACCGCCGAAATCAGCATTTCCACCAGCTGCATTTTTGCTCTCCGCAAATTCTACGTTCTCTGCCACAACATCTGTGGTATAAACGCGCTGTCCATCCTTGTTTGTATAACTGCCTGTCTGGATATGACCCTCGAGAACGAACTTGGTTCCCTTGCGGCCAAATCTCTCCAAAAACTCTGCTGTCTTGCTAAATGCAACACAACTAATGAAATCCGCTGTCTGATCCTCATTGTTCCGGCGGAACCGACGGTCAACTGCCAGTGTAAATCTTGCAATCGCACTGGAACTCTCCCCCTGAGAGTAACGAACTTCTGCGTCTCTGGTTAATCTACCCATAAGAATGACTTTATTCATACAATCTCCTACTTTCTTATACTACTGCTCGTCTTTTCTAACGCATAAGAAACGAAGAACGTTGTCCATGATACGGACATCCTGCTCAAGCTTAGCCGGAGCATCCGATGCTGCGTCGAACTGGATGAAGTAGTAGAATGCTTCGCTCATCTTCTGAACGTCGTAAGCTAACTTCTTCTTACCCCATTCTTCAACTTCTGTAACAGTACCGCCTGCACGAGTGATATACTCTTTTGCTTTCTCAACGGTTGCTGTTCTCGCATCATCTTCGATCTTTGCACTGACAACGAGTGCTAATTCATACTTGTTCATGCGAAATGTTACCTCCTTTTGGTCTCTGGCTCACAGGATTATGCCTGTGAACAAGGAAAAAATAGTTATCACGAGGATATACTATACCATGTTTTATGCGGATTTTCAAGCCTTTTCTTTAACTTTATTTGAGTTTTTCCCAAGATTATGTTATAGTGGGTTCTGAACGGTATTCATACAGAAACTGTATCGACTGCGGTATATTTATGATGTATCGCCCCAAATGAATATGTGAGTCACCTTTACACAGGATTTCGACGGACACATGTTACACAGGATCCGATCCATTTAATTACCAGAAGGAAGGTGGTAGCATGAAAACAGGAATCATAGGCGCAGGGCGCGTAGGCTGCTCCCTTGGAAAATATTTCCGGAGTAAAAACGCAGACCTTGTGGGATATTATGATACCAATGCCGCGGCCGCAGAAGAAGCCGCCGCGTTTACACAGACTGCCGGTTTCAATCAGGTGCAGCAACTGGTGCGTGAATCAGACATCCTCTTCATCACGACACCCGATTCGCTCCTTGTACCCGTATGGGAAGAAATCAAAGGCATGTCACACAGGAATCAGATTATATGTCATTGTAGTGGCGCACTTTCATCCGATTCATTTTCTGGAGCCAAAGAAGCAGGGGTATCCTGCTGCTCGGTTCATCCAATGTTACCGTTCAGTAACAAATTTTCATCTTATCAGCAATTAGAACATGCATTTTTTACCGTAGAAGGGCATCCATATGCCGTAGAAATCATCATAGATCTTCTGACTTCCTATGGAAACGAAGTCTGCCAGATTGATGGCAAGGCAAAACCAAAATACCACGCGGCAGCCAGTATCTTAAGCAATCAGGTGATTGCCGTACTGGATATGGGATACCGGCTTCTTAAGGACTGTGGATTTTCTCGTGAAAAAGCCATTGCAGCAACTGCTGCGCTTGTCCGTCAGAACATTGAAAATGTAATTTCACAGGGCTGTGTCCATGCACTGACCGGTCCCATCGAACGCGGGGATGTATCTACTGTAGAAAAACACTTACAGGTTTTAAACCCAGAAGATGCTGCACTGTACCGTATGCTCGGCACTCGGCTTCTGGCAATTGCAAAAGAAAAAAATCCAGCGCAGAACTATGAAAACATGGAGCATGTTTTAAATGCTGTAGCATATGAAAAAGAAAATGGAGGATCTCATAAATGAAAAATACGGTTGTAACTTTTCAGGAAGCTAAAGACAAGGGCGAAAAGCTTTCCATGCTGACTGCCTACGATTATTCTACTGCCAGACTTATTGATGAGGCAGGTGTCAATGCCATTCTCGTCGGCGATTCCCTCGGAATGGTCGTTTTAGGATACGAAGACACGCTCTCCGTCACCATGGAGGACATGATCCATCACAGCGCAGCGGTTGCCCGCGGCATCAAAGATACACTGCTCATCACCGACATGCCTTTTATGTCTTACCAGACTTCCGTCTATGACGCGGTTGTCAATGCCGGACGCCTGATGAAAGAAGGCCGTGCACAAGCCGTCAAGCTGGAAGGCGGAAAAGAAGTCTGCCCTCAGATCAAAGCCATCGTAGACGCTTCCATCCCTGTTTGTGCCCATCTGGGTCTGACCCCGCAGTCTGTCAATGCCTTTGGCGGATTTAAGGTACAGGGAAAAGGCGAAGCTGCCGCACAGAAACTGCTTGATGATGCGCGTGCCGTTGAGGAAGCCGGAGCTTTTGCCGTTGTCTTAGAATGTGTCCCGCAGGCCCTTGCCACAAAGATTACCGAGAGCATTCATATCCCGACCATCGGAATCGGTGCCGGTGCCGGATGCGACGGACAGGTACTTGTCTATCAGGATATGCTTGCCATGTATTCCAACATGAAACCGAAATTTGTCAAGCAGTTTGCACAGGTCGGTGAACAGATGCGCGAGGCATTCCGCACTTATAAAGAAGAAGTTGCTGCCGGAACGTTCCCCGGCCCGGAACATACCTTCAAGATGGATGAAACCGTCCTGGATAAATTATATTAAGACATTCCTACGGAATCATTCGCATTGTTTTGTCAAATAACAATAAAACCAAATTACAATGAAAATCAGGAGATTATAAAATGGAAATATATGGAGAAATCAGTAAAGTAAGAGCTGCCGTAAAGGCATGGAAAAAAGAAGGATTAACCGTCGGATTCGTACCGACCATGGGCTATCTGCATGAAGGACACAAAAGCCTGATTGATGCAGCCAGAAAGGAAAATGACCGTGTCGTTGTCAGTATTTTTGTAAACCCGATGCAGTTCGGACCAACCGAAGATCTGGAGAGTTATCCGCGCGACCTCAAAAAAGATGCTGCATTGTGCGAAGCTGCAGGTGTAGATATCATCTTTCATCCGGAACCGGAAGAAATGTATGCCGACGGCTTCTGTTCCTATGTGGATATGAATGGTCTGACCACCGAACTCTGTGGAAAAAGCCGTCCGGTTCACTTCCGTGGTGTGCAGACGGTTGTGTTGAAACTCTTCCACATTGTAACTCCGGACCGCGCATACTTTGGCCAGAAAGATGCCCAGCAGCTTGCCGTCATCCGTCGCATGGTCAAAGACTTAAATGTGGATACCCGGATCATCGGCTGCCCGATCATCCGTGAAGCAGACGGACTGGCAAAGAGCTCCAGAAACACTTATTTAAACGCCGAAGAACGTCAGGCGGCACTTGTGTTAAACCGCAGTTTAAAAGCTGGAAAAGCCCTTGTGGATGCCGGAGAAACACGCGCTTGTGTCATCAAGTCTGCAATCACAGCAGAGATTGAAAAAGAGCCGCTTGCCAGGATTGATTACGTGGATGTCGTTGACTTTGACACCATTACTCCGGTCGAAAAACTCGAAGGTTCCATTCTTGTAGCCATTGCCGTATACATTGGCAAAACCAGACTGATCGATAACTTTATCGTGGAAAAATAGGAGATTACTCATGCAGTACAATATGTTAAAAGGAAAAATTCACCGGGCTGTGGTAAAACAGGCGGATCTCAACTATGTCGGCAGTATCACGGTCGATACCGATCTCTTAGAAGCTGCCGGAATTTTAGAATATGAACTGGTACAGATCGTCGATGTGGAAAACGGCAACCGCTTCGAAACTTATACTATCGCAGGGGAAGCCGGTTCCGGCATGATCTGTTTAAACGGTGCCGCTGCCCGTCAGGTCGCTGTGGGCGATCATGTCATTCTCATGTGCTATGCACAGATGACACCGGAAGAAGCAAAAGAACATCACCCGAAAGTTGTTTTTGTCGATGCGGATAATCACATTGCACGGGTCACCAACTATGAAAAACACGGAAAACTGACGGATGATTTTATCGGTGCATAACAAAAAGGAGGTTACTGTAAACAGTAACCTCCTTTTTTCTCTCTACGTGAATGACAGCAGATTTCTATAGTAATTTGTCCGATGCTACGGTATAATAAATGTATTGAAAACGAAGGAGATTCCCTATGAAAATTGCCTTATGTGATGACGATGAGAAGGAATTGTCCAACATACGATCGCTTTTGGACAGTTATCAGAAAACTCACAATATTCCGTTTACCTATCAAGAATATCACAGCAGCTGTGAACTTGCCCTGCGGGCATCAAAGGAACGATTCGACATTTATCTGCTAGACATCCTCATGCCACATATGACCGGCATGCAGCTTGCACGCGAAATCCGTACTTTCGACCATGCTGCCGATATTATTTTTCTTACAACCTCATCAGATTTTGCGGTGGAAAGTTATACGGTAAAGGCCACCAATTATCTGATGAAGCCGGTATCCTCCAACGCTTTCTTTGCTGCCATGGATGACATCCTACGGGTAAAAACACAGGAACAGGGGCATTTTCTTGTACTAAAAAGCCGGATTGGCGTACATAAAGTTCCCCTGTCCGAACTGATCTATGTAGAAGCCCAGAACCGCAAAGTTATCTACTACACGAGTGGAAGGGAACAGATCGTCTGCACAGAACTGTTCTCGTCCGTATGCGACAGCCTGCTGCAACACCGGGAATTTATTCAGGTGCACCGCTCGTTCCTTGTAAATATGAACTATATCCGCTCAATCGGCACAATGGATATGTGTCTTCACAACGGCACAAACGTTCCGCTTGCACAGCGCAGGGTTGCCGATATCAAAAAACACTATCTCGCTTTTCAGATGGAGGAATGATTATGCCTGAACTTTCATCCGTTTTTTCTTTAGTTAATTATGCTTTTGTATTATTTTTCGGCATCGTGGCGGCACTGTATCTTGCCGACATCGGTTTTTGCGATCATAAGCGTGTCTATGTCCTGACGCTTTTTTTCTTTGGTATTGCCCAGCTTCTTTTTTATCTGATCATGGGGGAGTCGGTGCTTTACAAATGCTATCCGTTTCTGATCCATATCCCTTTGATTGCCTTAATTTTTCTGCGGTTTCACCGGAATCTGTCAATCTCTGCCATCTCCGTTTTGTCTGCATATCTGCTGTGCACGCCACGCAAATGGTTTGGCACCTTTGTTGCTTTCTTTTTTGACAGAAATCCCGTTGTATCGAACATTGCCTCCATCATTATTACCATTCCGCTTCTTGTTCTTGTGATCCGGTTTGTCTCACCGTATATCATCCGGCTGAAATATGAAAGCCGCACGACACTGCTTTTGTTTTTCCTGCTTCCGCTGGTATACTATGTCCTGGAATACACGTTTACTGTCTACACGGATCTGCTCTACACGGGCGGTGCAGTCGTTATTGACTTTATGGACAGTTTTCTTGTCGTATCCTTTTTTATTCTGTCTGTTCTCTCGCTTAAATTTTCAAGTGAAAAAAATAAAGCAGAACGGGAAAATATTCTGCTTACTACGGCTACCACACAGGCACAGAAAGAAATTGCCCAGCTTTCCGCTTCCCAGAAGCAGGCAGCCATTTACCGGCATGACCTGCGACACCATATGAATTTCATCCAGAGTTGTCTGGATCAGAATAACCCAAAAGAAGCGACTTCCTACATCCACGAAATCTGTACCAATCTTGAACACAGTTCTGTCATTCGCTACTGTGTCAACGAATCGGTCAATCTGATTGTGTCCTCCTACGCCAATCAGGCTGCCGTAAACCACATTCCAATGCAGATTTCCATTACTGCGACCGAATTTTCCCGCTTTCAGATTACAGATCTGTGCAGTTTATTTGCCAATGCACTTGAAAACGCACTTCATGCCTGCCAGCAGATGAACCCGCAGTCCCAACGCTATATTTCACTTAAGGTATATGAGAAAAATACACAGTTATGTATCCAGATAAAAAACAGTTATGAACAACCTGTCGTTTTTGCAGATGATATTCCGATATCCCGTTCCGTCAACCACGGCATCGGCGTACAGAGCATGATCTCTGTTGTCGAAAAATACCATGGTGTCTATGGATTCTTTGCAGATCATGGGGAATTCCGGTTTCAGGCTTCCATGTAACATCTGATTTTCTGTCGATTCGTGAACTTTTTGTGTCCTCCCCGCAATTTTCATCAAATAGACACAACTTCATACGAAAATATCTCCAGATTGAAACGGAGGTTATACCTATGCGAAAAAACAAAATCATCAGTAATCAAAAACGTCTGAGGATTTGTTTTATGCAAAATTCTCAGACGTTTTTCCCTTTATAAAATCTTTTTAAAACATGCCATCCCGCAGCACATCATGATCCCGCAACAGCTTCTCGATCACGGTTCCCTTGATCTTACCAAGAAGCGGTTTCTTGATCACATTGAGCGGTCCAAGGTTCATCTGCAGCGGGGACTTGCCATCCATCAGCTTCACGCTGCTGTCTAACAGTTCACGCACATCGTAGACGCTTCCCCATACTTCCGGCACGCCGCGGTCCACACCGAGCAGTCCGTAGACCGCTTCCATTGCGGTACGCACGGAATACTCGGTTGTAAATACGGTATCTCTCGGCGTCTCGGTAAACTGTCCGAGGAATGCAAAGTTGACACAGCCATCCGGAATGACATCCGGGCGGTCTCCCTTGGTTCTTGGCATGAAAAATGCTGTGATATACGGCATCATGGTCGGTACGCAGACAGCACTGTGCTCTGCAAGATCCTCAATCTGGTCTTCCGGCACACCCAGATGGTACAGCCACTCTTCTGTAATCTCTTTACCGGTACACTCTTTCATTGGCTTCTTGATAAAATCACCCGGCACATCGGTAAACAGACCGTATACCCATACACAGACTTTGTCTTTGTCCTGCTCCTTGAACTGTCCCTGACGGTTGATCGTCCAGCTTAACAGCCAGCTGGAATCCTTGCAGCTTACGATACCTCCGGTAACCGTCTTTCCGCTGCGCGGATCACGCTGGCAGATCTTCTCAATATATGGAAGAATCTTGTCATCCAATGTGGTAACGGTTGCTGACTCCCAATTGGTCTTTGTAATATCGGAACAGAATTTTTCCGGATGTCCGAACGCCGGATCCTGTTTTGCAATGTTCTTCCACAGGCTCCAGCAGCCACTGGTCCGCACTTCGGCATCACCGTTTGGTGCATGGTTCTGATCACCGTAAATCGTACCTTCGGTACAGCTTCCGTTTGTGACAAATACCAGATCGTTTTCTGTCAGGACGATTCCGGTCTCTACACCTTTTACTTTGCAGTCAATGGCTTTTGCCACTTTCTTTCCATCTTTGATGTCAAAAATTACGTTCGTTACTTCAGTATTAAACTGGAACTCTACACCGGCATCCTCAAGATATTTCTTCATCGGAAGAATCAGGGATTCGTACTGATTGTAGCGTGTAAATTTCAGTGCGGAAAAATCCGGCAGACCGGAAATATGGTGGATAAACCGCTGGAAATACAGTTTCATTTCCAGTGCACTGTGCCAGTTTTCGAATGCAAACATGGTGCGCCAATACAGCCAGAAGGTCGAGTCAAAGACTTCCTCGTCAAACACATCCTCAATGGTCTTGTCATAGAGATCCTCATCTTTTGTCATGAACAGTTTCATGATTTCCATGCAGCCTTTCTGGCTTAAGTTAAATTTACCATCGGTATGTGCGTCCTCGCCGCGGTTTTCGGTCGCACGGCAGAGCGAATAGTTTGGATCTTCCTTGTTCAGCCAGTAATATTCATCCAGCACGGATGCACCCTCCACTTCCAGAGAAGGAATGCTGCGGAACAGATCCCACAGACATTCAAAATGATTTTCCATCTCACGACCGCCGCGCATCACATAGCCGCGTGTCGGATCAAAAATTCCGTCACAGGCACCGCCTGCCACATCCATTGCCTCTAAAATATGAATATGGGAACCCGGCATCTGACCGTCTCTGACAAGGAAACAAGCCGTTGCGAGTGCTGCAAGTCCGCTTCCGACAATGTATGCATTTTTGTCATCGACTCCTTCCGGTTTCTTTGGCCGGGCAAATGCTTCATAGTTTCCGTTGGTATAATAAATGCCTTTGCTGTTCTTTTCATATTTTCCGCGCTCGGTGTTGCGGTAATCAACCGGCGGTGCTGCCTTTGCGATCTTCTTTACTTTCTGCTGGCTGTTTTTCTGTGCAGCATATACAAGTCCTGCACCGGCTGCTGCAACTGCTGCGATTCCAAGTCCTAATTTCTTATTTTTATTTGACATAGAAAAAACTCCTTTCTGATTCCTGGGATACTTCTCATTTAGTGTTTCTTCGTTACAGGTTTCTGATTCATTTCAAAATCAATTCCCATAAAATCATAAAACCCGTAACACGACAGATCATTTGTGGAACAAATACGATATGGTTATCTTACCATCTCTGTGAAAAGATACCATTTACAAAATGCCTGAAATGATAAAATTTTTATCATTTCAGGCATTTTGACTAATTTTCCTGTCTTATTCTCCAACCACAACCTTACAATCCTTCTTGAAACACGCAATTCCGTACCGGATAAAGTTTCTCATTCCATCCTGTCTCAGCTTATCCACATAGTCTTTTTTCTCTATCTGCTCCAGTGCTTTGGCAGCTGCCATGTCCCTTATGCTGATCGTGTTCCACAGATAATCCCCGAAGATCTGCTCAATTTTTTCCGGATCTTTTTCCAAAAATGCATTGCAGAACGCTTCCAGTTTTTTGCCGTCATTTCTGGACACATCGCTGAATCATTCCCTGATTTTCTTTATAAAAACCCAAACTTTCGGATTTCTTCAAAATTTTCAATTCCAACCGGTAATTTTAAACTGTTTGCCATAGAAGCCTCCCCATAAAAATCCGCTGTACTATGGCTATAGTATAGCGGATTTAAAGTGAAATTACAATTTTATATATCTGCGTGATTTATATGTTTATGAACGGGACATATACACAAAAAGTAATCCTTTATGTCCCTCTCGCACGGATGGATGGGACATATGTAAATAAAGTAGCTCTTTATGTCCCTCTCGCCTAGATAGATGGGACATATGTAAATAAAGTAGCTCTTTATGTCCCTTTTCTCACATACAAAAGGACATATTTTTATAGAAAATTTCTATATGTCCCACGGTTTCCCTATGATGGGACACAATGTATAACTTTTTCTCCATATGTCCTGTAGCCTGCTCTCTCCTGGACTTAATATATCACTTTTTCTCCATATGTCCCACGACAGACCACCACCGTCTGGCACTACCTGATTTCTAAAAACAGGTTTTCTTTCTACTATCAGAAATTCCCCAAACACGACCTGCAGTTTTCTGCCAGAAGAAACCTTTTTTATTATAGTATTTTAGGATAATGCACTCGTGTCTTTCTGTTATAATGTAGGTAACGTGTCTTTTTTATTATAATTTGTCAAAATATGAAAAAGCTCTCCAGAAGTTCTGAAAAGCCTTAGCAGAATGCATATTCCGCCTTCCCCTTATTTCTGTTTAAAATTCTCAATCGACCGCGCAATATTCCCATCGAGTGCTGTCCCCATCATCATAACGATCTTATGGTAATCCTCCTGCATGCCCTTGTCGATCCAGTCAAGCATAATCCCCACAAATCCATATTTATAAAAATTGGCAATAAATATTTTATTTTCTTTTGTTATATTGTAATTTTTAGACAAATCATTTACTATTTCTATAAATATTGTATTATATTGATTAAATAAAAAATCTAGTAGTGTTTTTCTGCTCAATGAA
>OMCN01000506.1_pt1 | contig 16974 bp, 14 predicted proteins | sample 1645061 | NCBI WGS metagenome assembly OMCN01 (sample SAMEA103958124, study PRJEB25191) | human gut metagenome | biome: human-associated habitat [ENVO:00009003]; feature: intestine environment [ENVO:2100002]; material: feces | place: Germany | collected 2013/2015 | reverse complement strand
TGTACATAGCCAGTGCTACTACCCGTACTGGTTACGTTGCCCGTGGCATAGCAGGCAAGGAGGCTGCTTCCTGCGTTCATTCCCACCAGACCGCCGCCAGCGATATTCTTTTTGGGGTTTATTTCTATGATCACGTTGCCCGTGGCATAGCAAGCGGTCAGGGTGGCACTCGAATTCGTCTGACCTGCCACGCCGCCGACATCGACCGTTCCCTTCACTGTGGCCGAGGAGCTGCATCCGGTGATGGAACCGCCTATTTGAACACCCACCACACCGCCGACATACACCGTGCCGCTGACGCTGCCCGACACCGAGCAGTTTTCAATGGTGCCCCAGCCAGATCCTACCACGCCGCCAATACTGCCGCCATATATTTGATTGCTTGTTATCTGTACGCCCTCCATCACCACGTTCTTCACCGTACCAGCTCTATTGAGCCAGCCGAACAGACCCGCAAATTCGTCATTTGTCGTAAAGGTCAGCCCCGTAATGGTATGGCCGCCACCGTCGAAGGTGCCTTTGTATGAGTTGTCGTAGTCTGTGCCTATCGGTGTCCAGTCTTTGCCTGTGAGGTCAATGTCTGTGTCGAGGGTAATGTTAATGTCGCTCTTACCTCCGTTCACTAATTTGGCTATATTCATCAGACCATCGGCGGAGGTCACGGTGTAGCTGCCGTTGCTCTCTATGGTATATCCCAGGTCTTTTGCCGCAGCGAGGGAGACGGTGTAGGTATATTCACCGCCCGCCTGCCAGTCGGTAGCATTCTTCATCTTATAAACGAAGGTCTTGCCGTTGGTGAAGGTGCAGGTGATAAAGGTAGTGCCAGCTGCCACATTTTGCGGGGCTACGATGGCGGTGTAGGTGTTGCTGCCCTTGTCATACGGGACGATTATATCCGGGTTGTCGCCTTCGGTGGAGAGGCCCGTCAGCTGCACGGATGCCAGCCCCTCGGTGTAGTCCGTCAGAACGATGGTCACCCGTGCCGTGCGGTGGGTGAAGCGGAGCGTGGGGCTACCGTAGGTCACCGTCTGTCCGTCGGCTACGATGAGGTCGCTGCCCTCAAAGTCTTTCTGGGTACTTTGGTTGGCTTTTACCTTCACAGCAGGCGGAGTTGTCTCGCCAGCGGTGTAGGGCCACCACGCTGTGACGGTGATGTCGTTGTGGTTGGTCCAGTAGTACGGGTCGGTGGAGGTCAGTGTGGCGCTGGTGGGGTCGGCGGTGGAGGGCGTCACGTTGTACGTCTTCACCATGCCGTCCATCATGACTGCCACGCTCTGCACACCCGTCCAATTGCCATCCGCTGGGGCACGGGTGCCGGCGGTGGCTGTCGCAGCGGGGTTCAGCCCCGTGGCGGTAAAGACGATGGGTGTGCCTTCCGCCCCTTCCGGCAGGAAGCCCGCTTCGTCCTGCGTGCAGGCGGCGAGGCCGAGCAGCAGGGCGATGGCTGCGGATGTATGAATGGTTGTTCGTTTCATGATGCGTGTTGTTTAGGGGTTGTTATTGTTTCTTTTGCAGTACGGGCAGGCCGTCGGTGCCGAGTGCCCACTGGTAGTCGTTACCGGTGAGGGCGGTGTTCATGCCGTCGACGGCTGTCTGCCATTTCACGGTCGCGCCGTCCACCTTCGTGGCATCTACCGTTCCTCCATGATTACGGAATACTCCTAGCCCGGCATTGCCTCCCCAATAACAGGAAATTATATTCTTGTAGTTGAAACGCACTATAGCTCCACAGCCAGCCTCATCTTTCAATGTGCCGTTGAACCAGCAAGCGATGATATCGCCATAATTTGCATTGGCTATACCACCACTATGTACAGTAAGTTTTCCCGTCACAGAGCAGGCAATGATTTGGCCATGATTTCGGTACACCATTCCAGCAGCTCCTCCACTACTGCCATCCAGATTCACATCTATGAGTTGTAGGTTCTTTATCACTCCACTTTGATTTAAAAAAAGAAAAAGTCCAAACCTCGCTGCTGAAAAGTTTAATCCCGTAATGCTGTGTCCCTGCCCATTAAAGACGCCGGAGTAGCCTGGCCATGTGTCTAAACGTGTCCATTCCCTACCCGTTAGGTCGATGTCGGCGGTGAGGGTGCAATTTATCGATTCATCTTTTTGTATGGCTTTGTTCCATGCCAGTAGGCCGTCGGCGTTATAGACCGTGTAGGTATTGGTGTTGCTGTCGTAGATGTAGCCCAAATCCTCGGCTGCGCCACTCTCGCCGCCGCCGTCAACCCAGTCACCGATAGTGCAACCCTCTAACGTCAGGCCGGTGGCGTTCACCTTGACGGTATATTTATAGCGGCTGCCCGCTTCTAATACGACGTTGTTCTGCGGACGGAAGTAGAAGGTGCCGCCGCCGAGTTCCACCTTGACGAACGGTTTGCCTGCCGCAACGGTCTGCGGGGCGGTTAGTGCCTCGTAGGTGTTGCCGCTTGCGTTGTAGGTCTTGATGGCAGTCGGGTTGCCGTTATCGGCTGACAGGCTCACGAGGCTCACCGTGGCACCGGCGACGCTCGTGAATCCCGTGCCGGGCTTCAGTTCGATTGTCACGCGTGCCGTGCGGTGGGTAAATTCAAGAGTCGGGTTGTTAAATTCCACCTTCCGGTTCTCAGCAGAGATGAAGTCGCTGTTTTGGAAGTCAGCCAGTTTGCTTTGGTCTTCGGCCACCTTCACGGCAGGCATCTGTGTGATGTCGGCATTGTTGAAGGGCCACCATGCCGATACGGTAATCGGGTCGCGGCTGGTCCAGTAGTACGGAACGTTCTCGCGTGAAAGCGTGGCACTCTTGAAATCGGTAGAAGCCGTTACGGTGTATTCCTTTACCGCATCGCCCATCTTGAGTGCCACGGAAGTGACGCCCTGCCAGTCGCCGTCCACAGAGGCACGGGTGGAAGGGGCTGCCAGCGGCGTTGCTTCTACGGACAATCCGGTGGCACGGATGACGACGGGGTATTCACCTTCGGGCAGACGGTTATCGCCAGCAAGTTCGTCCTGCGTGCAGGCGGCGAGGGCGAACAGCAGTGCGGTGGCTGCGGGGATAAATAATCTATGTCTCATAATTCTTCATTCTAATCGATTAATTATTAACATCCTACAGGTCAGCGCCCACTTCTCCGCCGTCTATATCGTTCCACTTTGCAATGGTGGCTTCGCTGACTTCAAGGACTTTGTTGCGTACCTTGACGGTATAGGTATAGTTGTTGCCCGCCAGCAGTGCGCCATCGGGCATAGTGAGTGTGGCATGATATTCCTGACCTTTGTAATTCACAACCAACGGCAGTGATGCAACTGTCTGCGGGAAGAGGATGATCGATGACGTGAGATTGCCGTCTGCCAGATTCATGGTCAGTTCTCCGGTCTGTAGTCCGTTGTCTGCGGTGGCAATACCGTCGGACGTGTTGAACGTACCGGTGAGTAACAATCCGTCCAGCGTGTAACGTTCAGGCTTGACCACGCTGAAATTCACGCCGTCGCCCGCCTCGAAGGTAAGGGTTATCTGGCTCATGCGGTGGTGGAAGGAGTTGTCTTCACCGCCTTTGGCGGTTTTGTCGGTGAAGCTTACTACCGGGTTGTTTTTGTCTCCCGTGGCTCCTGAAGCAAAGAGGAAGTCGATGGCAGGCTGGTTCTGCTGCGCCGTGGCATCGGTCGTGGCTGTGAGGATGCCTCCCGCCGCGTTGTACGGATAGTAGGCGCGGAAAGTATGGGTCTTTGCATCTTCGATATAGATAACCTTTCCTTCTGCCTCAAATTTCCCGTTTTTCAAGATGAAAGGTACGTTGCCGTACTGGGAATCGTTGCCGATGTCGGTGATGCCGATACGGTCGCCGGCAGTCCAGGTGGTTCCGCTGGCGCGGGTGGCGGGGGCGATGTTGGCGGTAAACTGGGCGGCCACGGGGTCACCGTTCAGGTTCTCGTTGTCGTTGTTGCAGGCTACAAGTGCGAGGGCGAGCGCTGCAAGTGCAAAAAATCTTGTCTTCATTATATCTATAATTTTATTATTTACAAATCGGCATTTACATCATCACCTTTCACTTCTTCCCAGCCGTTGATTTCGGCTCCGTCCACTTCCATGCCTTCGGGAGTCTCAACCAGCGTTCCGCCGAGGGTCAGCGATTCGCCCTTTCCGGTGTTGAAATCCTTGAGGGCTTCCGTGAGGTCGCTTTTCAGCGTGGTGGGGCTCGGGTTGCCGTCAGCATAGCGGATTTCACCCGTCAGCAGTTGTTCCGTGCCGGTCACACCCAGCAGCCGCACCGTGGCTTTCCACTTGCCGGCATCGTCACCTTCGGTAATCTTGGTGAAGGGCAGCACGACGTTTGAAGCGGCTCCGTAGGTATCGGTAGCGAAGTCGAGTGTTCCGGCTGCACCCGTCAGATGGGCAACAATCTCCGTGATGCGTCCGGCGGCATCACCCGTCGGTTTGATGATGAGCGTCAGTTCGCGTACCTGCTGCTTCATTGCGGCGGTCAGCGGATGGTCCTTGTCTTTCTCGATGGTCACCTGTTCCGTATAGGTGAAGAACCATCCCGGGGCATTGTTCACAAAGGTATCCGTGCCTGCCCGGGTTCCCGTGGCTGCGGCAATGGTGGCTGTGGTGCCGTTCACCGTGATTCCTTCAGCCGGGTTCCACACCGCAAGGGTGTAGCTGCCCGGAGCAAACAGATGGTCGGGGGCATGGGTGGCGGAAGTCTCCGTACCCGTATAGTTGCCCATGGTGACCGTCCATGTGGCAGGTATGTCGATACCCTCACCGCGGGCCGACCAGTCGGCTGTTACCGCAATCTTCCCGTAGTCGGGATGCGGCGTGTCATAAAGCGTGTCCTTCACGCAGGAAGAGAGCAGCACGGCGGCTGCCATTCCCATCATATTTATATATTGTCTTGCTTTCATATTCTATTCCTCCGTGTTAGAATAACTTCCATACCAATGTCACACCGGCATTGATGGGGCCACACCAATCTTTTGTCTCGTTGCCACGGCGTACACGTACACCGTCGATGACTTCATATTTTTCGAAATCGGCATTCAGGTAGCCCAAACCGAGGTTGAAATCAAGAGCCAGTGCCTTGTTCAGCCGCAGCTGATAGCCGGCGGTGATGCCGCCACCCATCAGGTCGCCCTGCTTGCCTGTTTCGGAGAGCTTGTAGTTGAACTGTCCGGCCTTGAACATCGCGCCCAGATACCAGGCTTTCTTCTCACCCATATAGTAACGCACTTCCGGAGCCACTTCCCAGAGTGCATAGCGGTGGTCCTTGTCGCTCCACGTCCAAGAAGTCCACGAGCCGTTTACGGCAATGCCCCACGACGGGCAGATGCGCCATTCCACGCCAAGATCTGGTGTCAGGGTAGCCCAGCGCAGCAGATTGGCACGCAGGGAAAAATGATAGTCGGTTGGGGTTTTGGTTTCCAATGGCATGTCGGTAAGTTTATTTTGTTGAGCAGCTTTCTCGGCTTTTACCTTTTCAGCGGCAAGTCGGGCTTCTTCCGCCTTGCGCTGCTCTTCGGCAAGCCGTTCCTGCTCGGCACGCTTCTCGGCTGCCAGTCGTTCGGCTTCCGCCTTGCGTCGTGCTTCCGCTTCCGCATCCGTTGCGGCTGTTTCTTTTACTGGTACTGTCAGGCGCACGGTGACAAAATCACCCCCTGTCGCATGGTTGCGGGTAATGAAATTCTCCTCTTTTATTTCCGCACGGATAATCAGTTCGGATTTCACTCGGTTGGCACGGATCTTGGCCGTGGCAAGGTCCTCGGCTTCACTGCCCAGCGAATTGCAGTAGCCGTCAACCAGTAGCGGCAGTTTGCCGTCAAGAATTGTGGTTTTGTTGTTTTCGATACATTCCAACAGGCGGGCAAGTTCCGTGTCATTGCCATTCCAAGGCACGTAGAACATGTCCTTCTGCGGAACGAAGCGGAAGGTGTAGGTCGTGTCTGCTTTCTGCTGCGCAATGACAGGAAAAGTTACCGTCATCAGCCACAGAAACAGGGTAAGAAAAGTGATTTTTCTGCTCATATAAACTTGAATTTATTATCTTTGTCTTCTCCAAAGGTAATAAATGCCATTCAGCGCCCAAAATATTACAAAAACTTTTTCTGTTGAAATACAGCGTTTTATGAAAAATAGTCGTTTGAGCACTTTTCAAATTGTCGTTAGAGCACCTTTTTGTCGAATTAGCACTTTTTTTGTCGTTTGAGCACTTTTTGAAAATGGGTTTCTGAGACCTCTTTCAATGTTTTTTAGTATACAAATTATTCCCGATTTGCTTTTTTCCATTTGGCAGGCGTACATCCTTCCTTCTCGGAAAATAATTTGATAAAGTTACTGCGGGAAAGAAAACCGGAAGACTCAGCCAGCTTCTGTATATTGATTTCCGGATGTTCCTTCAGTATGTTTTTCGCATACTCCAACCGGAGACCGGTTATCCATTCGCGGAATGTCATTTTATACGTAGTCTTGATATAAGCGGAAAGATAGGTACGGTTCGTATGAAGTATTTCGGACAGTTCTTTTATGGTAAGTCCCTGCTGGACATAGCCGTCTGTCTTTATCCAGTTGGCCACTTTCTCTATAATTTCTGTATAGGACACTGGAACTTCTTTCTCAGAAACTATTTTAGGTTCTGTTTCTGTATCTGTCAGAAGTTCTTCTTCAGACTGTATATCTTGCTCAAAAGCATTTTCCACCTGTTCATAGAACAGCAGGTAGTTCTGATAGCTGTAGAAAAGATAGCTGTAGAACGGTATTGACGACAAAATCCAGATAAAAACATATTTGTCTGGCAGAAATGTCAGCAATCCGCATCCGACACCGAAGATAACAGCCCAATAAGTGAATATGGAAAGCCATTCGATATATGTACCTATATCATCCGCCTGAGTTTCATTGAAAATCCGAATGGCTCTACGGTATGCAATTATGACTCTGCGAGCTAAAACGACTCCAAAAACGACTAACCATACAGCTAAAGCAAATAAAGAGAATTTTTGCATGATTCCGCTTGGCAACAGGAACAACACAACTCCGGAAAGAGTTGAAAATATAATCCATAAAATGATATGTGTCCACACACGCCGTTTGGTAATGTAAAAACGATCAAGCAACATTATCAATGCCGAACTGAACAGAGAATAGCACAGGAAGTATGTGGACATGTTCATCAATATGGCAGAATCCGCATTTTTGAATCGGATACCAAAGAAGAAATGTACCGAATAATTTGCCGAAAGCAGCAGCATAGCTATACCCATAATCTGTCGGGAGCGGAGATAATTCTTGAAAATTTTCTTTTCAGGAGTCTTTGCAAACAAAAAATAAAAGCCGAAGAATAACATCAACGGCAGTGCGGCACAAAGTGAAAAACTGTATATAGATGGTTCCATTGTTATGCTTATTTGATTTTGATACAAAGTTACGAAAAATATTGGTTTTCAGGATTATTTTCCTGAGTTCTTTTTTATATTTTAATCATACGGAAACGCTTTGATATTATACAGTTATCGGATTCACTTTCATGGTGGAGAGATTCAGGTACAGCCCGTGATGCTCGATCATACCGTTGCGGAACATTTTCCACAGGATGTTGCAGCCGAGCTGTGCCAGTGTGGAGTTGATGAACAGGTCCTGTTTCTCCAGAGCCTCCGCCAGCGAACAGCTCGGTCCGGAATCCTTTTCCTTCACTCTTGCGTATTTGACATATCGTGTGATCACCTTCAGCGATTCCACCGTTTCGTACAGCTTGGATGCCGGCTGTCTGATTTTCTTAGGTACGGTTCCGAGGATGACCTGTCCCGTATTCTGCATGTTGCCGAAGTCCATCCAGTACAGTGGTGTTTCGTGGCTTCTGTATTCCGAAACCGGCACGGCTTTCAGTATGTTCCAGAGGTCGAGACGGGACTTTATGTTGTCCGTGCAGGTAATCATTATGTTGGCCAGATTATCCCGTCTGGCGTCCTTCAGGGCTGCCGGATAGATGTCCGGTACCGCCTTCCAGTCGTTGCCGAAGAAGTTGTTCATGCGTGTGACGAGGCACTGCGCCTTGTTCAGTCCGATGTCCGAAGGGCTGAAGAGCTGCCGCCCGATGTTGGCTTCCGTCACGATGTCGGAATCATACAGTGTCACGAACAGTCCGGGATGTCCGAGTCCCCTCAGTGCCGTGTCAAGCCTGGCCAGGCAGGTAAGCACCTGTGAGCCTGTTCCTCCCGCTCCGATAAGGTTTACCGTTACCGGATGCTGCGGGTTTATGAGATAGTTGTCGATGTAGTGTACTCTTTTCATTTCAGTATGTCTTTAAGTTTCATGTTGTTCAGTTGTTTCAGTTCGTCGAGGTTGAAGTCCCTGTCCCGTGCCGCCTTTGCCACCAGCACGAGGTTTGACCTTGTCGGGTTCCCGTTCCCTCCCAGGTGGGTGAATTCCGTCAGCCAGAATTTCCGTTCCCAGTACTGCAGCAGCTTTTCATAGGTCAGGTCCTTCGGCAGCTCTATCCTGGCGTTTCCCAGACATACGCTGGAACCTGTCACGTTGAAGAACGGTGCGGCATACAGTACGGTATCCGGTCTGGGAACGTTCCCCTTGTAGGCATAGATTCTCATTCCGTGCTCTCCGGCCTCGTAGATTACTCCCGGCAGGTAATATTCCGCGTTTTCTATTTTGAGTGCGGTGCTGAAGAACATCATCCGCTTGTGCGGTGGATTGTACCACACGTATCTTTCGCTGCCCTTGCGCGAGTCGCAATACAGCAGGTTGTCGGGTATCTTCCCGTATGGAGTGGTACCGTGTCTTTCCGAGTATTCCTTCACGAGGGTGTTCATGAATTCCAGTGTCACCGGTCTTCCTTCCGTCATGTTTCCCCGGTCGTCAATACCCCGGATTTCAAGGAAGAAGTTCTTGTCCCCTTCCGAGGCATAGGCTATCAGTGCCGCCCTGGGGTTGAGCGGTGTCTTGATCTTTCTGGTCAGTTCGTTGCTGTCTATCATATGCTTTCAGATTGGTTTATATTGTGATGTTGATAAATTTTTCCGCCCATTTGAAGAAGCGTTCCGGGTAGTCGTCCATGCGGAACAGTTCCTCCGTTTCCGGAGACAGGTCACAGGTGGTGACCGGAATGATGTCGTATGTCTCCCGGCTGTAGGAGTTGTAGTAGTCCACGAGGTTGTCCGTCACGGGATCATTGCAGTCATAGACGACCCTTATCTGCCTGTTGAGATACATGGGCAGGTAGTCCGGTTCCTCTTCATAAAACGGGTCGTAGCCGTATTCCATGATGCCGCGTTCAGGCGAGAGGAATTCCAGACCTTCCTTCATGGCGGAGAGCAGGGACTGTTCGTATCCGTTCGCCGGCTTATACCGTCCGATTGCCTTCGGCAGGTCCTTGTAGTAGGATTTCCGTTCCACTCTCCTGAGCAGACTGTGTATCCTGCCTTTCTCGTATGAATGCAGCAGTTTCAGCCGTTTTTTCCTGTCGTCCTGTTCGTCGTCATTCTCTTCAGCCAGCCAGGTAAGCGCATATTCCGTGTCATCCTCGTCCAGTATGGTGTCAATTCCGTTTGCCTGCATCAGGTTGTGGATGAAGGTGACAGATATGCGTCTCAGTTCCGGCCCGAGATTTTCCACAAATTTCACAGGGAAGTAATACAGCGTAAGTTCTCCCCATCTGTGGCATTTCCAGAGACGGAAAATGAGTCTTTCCCCATCCTGCTCGATGTTTACATTCATGTCATTGCCGACAAGGTCGCTCATTTCATCATGCAGTCTCGTTATTCCTTCCGCCATTGTGAGTCCCGGTGCATGTACCGCTTCCTTTTTCATAAGACTCGCATATCTGAAAAAGGAATCACGCAGGTACTCGTAGTTTTCCCGCGTGATCAGGTTGCACGGCTTTCCGTCAGGACTTTCCGAGAACAGTTCCGGCGGAGGCATCGGCGTGAATGTGGTGTTCAGAAAAGAATTACGGCACCGCTGGGTGCCGCAATCCGTTTCTTCCTTTCCGTGCCGTAATGCACCTTCCTTTCGGTTTCCGCAATGATAAGTCTCGCGAGCTGTTCCGCCTGATATCCGTCCAATGGTACACATGATTTCTTCTTTTTTCTGTAGTCCTTTGCCATATCCTTTATCCTTTTGTTCCGATAGTTGTCTTGAACTCATATTCTGTCATGTCCTCCCTGATGACCGGTCCGTGAACGGTAGCCGTCGTCAGTTCCGGGTACATGTTCGAATAGTAGTTCATGACCATGTCCGGCGAGATGTTCGGATCCGGGTCCTGAAGAGTAATATACTCTGTTCCTTTCTTGAATCTGAATGAGCGTGTCATTCCTTTAATTTCGAGTGCCATGTCTTAAACTGTCTGATAAGGTGAATACTTGGGTTCCAGCATGGACTGCGGGAAATCGATGTATTCCTCGTAGTCCTTCTCACTGTATGCGGGGTGTTCCTGATCGGAGAGGTACGGTTGCTGTTCGTCCTCCTGCATGAACCGTTCTTCCTGCCAGTCCTGAATTTCAGGCTGCGGCGGATATTGAGGTTGGGAAGGCTGCTGTCCGCCTGTCAGCTGTACGTATTGCGCGTGCGGCTGTATCTGCGGTCTTGCTTGCGGCTGTGGCGGCTGTTGTTGCGGTGGCCATATTCCTGGCTGTTGCGGATGCTGCGTGTATGCCTGTTGTGGTCTCTGCGGTACCGGCTGTTGCGGACGTTGCGGTTGCGGATTTCTCTGTACCGGTGTCTGTGTGTATACCGGCTGTTGGGAGTGTGGCTGTTGCTGCTGTACCGAAGGTTCCGGCTGTGCCTCCTGTTCCATCAGGTCGAAGAGGCTTCCCCGGTTCATTTCCGTGTCGGCTGCCTTTATCTTCTCCTCGATTTCCTTCAACTGGGCGGCATTCGCGTGTGCTTTCGCCTGTGTAAGCACGCTGACGGCTTCCCGATGGTTCCTGGCGGCTGTCAGTTCTTCCGCCTTCTTCATCAGTTTCTCGTACTTCTCCCGTTTCTCGCGTTCTTCCTTCGTCTCCTTGGATTTCGCTTCCTTGGCGGCCTTGCTGCTGGCGGCGGCCTTGTCCGCCTGTGCCTCAAACTGTGCCATGTTGGAGATCAGCCCGCACGCTTTCTGTATCGGTCTTGTGACTGCCTGCAGGAATCCTGTGTCAAGTTCCTGCGGTGTGCCCGTGACAGTCAGCGGCACGATGTGGTTCTGGGCCTCGTCCTTGAGTCCGTTCGATTTGGGCAATGTGGAAACGGTCAGTTGTCCGTTTGTCTTGCGGATGACGATCGTGAGGTCCACGCTTTCCGTCATCATCTGGTGGATTGCTGTAAAAAACATAATTTCAGATATTAAATGATTAGACGATGTGTTTCAATATTCGCTGAATAATTCAGCCAGCAGCCTGTTCCTATCCGGATGTCTGCATATTTCCAGAACGGGGTTCAGCAGCTTTGAGATGTGAACGGGACCTGTGGTTCCCCTTGGCGGCAGCTTGATTGCCGGTTGCGGGACGTGTACTTTCGGTCTTCTTGTCACGGGCATCCCTATCGGAGCTGGTGACTGTCTTGTGATGATCGCTTGTTGCATATTCTTTAATTTTTAACTGTGAATACCCGGGCTTTGGCAGCCCGTTGAACTACAAGGGCCCAACGGCAAATGCTTCCGGAAAGGCAGGGTTTTCGGGAAAAATACCGGAGCGCAGCGAGGATGATTTTTTCCGAAACCGCTTGCGGCCTGACCTTGCCGTCCGACAAGAAGCGTTTGCCAACTTTGCCCTGTAGTTCTCGGTTTGCCAATGTCTGTGTTTTCCGTCCATTCCCTTTTCTTTCCGTGTCATTTCCGGCTGTGACGGATACAAAAAGAGCCGCCCGCTCCCGGACAGCTCCCTTATGCTGCAATGATAAATTCCGTGCATGTTCCATATCGTCAGATTTCAGAAGACCAGAAAACTCAGTATGCACAGAATGATTGCCAATGCCACGAGAAAACAGGCTATACGGTAGAGGAACCTGAAGAGTCCCCTGAAACAGATGATGGCCACGGCAGTCCATACAGGCGATATACCGTGGGAATAGAGCCAGCTGAATATGATGGCTGCTGTTACGGCCAGCGCGAGTGTCCTTGCCCATCTGCTGTCCGCTATCTTTCTGATACGTTCTTTTGCTTTCATAATCTTCATTTGTTTGGCGGGAATGCCATTCCCGGTTTCAGGGGCTTTCTTGCAGTCCGCCTCCACAGGCAAGGTTTTCGGGAAAAATACCGGAGCCTCTGGCGAGGATGATTTTTCCCAGAAACCGTAAGGCCTGACCTTGCCGGTGGAAACGGGCGGGCTGCGACCTTTGCCCCGCGAATCGGGATGGCTTCATCATTTCCTTTTCCTGCCGTTCCCGTTTTTGGGGAACGAGAGTGTCAGGGTGAACCCGGCGTCAAAGGTGACCGAAGCGTCGAAAGCCACGCCCTTCTTTCCCTTGAATCCCTTGATAAGGCGTGTGGAACCGGAGGAGAAAAGCTGTTCCAGATGCTGGTCCGTCAGTTCCTTGTTCAGGAATCTGCGGTACACGGTCAGTCCGCACCCTTTATTGTCGCAACGGGCACTCTTTTCCCTGACGATAATGTGTCCGGTCTTGCATTTGGGACAGGTGAATGTGCGGGCGGCTGCCGCCGGAAGGCTGAGGTTCAGGATTTCACGGGTAGCCTTGCGGGTGTAGTCCGTGATGGATGCCATGAACGTGTCCGGTCCGAGCGTGTGCCGCTCTATCTGGAGCAGGGTCTTCTCCCAGCTTCCTGTCAGGGAAACATCCGCCACGAGCATGTCCTTCACCGCATCGTAGATATGAAGTCCCTTTTCCGTGGGGACGATGCTCTTGCCGGAGCGGGCGATATAGTCACGTTTGAACAGTGTGGTGATGATGGCGGCTCTTGTGGCGGGCGTGCCGATGCCCAGCTCCTTCACGGCCTCGCGTGCCTGTTCGTCGGCTATCTCCCTGCCGCAGGTCTCCATTGCTGCCAGCAGCGTGGCCTCGGTATAGGGCGGTCTGGGCACGGTCTTCTTCTGGGACAGTCCGAATCCTGAAACAGGAACCGTGTCCCCTTCGGCAAATACGGCCGTACCCTCGTCGGTTTCCGGCTCGTCGTCCTGCCTGTCCTCTTTCCTGCAGAAGATGCCGCGCCATCCCGGACTGACGACAAGGGAACTTTTCGAGCGGAAATCCATGTTGTCCAGGCGACATTCCATAAGAATCAGTTCCTTCTCGCAGCAGGGCGAGAACGCCTCCAGCATACGTCCGGCTATCAGCGTATAGACGGCCTCCTCCGCTTCGGAAAGCCCTTCGGGTGCGATGCCGGTCGTGATGAGAGCATGGTGGTCCGTCACTTTACGGTCGTCCACGCTACGGGTGTTGAGACGCGCAAAGTCAAGGATTCCGGCACTTGTGGCGAATTCGGGCATGGCCATTATCCTTTCCAACAGACCGGGCACGCAGGCCATCACATCGTGCGGGATATACCGGCTTCCCGTTCTCGGGTAGGAAATGAGCTTCTTCTCGTAGAGCGACTGGGCGATGTCCAGCGTCTTTGCTGCGGGCAGGTCGAGGTGCACGTTGCAGTCCTTCTGGAGTGCCGTTAGGTCGTAGAGCAACGGCGGCTGTTGCAGGCTTTTCCTGCGCTCCACCTTCGTGACCGTCGCCGAAGAATCGGGAGAGAGACTGCGGTAGGCGGCTTCCGCCTTCTGCCTGTCGTCAAAGGTCGCGGGATGGAAGAAGCGGCGGTGTGACGTGCCGCCATTGAGGGTGACATGCAGCTGCCAGTATGGTGTGGATACGAAACTGCGGTTCTCCCTGTAGCGGCTGCATATCATGGCGAGCGTCGGAGTCTGCACCCGTCCGATCGAGTTGTTGGACGAGCCGGAAACGATGGCCAGGGCACGGCTGGCGTTCATGCCCACCAGCCAGTCTGCCTTCGCGCGGCTGTCGGCGGCGGTATACAGGCTGTCGTATTCCGAGCCGTCCTTCAGTTCCTCCAGACCTTTTCGTATGGCCTCGTCAGTAAGCGAGGAGATCCACAGGCGTCTGAACGGTTTCGTGCAGCCCAGAAAGTCGTATATCCAGCGGAAGATAAGTTCCCCTTCACGACCGGCATCGGTAGCCACGACGATGCTGTCACAGCGGTTGAACACGCTTTCTATGACTTTCAGCTGTTTCGAGGCGGCGATGTCCGTAACCATTCCCCTGTCCGTGCGCATCTGTCGGGAGACCAGGCGGAACGGGTCCGGCAGCATCGGCAAGTCCTCCTCCGCCGTTTTCGTATAACCATAAGTGTCCGGTATGGCCAGTGACACGAGGTGTCCCAGTGCCCAGGTCACCATATATCCGTTACCGGAACAGTAGCCGTCATTTCTTGTATCAGCCCCGACTACACGGGCAATGTCCATGCCTACACTCGGCTTTTCTGCGATGATTGCTATCATATTGTAAGATAAAAATTAAGCCGTTTCCCGTTTTCCATGCGGAAGACAGGAAACGGCGGTAAGACATCGGTTTACTTGATAATTGCTCCCAGATTATTTGCCCAGCGGTGTCACTCCCTGGATTTCCAGTAGCGGGGACTCGCCCTTACGGACCAGTTGGAGCGTGGCGTCCATCACCACGTCCACGCCGAGGAGCACGAGGCTCAGGGACATCACTTTCGTTTTCTCTCCCCTGAGGAGGGTGTCCATTTCGCCGGAGAGTTCCAGCTCGTCCTTCATGATACCGATACCGGAGAGTTCGTCCCAGTTCACTTCATCAGCCTTGAAAGGCATGTCGTTTCCGTTTTCCTTTTTCATATTTCTTTCTTTTTTTGATTCAACATTCATTTTTCAGTAACCTGTTGTCAGGCAATGCTCGCACCTTTTGACTTGCGGTTTCCCTGTTCCTGTCGCTGGCTGTTGGCCACCACATTGCGCTGCGAGGCATCACGCTTGCGGTCAGGATTCTCGTTGTAGAAGTCCAGACGCCCCTGGTTGAAGTTCGCCTTGACGTACTGCGAGATGGTCTTCCCGTCATATCCCTTGATGCCTTCCACCAGCACGGCCTTTCCGCTCTGCAGGTCCGCACGCTGCTGTCTGGTCAGTTCCACGTCCCATACCTTGGGTGGAATCTTGAAATCCTCGCGCTGCTCGAAGCCGTCCGGCGTACGGGAGTAGCTCAGGCGTCCCGTTTCCAGGTCGGCCTTGATGAAGGAGGAGAATTCCTCTCCCTTGCGGTTCACCATGTCATTGAGGAAAATCACCTTGCCGTCACGGAGCTGCTGCTGTTCCTCCGCCGTAATCTTCACCCCGTTGATTTCGTTGGGAATATAGATTTCGCGTGCGCCTTCCGGAGAGTCCGGATTATAGCGGGTGTAGGACGGGCGGCCTGTCGCCTCGTCCAACTTCACGTAGGAGGAGAACACCTCGCCGTCCTTGCGCTGCATTCCCTCCACGAAGATGGCTTTTCCAGCGTTCAGGTCCTCAATCTGTTTCTGTGTCAGTTCCACGCCCCCGAGTGTCTGGCGGTTGAAGAGCTTGTCGTTCTCGAAAATGAACTCGACACCCCTGCGTTCGGCATTCACCTGAATGAAGGCGTTGAACTCGTTGCCGGATTTGGCGATCATGCCCTCTACATAGACCTTCTTGCCTTCACGCAGGTCATTCTGCTCCTGCTCTGTCAGTTCCACTCCCTTGATTTCCCTCGGGATGAAAGCATTCTCCGCTTTCATGGCGACCACCTCGTTGGTCAGCTTGTCGATGCTGATGAAGGATGGGATATATTCCCCGTTGCGTCCTTTCAGTTCCACGACACGCCCCATGTTGCCCGTTTCGAGCAGGTTCTTCTTGTCCTCGTCGGAGAAGATGTGTCCGAAGTACGGTCGGTCAAGGTCGGGTTTCTGCCGGATACCGTGGATGCCGAGCACCACTTCGCCCGCCATGGACTGCTGGAAGGACAGACGTGCGTCCGTTCTCAGTACGGCCGAGCCGAAGTTCATGCTTATGGGCACGACCTGGTTGGTCTTGTAGCCCTTGAGCATCTGTTCGAGCAGTCCGCGTTCCTGGAGGTATTCACGGGAGATTCCGAAATTCTTGAGCTGTTCCCAGTTGATCATGGACTCGTTGTAACGGTACTGGGGGGACTGGTTCTGCGGCTGGCTGTCAGCTGCGGCAGCCTGCTGCTGGGTTTCATTTTTCTTTGCCATTTCTTCTTGGTTTTTGGGGTTGATACTTTGGTTTTCCTTGTTGCGCGGAACAATCTCGTACTGCTTGAGAAATTCCTCCACGGCTTTTGTCTTTTTTCCTGCGGCGATGTCCTCGATGGCCTGCTGTACGGCAGGGTCGTCCAGCCTGTCTTCCTTGACGGAGAGGATTCCGAAGCGTGTCGGGTCTTTCAGCTGGCTCCAGAAGTTCTTGATGAAGTTCTCGAAGGCGTCTGCATAGCGGTCAATCTTCAGGAAGGAGTTCCGGTTCTGCCTGTCGGCGGCTACCGTGTTGAATTTTCCGTCCTGTCCGATTTGCGACACCGCTTCCAGAATCAGTTCCATCTTGTCAAGGATGAACACGATGTCACTCATCTGCTCGTTTTCGGAGACCTGCGGTTTCGGGGGTTCTTCCCTTGCATTTTTCTTTGCCATAATTTTTGATTTTTAGTGTTGATAACTCATGTTGTCACCGCAAATATATAGGAGAAAAATTGATAAATAATTGATTTGCAATATGTTAGGACACACATTACACCATGTGTCATCACATTACACCGCAGGCTGGAGAAAACGGAGCGAAAAAGCGTGGGAAAACGGCAGGAAAAGGAGAAAAAACAAGGGACGAGAAAGAAAAGGGAAAAGACGGGAACAGGCTGGAAAGACAAGGGCATGGCGGTACGCACTGCCGAACGGAAGAAAAGGAAAAACTGTAATTATGCGATCAGGCTAAGCCTGACGGCGAAAAGTGTTGCCGAGGAAATGGGGATCAGCCGCCAGCAGCTTTGCAACATCGAGCAGTCGG
>OMCN01000484.1_pt1 | contig 17919 bp, 19 predicted proteins | sample 1645061 | NCBI WGS metagenome assembly OMCN01 (sample SAMEA103958124, study PRJEB25191) | human gut metagenome | biome: human-associated habitat [ENVO:00009003]; feature: intestine environment [ENVO:2100002]; material: feces | place: Germany | collected 2013/2015 | reverse complement strand
TGACACGGCAGGGTATATCCGCATCCGTGCAGACGGCTCCATCGTGGTCGCAAATTCCAATGCGGCAGTCACCGCATCGACGGAAACAATGGAATAAGGAGGAAAATCATGAAAAAAGAGTATTGGGCGTTATTAGTTTTTGTGTTAATAATAGTATTGCAGTGGATTGGATTAGGATTTCATGGTCAAATAAGGTTTATTTTTTTGATAATTATATTAGTTCTAATTGTTTTATTTGCAATATTAGTGCGAAAATAGCAAAAGTGATTTGTGAATAGTGAGGTAAAGGAACAAGGTGAAGCCGATACACTTAGAGCAGTCCTTTACGGAACGGACACAGCCAGTACCGCAATGATACATAAGAGGGCTTGAAAGAAGGTCACAAACCTTGCAAGTCCTCTTGTTTATTCTATGTGTCGAGCCCGTCTATGTGTCAGATTGCATTTTCTGATAGACTGTTTCTTTTCGTGACTTATCAAAGAAAGTTCTCCTGTCGGGTATGTTCCAATTGTTTATTTCGGATATAAGCGTCTAATTCACAATTATATTCGTAGAGGCGAAAGACTACTTTGTTCTAAAAGGTATTTCTATATCTCTAATGAATCTTCCGCGTTCACCCACATCTGCAAATTTCCATCAAGATATAATCTTGCATATTCAAGTGGTTCATCAACTGCAAGTGAAGTTAATGCACAGTCTGATCCGGGAGTGGTTTTTAAATTCTTTTCTGCTTCCCAACAATCAATGCGAAGCATATAGCCAGCACTGGTATAAACATCAATACTGTTTCTGTGTGGATTGTATTCTGCAAATATCGTTCTCATCGTATCCTATCTCCTTATCATTCAATCAATCATCAGATACAAAAATCAGAAGCATTTCAATCAGTTCACCATGTCACTTTTATTTTGTGTTATACTGTTTTATATAATTTTCTTGGTCTCCGCTTTGCTACGGTCGGTGCAAAGAGGACATCCACTGGATGTCCTGCACCCTTGTATTTGCCCTTATCAGAGTTCGTAAACACTGGTGGGACGATATAACACAAGGGAAACAATAAGGGAAAGCTCACCTGCGACAAATCCAGTGTTTTCAAGGGCCTGCGGAGAATTTAATAACATAATATAACAGTTATTATAATCTCTTAAAACAGGTGAAATCTCAATCGGAATTTGGAAAGGGGTGCACTGCCATGCTGAGAAAGTTGAATTGTTTTTTAAACATCGTTATTGGTTCATTCATAGGAATTTTTATTGGGTACGGAATTTATAAGTTCTGGCACTTTAAAACTTATCCAAATTTATATGCCATGCAGTCTGCACCGTGGTACACAGAGTTACTGTTGGATGGTGCAATGGTGGTCGTTGTGGTGGTCGTATGTATTATCCTAAAGCTGATTATTTGGAAAAAGTTAAAGCCATAACTTCATATTTTAGAAAGGAGATGGCAAATATGTGGTGGTCTATTGGTGGTGGAATCATAATCTTTGCGTTAGGTATGTTTATCTTCTTAAAGCCGGGCTTAATATGGAAATTAACAGAAGAATGGAAATCTTATCGTGCAGATGAACCATCTGAGTTCTATTTGAAAGCCACAAAAATCGGTGGTGCTTTATTTGCCCTATTTGGAATTATTATGATTATGCTTCCATTTATTTTGGAGTGACAATTTCAAGTTTGTAAGGAACAGAAACTTTGAAGTTATAGGAGATTAAATATGATTTGGCAACAGGATATACAGGACGCTATTTTTAAACATATAGCAGAACAAATGAAATGTAGTGTAGATGAATTACATTCTGGTGAAACTAATTTTATCATGGACGAAACTGTTTCAAAACGCTATGTAAAAATTCTTAGTGTAGGTGATACAAATGTTGTAACAGTATCTAAAAATATTTATTCGGAGGCTATGAGATGCCTTCGTGGAAAAAACAGAGATGAGTTGTATGAGAGCGATTTTGTATTTGGTCAAACATTGCATTATGTTCCGGATTTAAGTCAAATGACCATATTACCTTATACTAATGATTTTACATTTGAATTACTGGTTAGTGATGAAATTCAAAAATTGCGAGGAATACATGGTTTCGATAATTCATTATCATTTGACGAAGATGGTAATACTACGACATGTATTGTTCTATATGCAAAGAGAAATGACGAAATTGTTGCATTAGTAGGAGCCTCAATTGTAGATGATGACTTACGTGAGATTGGGATTGATGTAAAAAAGGAGTATCGTAGAAAAAACTTGGCTTCATTATTAGTACATAATTTGACTGTTGCAATAATGGAACAGGATAAAATCCCCTTTTATAGTGCTTCTGTAACAAATATAGCATCACAGGCAGTTGCAATTCGTAGCGGTTATATGCCATTATGGACAGATACATATGGAACTAGAGGTATTTGTTGATAGGAAGAACTGATAACAAGGTGAAATTCCAGTTGACCGAGTTCTTTAGAACGAAGGATTGGTGGATTAGAAAGTGTCTTTTACAGGAAGGTGATTAGATGAATGATCAATTCTTACAAGGGGTAATATTCGATTGGGATAGAATTGATAACGATAGTTATTTAAAGAGAATTAAGGCTTTTAAGGGGATTCAAAAACTTGATTTCAACAAAGCAATCACCTTTTTTGTCGGAGAAAATGGCAGTGGTAAATCAACTTTATTGGAGGCACTTGCCGTAGCACATGGTTTTAATCCTGAGGGTGGAACGAAGAATTATGTTTTTTCTACGCATGATACACATTCAGAGTTGTGTGATGCGATAAGAATTGCCAAAGGCTATCGGAAGGAAAAGTGGGGATATTTTCTTAGGGCAGAAAGCTTTTATAATGTTGCAACGCAGGAAGAAGAATATGCAGATATTACACATCCTTCTGCTAAATATCATGAAAAATCACATGGAGAGAGTTTTCTCGCATTGGCACAGAACAATCTGCATCCAAATGGCTTGTATCTTTTTGATGAGCCGGAAGCTGCATTATCCCCACAGAGACAGCTTACATTGTTGATGCAAATATACAGATGTGCAAAAGAGGGAGCACAGTTTATTATAGTTACGCATTCGCCGATTTTGTTAGGAATACCAGATGCAGATATCTATTGTTTTGATAATGGACGCATACATCTGTGCGAATATGAGGATACAGAGAGTTACCAGGTAACAGAAATGTTTATAAATAATAGGCAGATGCTGTTGGATAGATTACTAACAGATTAGATAATAAAGAAATCGATAAATTCAAGTTTGATAAGGAGGTTGAGGTTTGGTTATGAATAACAGTTTAGCAGAAGTGCACTTGTTTTGGGCATAGGATTCTTACCTTCTCTTGTAGTGTGCCTGATTTGGATTGTAAATCAGTCTGTATATTGCAAGGAAGCGTTAAAGTATTCAAAGGCAGGAACTAAGATATGATGATATTAAGCAGGATATGCTTAATATTGTTTTGATTGGATTGGCAAAGAAGTTACCTCGTCAGGATGAAAAGCATGAATTACATCGTCTGTTGAGGGCATTGCTTTCAAAGAGTCTTACACAAAGCGGGAAGCTAAATATAATTGAGAAAGAGTACGATATTCCATTAGAAGAAGATTTAAGAAAGAATTTTTTGAGAATCTGATGATGGACCGGTTACGAAAGTTTTACAAACTTTTACTTACGGGAGTGGAGAGGATAAAAATCGGACATACTAACAAAAAATATGGAGGTATGTCATGAAACCCAAAAATTACACGGATAAATCAGCGATGCTTGTAGGAACGGATGCAGATCCGGTTACCGCAGGACCAAAACATTTTGCGGAGAACACACCGGAACAGGAAAAAGAAAATGCCGCAATCCGGCAGAGCAGTATGTACAACGATAAAAACCGCGCACGCATAGATAACAACCAGTTTTTTGAAACGAGAAGTAATCCTTTGAGCAGCAAGGGGAATTGAGGATTTGCTTGACAAAGGTTCTGTCCGAACATCATAATGAATGATAGAGATATCATGTAAAACAGGACGGAGCATAGTATGAATCAGATTTGCAGGGACATTTTCCGGGCGATTCATGAGGGAAAGTGGCTGAAAATCGAATATCGGAACAAAGCGGATCAGATTACAAAATACTGGATTGGAATCCGTGATCTCGATCCGGCAAAACGTACCCTCAAAGTAGATGGTCTGCACCTCGGAATGTATACACTGGGGGAATATGACAAAATTTTTGTGGATTCCATTCTGTCCACGGAAGTCATTGAAGGAACGTACTGTCCGGAAAACAGGCAGCTGATCGAAGATATCGAGATGCATCCGGAGCGTTATAAAACTATTTTTTCCAGCTCTGCAAATCTGAAAATACTAAATTATCTGGAACTGTGTAACCGCATGGATACGACACCTTACATCACCGATTATGATCTGATCCATTATATCGATGGGGATCGTGTGAAAAACGGACGGTATGCACTTAACGATCAGCAGTTTCAGGAGGTCGTGTCAAATTTCCAGTATTCCCTGTCTCACGAAAAGAAAAAGAGCACCAATTTAAGAATTAAGAAACTGGCACTCAATGTATTGAGTATTCATACGGCGAAGGGGTTGTACGTTCTGGCATACCGAAACCTAAACCTTGATGTGAAAAACAGAGTGTTTCAGCCGGATGAAGATATCACAGTCTGCACACAGTTTGGCATTGACGGACAGACGGAAAATGCGCGTAAATTTCTGGATGCGGACGAGTACGAACTGCTGGAAGATTTTGAAAACAATCTGGAAAAAATCAAAGATGCGATTACCGGTCATGGCGGGCAAAAGCCGGTCGTAGATGATATGCCGTATGTGCTGGGGCTTGGGATGGATGTAGTGCTGAATCTGCATGACGAGTACAAAGCCATACTTGATATGTTTGAAAAGCAGCAGGTTACTTATCCAGTCAAAGCCTTCTTCGGGGAATTGTTAGAACGGCCGCGCCGCATCAAGGCGTATCCGATTGCACTGATCAATCAGAACATCAATCTGGATCAGCTGCTGGCAATCAACAACGCCATGAAATATCCGCTTGCCTACATACAGGGACCACCGGGCACGGGAAAAACAAATACGATTATTAACACAATAGTAACGGCGTTTTTTAACAATACGACCGTTTTATTTGCGTCCTACAATAACGTTCCAATCGACAATGTATTTGAGAAACTGACGCATCTTGAGTACCATGGACAGACCATTCCGTTTCCGGTACTGCGGCTTGGGAATATAGACAAAGTTAAAGCTGCAATCAGCTACATCAACCGCCTGCGCAATCAGGTGCAGACCGTAAAAATATTTACGTCCACGCTCGATAAGCGCAAGGATGACCGGATTGACCGTGCAAAACGTCTTTCTGCGAGACTGAAAGAGTATGAGGAAATTCTGGATTTAAAGGAGCGGAAAGAGACACTTTCGCATCTCATGGAATATCAGGAACATATCAAAAATGCCATGAACCTGCTCCCGTTTCAGATGGACCTGCAGGGATACCAGATGCAGAGGCTCGATCAGAGAATCCACCAGATTGGCGAAATTTCTGATTCGGATGCCCTGCAGTTTCTCGACCGCAACGAAGAAGAATTTTATCAGTATTTATTTTATACGTCTGCGCGTTATATCAAGACACTCGAAGAACCCAAATATCAGGAACTGCGGGAGATTTTAGATTCTGGAGAAAATCCAGAGACACAGGCGCTTGCATTCAACAAATACATGCAGAAATCCGAAAATGTAAAGAAGCTGCAGCGTGTTTTTCCGGTTATTATCACTACCTGCATATCGGCACATAAGATCGGGGAACCGGAGCCGCTGTTTGACATGACCATTATGGACGAGGCCAGCCAGTGCAATGTTGCGATCTCTCTTGTCCCGATTATCCGTGGAGAGAAACTGATGCTTGTGGGAGATCCGCAGCAGCTGAATCCGGTTATTCTGCTCGGAGAACTGACCAACCGCAAGCTGCGACGGCGGTATCATGTGGCAGAGGAATATGATTACAGAAAGAATTCGATTTACAAAACCTATCTGGCATGTGATGCGGTGAGTGATGAAGTGCTTTTGCGCAGCCATTACCGCTGCAACAGAGAAATTATTGGATTTAACAATAAAAAATATTACAATTCCAAACTGCAGATCTGTTCAAAAAGCAAAGAGCCGGAGCCGCTTGTCTATGTAGATGTAAAAAGCGATTGTGCCGAGATCAAAAATACATCTCCGGCGGAAGCAGACGAGGTCATTGCATACGCGAAGCAGAACACGGACAAAAGTATCGCGGTGATCACACCGTTTGTAAACCAGCGGGCACTGATCGAGCAGGCGATCAAAGAAAACCACCTCGAAAATTTAGTCTGTGGAACGGTGCATGCTTTTCAGGGAGATGAAAAGGATGTGGTGCTTTTTTCCACGGCACTGTCCGACCGCACCAATGCCGGTACCTATCAGTGGCTGAAAAACAATAAGGAACTGATCAATGTTGCAACCTCACGGGCGAAAGACAAGCTTGTTCTGCTCGCAGACAGCAAAGAACTGGAGCGTCTGCATGCAGGACAGGCAGACGATGATCTTTATGAACTTGCGCAGTACATCAAAACCAACGGGAAGTCAGAGATCACGGAAAAACATATCAGTTCCCGTGCACTTGGCATCCAGCCGTTTTCTACCGCTACCGAAAATGCGTTTCTCGAAAACCTGACGCATGCGCTCGAAAATATCTGGCTTTCCCAGAGTAAGTATGTGATCCACAAAGAAGTTGCCATATCGCAGGTGTTTCAGGACAACATGACATATGATGATCTGTTTTATATGGGGCGCTTTGATTTTGTTGTGTACGAAAAACAGGGAAAAAAGGAACTTCCGGTTCTGGCAATCGAACTTGACGGGAAAGAGCATTTTGAGGATGCGGTGGTGCAGGAGCGCGACCGGAAGAAAAATGCCATTTGTCAGGCACACAATATGGAGATTATACGGGTGGAAAATTCTTATGCCAGAAGGTATAATCATATTAAGGGAATTCTGATGGATTATTTTTCGAGGGTGCATTAAAAGAAAAATGCATTTTTTGTTATGAAAATATAGCAAATCCCAAAAATCAGTGCTAAAATATACACAATTCATCCGTGCAGAAATGCGGCCTTCGGGCTTTCACATGACACTTTTTTCGATAGCGTAGGCTTAGCGGTGTTATCATGTTGAAGCGGATGAATTTTTATGTTTACAGAAAAGGGAAACGTGTCAGTAAGGAGAAACTGGTGAAAAAACAAAAAGGAATGATCATCACTGCGGCCGTGTTACTTGCAGCCGCCGCAGTCGTAACCGGAAGCCGTCTGATCCGGCATCCGGAAAAATCAAACACAAAAAAGTCTGAGGTTGCGGATCAGGAGAACAGTGAAAAAGAACAGGATCACAGGACTTCAGGGACAGAACTGAGTGAGAAAAAACAAAACATGAACAAAAGTATCACAGAGGAAGCGTTCTATATTTCCAAAATCCCGGACGATATTTTTGAGAAGATGCAGGGAAAATCATACAAGGCAGATTGTACCGTACCGCGGGAAGATCTCCGCTATCTTCATGTGCTCCACATGGGGTTTGACGGTCAGACAAAAGAGGGAGAACTTGTGGTAAATAAAGCCATTGCAGAGGATGTCCTTGCCATTTTCAGGCAGTTGTATGAGGCGGAATATCCCATTGAAAAAGTCCGGCTGGTGGATGAATACGATGCGGATGATGAGGCATCCATGAGCGATAACAATTCCTCTGCGTTTAATTTCCGTTTCATTTCCCACACGACAAAAATCTCAAAACACGGTCTGGGCATGGCAGTCGACATCAATACGCTTTATAACCCCTATGTAAAAACCGTCAACGGAAAGCTGTCGATTGAGCCTGCAAACGCAGAAGCATATGTTGACCGGAGTGGGGATTTTCCGCACAAGATCGATCACAATGATCTGTGTTACAAGCTTTTTACCCGATATGGATTTACCTGGGGTGGGGATTGGACACATTCGAAGGATTACCAGCATTTTGAAAAAGACTGATGGAAAGTTGTAGGGACATATAGAGAAAAAGATGTAATGTATGTCCCATAAGGGCAAACGGAGAGGTCAATCAGAAAAGCGTTGGTGGAAAAAATTTTCCTTGACATATCTGTACAGGGGAATATAATAATCATCGAAAAGAAAATATTGTTCACCGAAATTCGTTGATGAGAACAGCATCGTATCTTATCGTTATTTTCAGAGAGCCTGTGGGTGGTGCGAACAGGTAGTAGCCGGATATGGATGATCCTCTCTAAGAAGCGGGCTGAAAGCAGACAACTGTGAGTAAACTTCGCCGGTTTCCTCCGTTATGGGATAGCATATGTTGGTATGTGAAGTGTCACAGAGTTTTTCTGTGGAATCAGGGTGGTAACGCGGATTTTATTCGTCCCTTTCCAGAGTAGTATCTGGGAAGGGGCTTTTTTAATGTCTGAATTCGTTTTTCAGTGAACAGACCAAGGAGGAAAAGTTTATGAAAGCACTACAAAAACTCAGCAAATGGTTATCGGACTACACATCAATTGTGGTAATTGCAATTGCGGTAGTAACATTTATCGTTCCGGGAATGATGGGATGGGTAAACCATCAGTTATTTACCGATCCGGTTTCCAATAAGTTTACAAGTCAGTCCATCATCATCGGTATTATTATGTTCAGTATGGGTTTGACACTGACAACGCAGGATTTTAAGATTCTGGCACAGAGACCATTCGATATCTGTGTTGGTGCACTGGCACAGTATCTGATTATGCCGTTTTTGGCATTCGCACTGACGAAAGTGCTGCATCTTCCTGCCGGCATTGCACTGGGACTCATTCTGGTAGGTTGTTGTCCGGGTGGTGTGTCGTATCTCTGTGGTGGAGATGTGGCATTTTCCGTGGGAATGACAACCGTATCCACGATCCTTTCCCCGATCATGACACCACTTATGGTTTCTCTTCTGGCAAGCGGAACCAATATTTCCATCAAGGCACTGCCAATGCTTGTTTCCATTGTGGAAACGGTTATTCTTCCGGTAGCACTGGGCTTCCTTTTAAACTATCTGCTGGGGAAAAAGAAAATGTTCAGTGAGTTACAGAAAATTATGCCGGGTGTGGCAGTACTGGGGCTGGCGTGTGTTGTCGGTGGTGTGGTATCTTCCCAGGGCGCGAAGTTCTTCCAGTCCGGAGCTGTAATCTTTGTAGCTGTTTTTCTTCACAATGGACTTGGTTATCTGCTTGGTTATGGAGCAGGAAAACTTGTTGGCATGAATACCGCCAAAAAGAGAACCATTGCCATCGAAGTTGGCATGCAGAATGCGGGACTGGCAACAAACCTTGCCACAACGACCGCACAGTTTTCCGCAACACCGGAGTCTGCGATCATCTGCGCAGTTTCCTGCACCTGGCATTCTATTTCCGGAACATTGCTTGCCGGCATGTTTGCAGCTTATGATAAACACAAACAGAAAAATGCATAAGTTTTTCTATTGACATAGACATGGGAATGATGTAACATAACGGTGTTATCTAACATAACAACGTTATGTTACATTTTTATTTACAGGGAGCGTACCATGGCAGGAAAGAAAATACATGACAGCGAGACGAAGATACACCTGATCCAATGTGCCAAAAAAGAATTTATGGAGAAAGGGTTTGCGGGGGCATCCCTCCGAGGAATCTGCCAGAAGGCGGGTGTGACCACAGGGGCACTGTATTTTTTCTTTCAGGACAAGGACGATCTGTTCTGTGAGGTGGTAGGAAATTTTATGGATCGGCTCAATGAAATTCTGCGGGAGCATTTTTCTTTTGAAGTCAGGGAGATGGAGAGCGGCAAAGCAAAAGAGCATGATGACAGCAGCGATTTTGAAGCAGTCGCACAGGTTGTCCATGAACTGTACACCTACCGGGATGAAGTGCTTTTAGTGCTGACAAAAGCGCAGGGATCAAGCATGGAACGTATGCCGGACCGGTTGGTCGACCAGATGGATGAGCACAATGCATTTATCTGTGAAGCGATGTGCAAAGCTTACCATGTGCCGATGGTGGAACAAAGCGTTGTACACTGGATGTCCCATTCACAGATCGATATGTTTATATTTATGGTAACGCACATTGATGACGAGGAAGAAGCACTGCGGTTTGCGGAAAAAGGTGTAAAATATCTGCTGGCAGGCTGGTACGGACTCGTCAGACCGTAGGCTGTCCGCATGTTTTGACGGAAGGTCGGGAAAAGAAGCACAGATCGTCCGCGTTTGGACAAAAGGTTTAGAAAAGAAGCACAGGTCTTTCGCTTTTTGCGGGAGACCTAAAAAAAGAACCAGAGGTTAGATAAAACTAATATTAGTATGAAAAATAAAACCAAAAAGAAAGGGAGTTTCTATGTCAGAAGAAGAAAAGAAGTTTTTGGAAATTGTAGATTTAAAGAAAGGATTCGGAAGCGGACAGACGCGTCAGGAAGTCCTGCGCGGCATGAATTTTTCTGTTGCAAAAGGCGAGTTTTGTGTGCTTTTGGGGCCGTCCGGTTCCGGAAAATCCACACTGCTCAATATCATCGGAGGCATTGATAACGCCGATTCCGGTTACATCAATATCAACGGCGATAAGTTAGAGGATATGAGTGAGAAAAAGCTGACACAGTACCGCAGAAAGCATCTCGGCTATGTATTCCAGATGTACAATCTGATTGGAAATCTAAACGTGAAGGAAAACATCGAAGTGGGAGCGTATCTGTCAGACAATGCGCTTGATATTGACGATCTGTTACATACGCTCGGACTTTATGAGCACCGCTACAAACTGCCGAATCAGTTGTCCGGCGGTCAGCAGCAGCGTGTTTCCATCGGCCGTGCGATTGTGAAAAATCCGGATATCCTGCTCTGCGATGAGCCAACGGGAGCACTTGACTATCATACGTCCAAGGAGATCTTAAAGCTGATTGAGGAGGTCAACAAAAAATACGGAAATACCATCATTATGGTTACCCATAACGAGGCGATCAAAAATATGGCAGACCATGTGATCAAGCTCCGTGACGGTGCGGTGCGCCACAACGACATCAATACAAACAAGGTATCCGCGGAAGATTTGGAATGGTAAGGGGGCTGCTATGAAAAAAATCAAAAATCCCCTAATCAGGAGAATACCGAAAGAACTGATCGGGGACTGGAAAAAATATCTGGTTGTATTCCTGTTTCTTGTGCTCACGATCGGCTTTGTGTCCGGTATGTATGTGGCAAACGAGAGTATGATTACTTCGGCAAACGAAGGCGTGACAAAATACAAACAGGAAGACGGTCATTTTGAGTTAAAAAAACAGGCAGATGCCACCTTGCTTTCGGCAATTGAGACCGGTGAAAAAGCGGATGTCAAACAGTATTATCTGGATGAGGCAAAAAAGAAACTGGATAAAAAACTGCCGAAAAAATTTAAGGAAAAATTTGACGAAAAGTTTCCGGATAAATTTAAGAAAGAATTTGATAAAAAATTTCCGGAACAGTTTAAGAAATCCTTTGACAAAGAATTTAAAAAGCAGTTTGAGCAATCGTTTCCGGCAAAATTTGCATCATCTTTTAAGAAGGAGTTTGATCCGAAATTTAAACAGAGTTTCGATGCAACATTTGTCAAACAGTTTGATGCACAGTTTGCAGCGCAGGTAAAACAATCCCTGCTGGCACAGGGGATGGATGCACAGACAGCGGGGCAGATGCTGGATACTGCGGTAGCACAAGCAAAAAAAGACGGAAGCTACAAAAAAGCTTACGACAGTGCATACAGTAAGGCTTATGCTCCGGCATATAAAAAAGCGTATAACAGTGCATACAGCAGTGCATATAACGAGGCACATGACAAAGCCTACAGCGAAGCGTATGACAAGGCGTATGATGAGGCCTACGACAAGGCATATAAAAAAGCTTACGACAAAGCATATAAAAAAGCCTACAAAAAGGCGTATGATAAGGCCTACAAAAAAGCCTACGACAAAGCCTGGAAAAAGGCACAGGACAAGATCGAAGACAAATATGCGGATGCGGAAGAAAAATATAAATTAAACGATCCGGATTTTAAGGCAACAAAGACAACATTGTATGAAAACTTTTTCCGAAATGAGGAAGAAGATTATAATAACGATGGGAAAAAGGATGGAACGATCCGCGTATTTGCAAAGACAAAGGATATCAACCTGGCATGTATGCTGCAGGGAAGTTTTCCACAGAAGGCGGATGAAATTGCCATTGACCGTATGCACGCCGACAACGTCGGAATAAAGGTGGGAGATACCGTCACAGTTTCCGGAGAGACTTATAAGGTTGTGGGACTGCTTGCGTATGTCAATTACTCCACCTTACATGAAAAGACCACAGATCTGATGTTTGATGCACTGAAATTTGATGTGGCAATGGTGACACAGGACGGTTTCGACCGGCTGCACAAGAGTATTCACTATACTTATGCATGGAAATATGAAACGGAGCCTGCGGATGAGGCCGGGGAAAAAACACGCTCTGATAATTTTATGCGTGCATTGCTCACACAGGTGGTTGTTGCGGACAATGAGCTCGAAGATTACACACCGAAATACGGAAATCCGGCGATCAATTTTGCAACCGATGATATGGGATCGGACAAAGCCATGGGCGGTGTGCTGCTGGATATCCTTGTGGTAATCATCGCATTTATCTTTGCCGTGACGATCAGCAATACGATTGCAAAAGAGTCCTCCGCGATCGGAACGCTGCGCGCGTCCGGTTACACGAAGGGAGAGCTGGTGCGGCACTATCTGTCCATGCCGGTTATTGTAACACTGCTGGCTGCGATTGTCGGAAATATACTCGGCTATACGGTGTTTAAAAATATTGTTGTGTCGATGTATTACAACAGTTACAGTCTGCCAACGTATTACACGATCTGGAATCCGGATGCATTTATCAAGACCACACTGGTTCCGGTTATCCTCATGCTGGTGGTCAACCTGATCGTGATTGTGCGCATGATGCAGCATACACCACTGCAGTTTTTACGTCATGATTTAAAAAAGGCAAAGAACAAAAAAGCCATGCGTCTGCCGAGATGGAGCTTTTTAAGCCGTTTCCGTCTGCGTATCATGTTCCAGAATGTTGCAAACTATCTGATCTTGTTTGTCGGTATTTTCTTTATCATGATCATGCTTGCGATGGCGGTCGGTATGCCGGATACGCTCGATTATTATAAGAGCAACACGGATGGCATGATGTTTGCAAAATACCAGTATGTGCTTAAATCCTATGAAGATGACGATAATAAACGGATTGCAACGGAAAACAAAGATGCCGAAAAGTTTAACATGACATCACTTGTAAAAAAGAGTGATGCGATCGATGAGGAAATTTCCGTATACGGAATCGCGGATGACAGTAACTATGTAAAGATTAAAAAGTTAAGTTCCCTTAAGAAAAACGAAGTTTATATTTCCGCTTCGTTTGCCGATAAATATGGGCTTGCAGCCGGCGATACGGTATCGCTGGATGAAAAGTATGAGAACAAACCGTATAAGTTTAAAGTAGCAGGACTGTATCATAAATCCCAGAGCCTTGCGGTCTTTATGTCCATTGACAATTACGGAAAAGTATTTGAACTGAAGGAAAATGAATTCAGCGGATTCTTATCCGACAGTAAAATTACCGATATTGATGAGGATAACATTGCAACAACTATTACAATCCATGATATTACAAAAATGGCAGATCAGCTGGATCATTCCATGGGTTCTTACATGACATATTTTCAGGTACTGTGTATCCTTCTGGCAGCCGTTATGATCTATCTTCTGACAAAGCTGATCATTGAAAAGAATGAGAATGCAATTTCCATGACAAAAATCCTTGGGTACGAAAACAAAGAGATCGCGAGTCTGTATCTGCTTTCGACGAGTATTGTGGTTGTAATCGCGGATCTCATCAGTGTGATTCTTGGAACACTTGTTATGGCCGCGGCATGGCGGATGATGCTCTTTTCCTACAGCGGCTGGTTCGCTTTTCGCGTAACACCGATTGGTTATGCAAAAATGTTTGGATTTGTGCTGATCGGATATCTGATTGTTATGGTATTTGATTTCCAGAGAATCAAGAAGATTCCGATGGATCAGGCTTTGAAAAATGTAGAGTAAACAAAGAAAATAAAAAGAACTGGTACTTTGGAGAGGTACATAAAACGCCCCGGTAGTTGTAGCTGCCGGGGCGTTAATTTATGTAATGTGGGATTACGCCTGCTCACCAAGAGAGGTATTACGCAGTACCGCAAGAATGATGATAGCATATACCCCGCCGATCAGAGCGGTAATTAACTGTGTGACAGAAAATTGAAGCTGCAGGACATGTAACATTGGCTGCATTTTTGCCGGGAGCATATTCGGCAGAATGATAAGAGAAATCAAAATTCCCATAAACAGAGCCTTTAATACAGCGCCAATTACAATGGATACGGGCAAACCGGCTTTTTTACCGAATTTACTGCGGAGCAGGGCAACTGCCACAACAAGAATGATATTTCCAATCATAATACATGGGAACATTGCAGGAATGGCTGCCATAATCGGGCTTCCGGTGATGAAAAAGGAAGTGATTGGAGTGATCACGCTTAAAATGATGCCACAGGCCAGACCAGCGTATACCGTGGTTAAAATCAGAGCGGCATTGATGATCGGGCCTGTGATGTATACATTCAGGTTTTTGAAAAACTGGCTTACAATGCAGATTGCGAGTAAAATTGCTGTAACAGTGATTTGTCTTGTTTTTAATTTCATAAATTTATCCTCCTAAAATTCGTATCATGGTAATGATACTCTTAAAGGCACCGAAATGCAACGACACGGGGATTTTATCTTGTGTTACCATAAAAAATGAGGTAGAGTAAAGACAGTGAAAAGATATTTTGCTCCTACAGGGGGATAAAAACTGTCGAATGTTTAGAAAGAGGAGTGTATATGAAAAAGGGGATAGTATTTCTAATTGTATTTTTGATGGTCATCAGTTTCCCGATATGCGGATATGCGAAGGGGAAGGAGAAAATTTATCTGGACTCTTCCTGGAAATATGCGGATCATGCCAGAATTACATCGGGCTATGCCGTTATGTACAAGGCGAAAAAGAACCGGAAGGACATTGTGATTGCAGTCAATGCGGGACATGGGACGAAAGGCGGTTCATCGGTAAAAACGCTGTGTCATCCGGATGGCTCTGCAAAGGTGACCGGAGGAACGACAGCGGCAGGCTCTGTGAAAGCAGTGGCGGTTTCGGATGGAATGGCATTTCGGGACGGAACGGCAGAACGTGATGTGACGCTTCGTATGGCATGGATTCTGAAAAAGAAACTGCTGGCAGAGGGGTATGATGTGCTCATGGTCCGGGATGGAAAGGATGTACAGCTGGATAACGTGGCGCGTACCGTCATATGTAACAATGTAGCGGATTGTCATATTGCGCTGCATTGGGACAGTGATGGACTTTCTTACGACAAAGGAAGCTTTTATGCTTCTGTTCCCGAAAAACTCAAAAAAATGCGTCCGGTTGCATCTTACTGGGAAGAACATGACGCATTGGGAAAATCACTGATCAAAGGGCTGCGTTCCCAAAAGATTAAAATAAACGGAACCGGTGCTACGGAGATTGATCTGACGCAGACTTCGTACAGTACAATTCCTTCCGTTGATATTGAACTGGGCAACCAGTGTTCGGATCATAGTGACAGGAAATTGCAAAAACTTGCGGACGGACTGGTACAGGGGATCAACAAATATGTAAAACATCATATTCATGTAGCACCGTTAAGCAGCCTGTGAGATTAAAAATGGAGGTGACATATGGAAACATGGTATTATGAAGTTGTCAGTATTGACGGCGATTATGCAAATTTAAAGAGGACAGATATCGAAAGTGATGATCTGAAACTTGTGGCACGGGCACTGCTTCCACCGGAAATTATGGAGGGAAGCAGACTCAAATATGAGCTAATGCAGTATGAAATCATAGCGTAGCTATTTGGAAAAGAGGTTTACACAATGGACGTAAGGAAAATGAGAAATGAGAAGCTGGGAGCGCGTGTTGTGGAGGCACTTAACTCCCGCAACATGGAAGCATATTATGTAGAGACAAAGGAAGAGGCCGTAAAGAAAGCACTCGAATTGATCCCGAAGGGCAGCAGTATCAACATGGGCGGTGCAACTTCTGTAAAGGAGTGTGGTCTCTACGATGCCGTTTCCAACGGTGATTATGAATTTTATGACCGGGATAAAGTAAAAACCCCGGAGGAAAAAGAGGAGATTGCGCGGAAAGCATTCAGCTCGGATTATTTTTTGGGCAGTGTCAATGCCATGAGCGAGGATGGCGTGTTTATCAATATTGACGGAAATGCCAATCGTGTGGCTGCGTATGCCTATGGACCAAAGCATGTCCTGCTGATTGTGGGTATGAACAAAGTCGTAAAATCCGAGGAAGACGCCCTGCACCGTGCGCGGAATGAGGCGGCACCGATTAATGCACAGCGATTTGGCATTGACACACCATGTTCCAAAAACGGAAGCTGTTTTGACTGTAAAAGTCCACAGTGCATCTGCTGTCAGATTCTGACAACCCGATTCAGCAGGGTCAAAGGACGGTTTCAGATTATTCTGGTGGATGAAAATCTGGGCTTTTAAGAAGAAAGACGGGTTTTCTTGTGATGATTACGGGCATATAGCATTGGCAGTGGTGGCACTGATTCAGCTGATCCGGCAGGTTTGTAAGAAAAATGAATAATAAAGGATAAAAAGTTCTGGGAAACAGATGTTTTCCAGAGCTTTTTTATTTCTGGAAATATTACCTCGCAAAATTTTCAAAGGCCTTTATGAAACCTAAGAAATGGCATTTCTGGAAATCAGTATTGCGGTCACGTATGCGTGATAGTTTATGCTGAAAAGTACGGGGAAAGGTAAAGGCCGTAATGAAAAAAGTAAACGAAGTGAGCCGGCTGGCAGGAGTGAGCAAGAGAACTTTGCAGTTTTATGATGATGAAGGACTATTGCCTGCCCAGCGGTCGAAAGACAATTATCGACTGTATGATGACGCTGCACTGGAACGTCTTTGGGAGATTCTGGTGTATCGGGCAATGGGGCTTGATCTGAAGGAAATCAAAGATCTTCTGACGCTTTCGGAGAAACAAAAAAATCAGTATCTGGAAAAGAAAATCCGAGGGCTCAGGCAACAGATCAGACAGCTGAACGGGCAGATGGAATTTATTTCATATGTGCAGCAAAATGGAATGTTACCGGTTCCGACAGAGGAAAACACTGTGGAAAAGACCTATATGGATCATATAGCAGTGTTGAGAAAAATGAAGCAGGATCAAAAAAGGGAGGACAAAGAGAAATGAAAAAAAGATTAATGATGGTAATGTGTTGTGGAATAATGATTTTGGGAAATCTTAGTGGTTGTAATGCTATGAAGATGAAAGAAACAGAGTATCATTGGCCGACAAGTACGCTGGTTAAATCGTTGCCTGTTCCGGAATCGAAATACGGAGAAATTGTATTGGATGCAGAAGATTCTTTTGAAATTGACGTTTTTAATACGTCGAAATCACAGTTTGCAGATTATATAAATGCATGTAAGGAAAACGGATTTAATGTGGATTATTATGGGACGGAAGATTCATATGATGCAGAGAATAAAGATGGATATACGCTCTCGCTGAGTTATGATAAAAGGAAAAAGACAATGAATATAGATATCTATGACCTGGACGATGATACGGAGGATACGCAGGAGCCGGAAGAAACAGAGGAGCCGGAAGAAACAGATGACTCGGAATATGCAGCACGTCGCTTTGATAAACATAGCCCGACGTATCCACAATAAAA